>Cinder_p2__coassemble_1767_pt1 | contig 20018 bp, 16 predicted proteins | sample Cinder_p2__metabat2_low_PE_026 | metagenome-assembled genome bin Cinder_p2
GCACCCGCATCTTGTCAAGCATACGGTTCGTTTCGAGTGCCGCCGCGCTTCTGCCTGTGACACGTCCACCTTTGGTGTCCCACAGTTTCGGATCGACTGTCAGCTTGCAGCTGAACTGCGTCTGGCTGCCGTCCACCGTGATGCGTCCCATGACGGGTACTGTCCCGTCCTTTTTCACTACCTGACGCTTGAGGTAATAGATTACTGAAAATGTACTCTTCATCGTCCTTAATTTTTTGGTTTCAAAATTAGTTGGTGAAGAGTCCGGTGTCGGTACGCAAAACGGGGAGGAACGGAGCAATCTTTTTCCGTAACCGAAATTTTTGCGTGAGTTATCGGTAACTCACTATTCCTTAACGTATTGTTTCGCTATCCGTACCCGTTTGTCGCATTTTCGGGCATGGTTACGAACAAGTAACGTTGCGGCGTCAGGATTTGGCTTCGGCAGGGATTGTAATGGCTTCACGAATTATCGCCACTTCAACTAAAACCCTTGTAACTCAATTCTATCACTATAACTTTCCGCATTTCACTTTTTTGTAGTAACTTTGTGAATCAAAAACGAGAGAATTATGTATAAACAAGAAATCATCATTTCCGATAATCTAAAAATTTGCCTCACACGAGCCGTAAGTAACTGTCAACATGACAAAATTTTCATCTTAACAGACACAAATACACACAAGTATTGCCTGCATATCATAAATCATATTCCTTGTCTGCAAAACAGCGAAATATTAGTTATCGAACCTGGCGATCAACACAAGGACCTGAATACCTTGTCACTAGTATGGAACGAACTTAGTTCACGAGGAGGAACACGACATTCCTTACTAATCAATTTGGGTGGAGGTATGGTGACAGACTTGGGTGGATTTGCTGCATCAACATTCAAACGTGGTATAAACTACATCAACATTCCCACAACTCTATTAGCTATGGTAGATGCATCGGTTGGTGGAAAAACTGGCATTAACTTTAATGGACTAAAGAATGAAATTGGAGTGTTCTCACCAGCACGCTTTGTTTTGCTCGATACTGAATTTCTAAAATCATTGGATGATGAAAATCTACGTTCTGGATATGCAGAAATGCTAAAGCACGGACTGATAAGCACCGAACAGCATTGGGCAGAACTGATAAACTTCAACCTCGAATGTATAGACTACAAAAAGCTGCAAAATCTGGTAGCACTATCAGTACAGATAAAAGAAGATATCGTAAAACAAGACCCATATGAAAAAGGAATACGCAAAGCCCTAAATTTTGGACATACTATTGGGCATGCCTTCGAAAGCTTGGCACTGGAACAAGAAAACCCACGTTTACACGGATATGCTGTAGCATGGGGAATGGTAGCAGAACTTTACTTTTCGAACGTTCGTATTGGATTTCCTAAAGAAAAGCTAAGACAAACCATACAATTTATTAAAGAAAACTACGGTATATTCTATTTCGATTGTAAACAATATGAACGGTTGTACGAATTCATGACACACGACAAAAAAAACGAGGCCGGTATTATTAATTTCACATTACTAGGAAATATAGGAGACATCCATATCAACCAAACTGCTAGCAAAGAAGATGTTTTTGAAATGCTTGACTTCTTTCGCGAAAATTTATAAAATAATCCGGTCCTATCCCCTAACAGCTGGTCAGGACCGGATAAATTTCTTATAGCAATCTCCTATATAAATAAGGTATAGAACTGCTATTTAATAGTTACCATTGTAGCACCGAAACCATACTCCCGAAACGAAGCATCCTGACACGAATAGGTGCGATATTTTGTTTTCAATTCCTTAAGAATGGCGTTTCGCAAAACACCTTCACCTTTTCCATGAATAAATACAATCTTCTGTCCTTTCCGAGTTTTATACTCATCCAATGTGTTACGAAATACTCCTAATTGATATTCTAACATCTCTGCATTAGTCATATTTACCGTATTGTCCAACAGAGCTCCCATATGTAAATCAACTTCCACAATATCTGTATTTCGCGAATGTTTCTCTATGGGCTGTGATTTAGGACGCTCCTGCACCGTTTTCTTCATAAGAGCATCTTGAAGAGCACGTGCATCAGCAAAGAATTGCTGCACAGGCACATCATTCTTCACTACATCATAAATCAGCGAAGGTTCTTCAAAATAGATTGAATCTTTAAATGTGTGTAATTTATAGAACTTTACAGTATCCACCCTCAATTCCACACTTACTGCCGGTTTCAGCATGAAAGCTCTATCATCTTTATAAGCTATAAATTGAACCGCTACATGCTCCAATTCATTAAGGCTCTCCTTTCCAAATTCCTCCAAAAACAGTTTGGTATTAGGTTCTATCAGCCCTTGAGAACGTATTCTCCAACTTTTTCCTTCGGCTGCCAAATAGGCATAGTTCAGAAAATAATTACTGTCATTCACCAAATAAGCATCAAAAGAAGTCGATGTAATTGCCTTTACATCCTGCGGAACATAGGCAAGCAACACATTCAATCGTTCTCCCTCTTTCGTTTCAGCCGGACGATAAGTTATTTCCGGCTCATGTTTTTCCGTTTTTTCCGGTTCTATTGAAACTTGAGGTTTCTTCTTTATATTATAATCATCTGTATCAATCACTACACATTCGCGCACAGGCATCGGTATTTCAAAACCATCGGCATCTTCCACCAAAGCAGTGTCCTTTCCACGGAATCCTTTCACTATTCCACCACCCACTTCACTCAAAAAGCGTACTTTATCTCCTACTTTCATAATTATTTGTATTATACGATTGCTCTTTTTATTAAAACGACCAAAGATAAACATTTCAGAATTGGCAAGCAAAACACAAGTTATCTTTATCTTTTTTCCACATCTATCTTACACTAGCATATTTACACAATTTACTGGTTATCAGAACATACAAATAAAACATAATAATATTCCAAAAAGAGATTATACCCCCTTAATGGGAAAGTTTCATATCCATAATGGGAAAAATTCACTCCCTTAATGGGAAGATTATATACCCTTAAAGGCTTATTTTCACTCTTTTAATGTAGAGTTCCCTCCTTTCGATAATAAAAAACAGTCTCCTTTTAAAGTTGAAATATGTTCTACGAAAAAAGAATAGCCACCTTTATAATAGGCATTAAGGAATAAAGAATTAATAAAAAAGCTTGAACATTACTTTCACAAAGTAATATTTAAGCTTTTTTTTACTCCAATTCTAAAGAATTTATGTATCTTTACAAACAGCCAAATCGAACATATAAAATATATCAAAGGCTTGTTTATCATCAAGGAGAAACAATACAACTCCAACAAATACAGATGTTACAAGCTTTGATAGATCTAGAAAAAGAATATGGTGCCACACAAAATAAAATTAGGGAAGCACACTTTTTCATAAACTACACCATGGCGGCACGGGAATGGCAGCAGGCAACGAACTATCCCGTGGCGTCTGTGTTTTGACAAAACCTTTAAAAGCAAACAAGACAACGGAAAACCGGAATTCCCCATGAAATCAGAATTTGAAAAGATGAGAAACGGAGAGCTATATTATTTCTCCGACCCTGAAATTCAACAAAGCCTCATCCATGCAAAAGAGGTATGCTGCAAACTACAAACCATGAATATATACTCTGAAAATTATCGGGAAACCATAGAAGACCTAATTCCCGACTTTCCTAAAAACTCCACACTGTGTCCTCCCTTCCATTGCGACCATGGTAATGGAATACGCATATCAGAAGGAGTATTTATCAATTACGGATGTACATTTCTCGACGGTGCATTCATTACTATCGGAAAACATACTCTCATAGGTCCCAATTGCCAAATCTATACACCTCAACATCCAATGAACTATATCGATCGCAGAGAAGAAAAAGAAACATCATTGGCTGTCACCATTGGCGACGACTGTTGGTTAGGCGGAAACGTTGTTGTATGCCCAGGGGTCAAAATTGGTAACCGTTGTATCATAGCTGCCGGAAGTGTTGTAACACGCGATATCCCCGACGATTCACTTGCCGCAGGAAATCCTGCAATTATAAAACGACAATTAAACACATAAGAATACCACTACACAAATCCCAAAAAGAATTACCTTTGCAACCTGATTCAAAAGAATTTTAATTTTAGATTTATGCTAGACACCAAACACATCCGTATAGAAGAATTCAACTATCCGCTTCCAGACGAACGTATAGCTAAATTCCCCCTTCCCCAACGCGACAGTTCCAAACTTCTGGTTTATCGCCACGGCGAAGTAAGCGAAGACAAATTCACTTCGCTCCCACAATACATTCCAGAAAAAAGCTTGATGATATTCAATAACACCAAGGTAATTCAAGCCCGACTTCATTTCCATAAAGAAACTGGAGCCCTCATCGAGATATTCTGCCTAGAACCTCATGAACCAGCAGACTATGCCCTTGCTTTCCAACAAACAAAAGAATGTAGCTGGCTCTGTATGATAGGAAACTTAAAAAAATGGAAAGAAGGAAATCTCACACGTACCATCTGTATAAAAGGAAAGGATGTTCAACTCTCTGCCATAAAAGGTGAATGTCACGGAACTAGCCATAAAATAACATTCAAATGGAATTGCCCTTCACTGAACTTTGCCGACATTTTAGAAGCTGTCGGCGAGCTTCCTATTCCACCATATTTGAACCGAAAAACAGAAGAAAGTGACAAGGAAACCTATCAAACCGTATACTCTAAGATAAAAGGCTCTGTAGCAGCTCCTACAGCCGGACTACATTTCACAACCAAAGTACTTGGCGAACTACGTAACCGAAATGTTGACCTGGAGGAATTAACCCTTCATGTGGGTGCTGGAACATTCAAACCAGTGAAAAGCGAAGAAATTGCCAATCATGAAATGCATACCGAACACATTGCCGTAAACCGACATACCATAGAAAAACTAATAGCCTATGATGGAAACATAACCGCTGTAGGAACTACCTCAGTACGTACTCTCGAAAGCTTGTACTACATCGGACTTCATCTGGCCTCGTCACCCAACGCAATGGAAGATGAACTGCATGTAAACCAATGGGAACCTTATACATGCCACACAACAATGAGTACTATAGAATCGCTCACACATATCTTGCACTATATGGAACTCCACCAATTGGACGTGTTACATGCCAGTACACAAATCATCATCGCACCTGGATATGAATATCATGTTGTACGCCGCATAATCACCAATTTCCACCAACCAAAAAGTACTCTGCTACTTCTAGTTTCCGCATTTGTTCACGGAAACTGGCACCCAATATATAAATTTGCTTTGGAACATGATTTCCGTTTCCTAAGCTATGGTGACAGTTCACTTCTTATTCCTTAAAAATGGCAAAAAGTTAAATTCAAAAAGCTATAAAAGAAAAATACAAGGACTTTTTCTCAAAAACATGTCCATAAACATATTTTTTAATAACATAATGCTCAAATGTTATTCCTATCTTTGGGAACTAATATTTGAGCATTATGACAATTACACTTCCTAACCAATTGCCCGAATACCCCACTTTTGTGGAAGGCATACGCCGTGCACCCGACAGAGGCTTTCGTCTCACTGCGGCACAAACAGCCACGGCCTTAAAAAACGCACTTCGATATATTCCCGAAGAACTTCATGAACAACTCGCCCCCGAGTTTATGGATGAACTCCTTACACGAGGCAAAATATATGGCTACCGTTTCCGCCCACAAGGTGATTTGAAAGCCAAATCCATAGACGAATACAAAGGAAATTGTATAGAAGGAAAAGCATTCCAAGTTATGATTGACAATAACTTGAGTTTTGATATAGCACTCTATCCTTATGAATTAGTAACCTATGGTGAAACAGGACAGGTTTGCCAAAACTGGATGCAATATCGCCTAATCAAACAGTATCTGGAAATCATGACAAATGAACAGACACTGGTAGTAGAAAGCGGTCATCCCCTAGGTTTATTCAAATCTAATCCGGACGCTCCTCGCGTCATCATTACCAACTCTATGATGGTAGGAATGTTTGATAACCAAAAAGACTGGGAGATTGCAGCACAAATGGGTGTAGCCAACTATGGACAAATGACAGCCGGAGGATGGATGTACATCGGTCCACAAGGTATCGTACACGGAACATTCAACACCCTGCTTAATGCCGGAAGAATGAAACTGGACATTCCACAAGATGGAAACTTGAACGGACACTTGTTCGTATCATCAGGACTAGGAGGAATGAGTGGCGCACAACCAAAAGCTGCAGTCATTGCCGGAGCTGCCGCTATTATTGCTGAAGTAGATGCATCGCGTATAGAAACTCGCCATAAACAAGGATGGGTTGAACATGTAACTGAAGATGTAGGAGAAGCCTATAGCCTAGCAGCACAAGCAATGCTTGATTGCCGTGCTTGCTCCATTGCATACCATGGAAATATCATCGACCTACTACAATATGCTGTAGATCACCACATACAAATCGAACTGCTTAGCGACCAGACTTCATGTCACGCTGTATATGAAGGAGGATACTGCCCGGCAGGCATCACTTTCGAAGAACGTACACGCTTGTTAAAAGAAAACAGACCCCGTTTCGAAATGATGGTCAACGAATCATTACGCCGTCACTTTGGACTTATTAAAGAACTTGTAGCAAGAGGTACTTATTTCTTCGATTACGGAAACTCTTTCATGAAGGCTATCTATGATGCTGGTGTAAAAGAAATCTCGAAAAACGGAATAGACGAAAAAGACGGATTCATTTGGCCTTCTTATGTAGAAGATATTATGGGACCAGAATTGTTCGACTACGGATACGGACCATTCCGTTGGGTATGCCTAAGCGGAAAACGAGAAGACTTGATAAAAACCGACCATGCTGCCATGGAATGTATCCCCAAAGAACGTCGTGGACAAGACATGGACAACTGGATATGGATTCGAGATGCCGAGAAAAACAATCTAGTGGTTGGAACTCAAGCACGTATTCTTTATCAAGATGCATTAGGAAGAATGAACATAGCATTGAAATTCAATGAGATGGTACGCAAAGGTGAAGTTGGTCCCATCATGCTGGGCCGCGACCACCACGATGTGAGTGGAACAGATTCTCCTTTCCGTGAAACATCCAATATCAAAGATGGAAGTAATGTTATGGCCGATATGGCTGTACAATGCTTTGCCGGAAACTGTGCACGTGGCATGAGTTTGGTAGCTCTCCACAACGGTGGCGGAGTCGGCATAGGCAAATCCATCAACGGAGGCTTTGGCATGGTGTGCGACGGTAGTGAACGAGTAGATCGTATCCTGCGTTCAGCCATGTTGTGGGATGTAATGGGAGGTGTTGCACGCCGTGCATGGGCGCGAAACGAACATGCCATGGAAACTTCAGAAGAGTTCAACCGAACACATGCCGAAGGTTATCATATCACCATTCCACATCTTGCTGATGAAAACCTGATAGAAAAAACAATTAAAGAAAAACTCCAATAAATCCTTAACTAAAAAAATAAAACCTTAATACCATGAGCTGGACAAAAATAATGGAATGCGTACCTAACTTCAGTGAAGGACGCGACTTACAGAAAATAGACAAAATAGTTTCTCCATTCCGTGCTAAAGCCGGAGTTAAATTACTGGACTATAGTAACGATGAAGATCATAACCGTCTCGTAGTAACTGTTGTAGGCGAACCTGAAGCTTTAAAAGAAGCTGTTATCGAAGCCATAGGTGTGGCCGTGGAATTGATAGACCTTAACCAACACAAGGGACAGCATCCACGTATGGGAGCTGTGGATGTGGTGCCTTTTATACCTATCAAAGGATGTACTACAGACGATGCCATTGCACTCTCTAAAGAAGTGGGAGCACGGGTAGCCGAATTGTATAACCTCCCTGTATTCCTCTATGAAAAATCAGCAAGTGCACCTCATCGCGAGAATCTTGCAGCTATCCGTAAAGGAGAATTTGAAGGTATGGCTGAAAAAATTCATGAACCTGAATGGAAACCCGATTTCGGACCAGCAGAACGTCACCCGACAGCTGGTACTGTTGCCATCGGTGCTCGCATGCCATTGGTAGCCTACAACATAAACTTAAACACTCCTAGTCTTGAAATTGCACACGGAATAGCAAAGAAAATACGTTTTATCGGTGGCGGATTACGTTTCTGCAAAGCCATGGGTGTAGAATTGAAGGATAGAGGCATTACACAAGTGTCTATGAACCTTACCGACTATAGCAAAACAGCTATTTACCGCGCACACGAAATGGTTCGGTTTGAAGCACAACGTTATGGCGTGAGCATTGTAGGCAGCGAAATTATCGGTTTGGTTCCAATGGAAGCTCTAATTGATACTGCCGGCTATTATCTTGGACTAGAAAACTTCTCCATGCAACAAGTTCTCGAAGCTCGTATCATGGAATAATCTTATAGCCTATGAGCAAGAACCTAATCATAACAGGAGCACGCATTATTACCCCCCTAGGCAAAAGAGCACACAAAGGAAAGGAAATGAATGAGCTGTTCGACGAATGTGGAACAGTAGAAATAACTAACGGCATTATCACTTATGTAGGACCGGACCGTCCGGTCCTACCCGCCGGATACGAAATCATACATGCCGGCGGAAAAGTGGTACTTCCAGGCTTTGTCGATTCACATACACACATGGTGTTCGGTGGTTTTCGCCCGGATGAATTTATTTGGCGCTTGAACGGCGACAGCTATATGAGTATACTGCAACGAGGAGGAGGAATCCTGAATACAGTAAAAGCTACAAAAGAAGCCGGAATAAAAGCCTTGAAAAATAAAACCGAGGGATTTATAAAAGTCATGAGCCGAATGGGTGTTACTACTGTGGAAGGTAAAAGTGGATATGGCTTAGACAGAGATACTGAATTGAAACAGTTGGAAGTGATGCAAGCCATCAACTTCGACCCCATCCGCAAAGTAGATATTGCAACAACATTCATGGGAGCACATGCTGTACCATGTAATTACAAAGGACGCGAAGACGAATATATCGATTTCCTTATCACAGAAATGTTGCCATTGGTTAAACAACGGATGCTGGCTGAAAACTGTGATGTATTTTGCGAAGATGGAGTATTCACTATTGAACAGTCAAGAAAATTACTGCAAGCAGCAAAAGAGTTAGGCTTTGGTATCAAGATACATGCCGATGAAATAGTAAGCTTTGGCGGTTCAGAATTGGCAGGCGAACTGAAAGCACTAAGTGCAGACCACTTATTGCATGCATCGGATGCAGGTATCCGTGCTTTAGCCGACAACGATGTTGTAGCAACCTTACTTCCTCTAACAGCTTTCACTTTACGCGAACCCTTCGCACGTGGACGGGAAATGATAGACAGTGGTTGTGCTGTGGCTCTAGCCACCGACCTCAACCCTGGAAGTTGTTGCTCAGGCTCCATACCTCTTACTTTTGCATTGGCCTGTATCTACATGCATTTTACCGTAAATGAAGCTATTACAGCTATTACTCTAAACGGAGCAGCAGCCATTAACAAGGCCGATACTATAGGAAGTATTGAAGTTGGTAAACTCGGAGACCTTGTTATTCTAGACAGCAATACTCCAAACATACTCCCCTACTACACAGGAATGAATGCAGTAGAAAGAACCATAAAACGTGGACGGGTAGTAAGCAAGAAATAACCGAAATATACATTTAAAAGAACTAATACCATGTTAGCAGAACTTACTTTACAAGCGTTTATAAATAAAATCATCAGCAATGATCCCGTGCCTGGAGGTGGTAGCGTATCGGCATTAAACGGTGCCATGGCTGCCGCACTCTCGGCCATGGTGGCTAACCTTACCGTTGGGCGCAAAAAATATGCCGAAGTAAACGACCTTATGCAGGAATTGGCTACTTCATTAGAGAATACAGCAGGAAAACTTTTAGCCGATGTAGACCGTGATTCAGATGCATACAATCGCGTATTCGCTGCATTTAAAATGCCAAAAGAAACAGATGAAGAAAAAGCCAAACGCAGCGATGCAATACAAAACGAAACTAAGTATGCAGCGCAAGTTCCCATGGAAGTGGCACGTGCCGTACACAACATACTCCCCCAAATAGCAAATGTAGCAGCTAAAGGAAACTCCAATGCCATAACCGATGCTTGCGTAGCTATGATGTGTGCACGAACAGCTGTACTAGGTGCACTGTTAAATGTTAAAATCAACCTGTCATCCATCAAGGATGAAGCTTTTGTAAAAGCCATGACCGATGAGGCTGCTCAATTAGAAGCTGACACCATCGAACAGGAACAAAAACTATTGTTATACGCTAAAGAGAACTTTGGATTATGAAACAGAAGAACATTTACATGATAGGGTCAGAAGACCTCAACTTCGATATCATTGAACGGATTATAAACGAAAACATGAAGTTGGAGCTTGCTCCCGAAGCAAAAGAACGCATCCAACGTTGCCGTGAATATCTGGACAAGAAAATAGAACAATCAGAGCAGCCTCTTTACGGTATTACTACAGGTTTCGGCTCACTTTGCAACCGCAACATCTCACCCGATGAATTAAGTACCCTGCAAGAAAATCTTGTAAAAAGCCATGCATGCAGTGTGGGTACAGAAATGCCACATGTCATCGTAAAATTAATGTTCTTACTCAAAGCTCATGCCTTGTCATTGGGACATAGCGGAGTGCAACTAATCACCGTACAGCGTATCATTGATTTCTTCAACAATGATGTACTTCCTATCGTATATGACCGAGGCTCATTGGGGGCATCAGGCGATTTGGCTCCTTTAGCAAATCTTTTCCTTCCACTCATTGGTGTAGGCGATGTGTATTATAAAGGAAAACGTTGCGAAGCCATCAGCGTGCTTGATGAATTTGGTTGGGAACCTGTACGCTTGAAAAGCAAAGAAGGATTGGCACTGCTCAATGGAACCCAGTTCATGAGTGCTAATGGTGTATTCGCTATACTCAGAGCTAGAAGACTTATAAGTCGTGCCGATTTGATTGCTGCCGTTTCTCTTGAGGCTTTTGATGGACGTATTGACCCATTCATGGACTGCATACAACAAATGCGTCCGCATAAAGGACAAATTGAAACAGGCGAAGCATTCCGTAAGATTCTTGAGGGAAGTGAACTAATTAAACAGCCCAAGAAACATGTACAAGACCCCTATTCTTTCCGTTGCATACCCCAAGTTCACGGAGCAACAAAAGATGCCGTCAGACACGCTGCATCAGTATTGCTGACAGAAATCAATTCGGTAACAGATAATCCTACCATCTTCCCTGATGAAGATTTAATTATCTCTGGAGGAAATTTCCACGGACAACCACTAGCTTTAGTATATGATTATCTAGGAATAGCACTGGCCGAATTAGGCAATATTTCCGAACGCCGCGTGGCACAACTTATCATGGGATTCCGCGGACTTCCGGAATTCTTGGTTGCTAATCCGGGCTTGAACTCAGGATTCATGATTCCACAATATGCTGCAGCTTCCATGGTAAGCCAAAATAAGATGTATTGTTATGCCGCTAGTAGCGACTCTATTGTATCCAGCAACGGACAAGAAGATCATGTGAGCATGGGTGCAAATGCAGCTACTAAGCTCTACAAGATTATGGATAATTTGGATAATATCTTTGCCATTGAACTTATGAACGGTGCACAAGGTTTGGAATTCCGCCGACCCTTGAAGAGTTCACCAATCATTGAACAGTTTATGACTGAATACCGAAAAGAAGTACCATTTATCAAAGAAGATATTGTTATGTATAAGGAAATTCAAAAAACAACAGCTTTCCTTAAACGCTACAAAATAGATTTCTGAACTACCAATCCATAGACTTTTAAATAAGAGGTACGCAATTTGAATTCTTTCAATTCATGCGTACCTCATTTTATTTTTTATAAATCTCTTTAATAACGGAATTTTTCCGTGTACACCGTTTTGTTTCCACGATTATCGACTACAGTCATTTCAAGAGTATGAATACTTCCACGCTTTATCTGCTCCTTTCGTAAATTACAAGTCAGTCTGCTATAATAACGATTACATTCAAATAATACAAACCTACCGTCTATCTTACCCTTGTAAGAGGCCATACCTGTCTGTTTATCACTGACATTTAATGAAATTCTACCAGATGATGTCCATCGATTACGATTAAGTGGCGTAATAGTAGGTGGTATGGTATCAAATCCTACCGTATAAGTGCCTAGATTACGGATTTTTCCTTCTAACCAGCCATCTTTCCATTCACCTCCAATATAACGCATTGATTTTCCTGTTTTTTCGGCAATATAATACTTCGAACTATCAATTAAAGCAGAAGTGTCTCTTACTCCAATCTTTATTGAACAAAAATCATGCAGCGGCAAAATTTTATCATGCAGACGATAAACAAATGATACCGAAGTAGAATCTTTTTCCATTCCAGCATCAATTTCTACATCTTCATAAAGCATACCTTTAGGTATGACAACTTGCATCCCTGGAAAGGTAATATTATTCACTTTATTCCATTTTAGAATTCTATTACCAGAATGTTTATACGGTAAAATCGGCTGTTGTTGTCCATGCACAACAAACGAATATCTTGATACATTACCAAAAGAATCTTCTAAAATATACAGAAAATGATAATCGCGTTCTTCATCTATAGTTACCCATCCTCTATCAGAAGCACTGCTTCGGGTCAAACGAAGCGAACTGCCAGGAAGCAGAAACGACTTGGCATACAAAGAACGGGTGCGCCGATAAACATCATAATCTATCCACCCATTAATAGCACGGTTTTCCAAAAATGAAACCCTGTCTGTCACACTGCAGAACACTTCTATACTATCTACTAACAGACGTATGGAACGTACACCATAAACATTGGATGTACCGGTCATATAGTCATTAGCACGAATAGCAACTCCAATTTTTCCCCAAGCATTAACAGGGCGATTCAGAGAAGCTCCTCCAGAATGCCACACAAAGTTTTGTTTTCTGCTACTTCCATTCACTACTCCTTGACCTGGAAAAGCATATAACATTATCCCTTTGGATAGAGGACGACGAGTGTCCTTTAATAAATGCATATAAAAAGGCAGAGGATCTATCAGCTCATTTGTAGTCGTTTCACGTAATTCCAAATGCAGATGCGGACCACCCGAAGAACCAGTATTTCCACTTAATGCAATCACCTCTCCCTGTTTGAAATGAAATAAAGTGCTATCCGGAAAAAGATTAACAGCAAAACTTTCCTGTTTGTATTGCTGTTCTCTCACATAACGTGCTATCTGGGGGACAAAAGAATCTAAATGCCCATACACCGATGTATAGCCATTAGGATGTACTACATAAATTGCATTACCATAACCCGAAGGACTGACAGAGATACGCGATACATAACCATCGGCCACAACTTGTACTTGCTTACCAATAACACCTTGAGTCTTTATATCCAATCCTCCATGAAAATGATTAGGACGTAACTCACCAAAATTAGCACTTAAGTACAAGGGAAAATCAAAGGGAGAAGCAAAATGAAGAGCTTCTTGAGCTCCTGCAAACAAAGAAAAACACCACAAATAAAATATTAAAAGTTTTTTCATCAGAATCAAATCAAACACACAGGCTCATGCAAATTATTCTCAAAATCTGCATGAGCCTGTAATCCTTAAGTTAACAATATGCTATCAACAAGCCTTAAAACTCATATCTAGTCCTTTTACTGAATGAGTAAGTGCACCTACTGAAATAAAATCTACACCACATTCAGCATATTGACGTAATGTATCGAAAGTAATACCTCCGGAAGATTCCGTTTCAAAACGTCCGCCAACCATTTCCACAGCCTTCCGTGTTTGCTCCGGCGTAAAGTTATCAAACATTATACGATCTACGCCACCCAAATCCAATACCTGTTGCAATTCAACAAAGTTACGTACTTCAATTTCTATTTTCAGATTCTTACCTTTTTCCTTGCAATATTCCTTGGCACGCAGGATAGCTTTATCTATACCACCGGCAAAATCCACATGATTATCCTTTAAAAGAATCATATCAAACAAACCGATTCGGTGATTCACTCCTCCACCAATCTTAACAGCTTCTTTCTCAAGCATACGCATACCTGGAGTAGTCTTACGAGTATCCAATACACGAGTATGAGTTCCTTCAAGTTGCTTGACATATTTACGTGTCATAGTAGCAATTCCACTCATACGCTGCATCACATTTAACATTAAACGCTCTGTTTGCAATAATGAACGCACTTTACCCGTAACAACCATAGCCACATCACCAGGTTTTACTTCTGTACCATCTTTTATCATTACCTCCACTTTCATTGAAGGATCAAAACGGAAGAAAATCTCCTTTGCAATTTCCATACCAGCCAATACGCCCTGCTCTTTAATCAAGAGTTTAGATTTTCCCATGGCATCTTCGGGGATACAAGACAAAGTAGTGTGATCTCCATCACCTATATCTTCAGCAAAAGCCAAATCAATCAAACGGTCAATCAGTTCATGTACTGTTTCCATATCACTATTTACTATAATTTGTTAATCAAATAAACTTAATTTTCTATTCTTGGCTTCCTGTAACGAAACCACAGGTACTTCATTTTTCTTACGTCGTTCGCACAATACTCGATAATTACTATATACCTCTTGCACATAAGCCGGACATAAATCTGGATTGAGCAACTTCGCCGCTACCAATGCATTCTGCGAAGCATCTTTCAAATGAATGACCGGGCCCTCATAAACCGGAGCTATTTTCAAAGCCGTATGTAAAGCGCTTGTAGTAGCTCCTCCTATTAATAAAGGAATACGCAGACCAGCTTTTTGAAGTTCGCTGGCAACATGTACCATTTCATCCAACGAAGGAGTTATCAGCCCACTTAAACCAATAATGTCCACTTTCTCTTCTATAGCCCTACGTACAATCACATCAGCCGGTACCATTACTCCCAAATCTATTATTTCGTAATTATTACAAGCCATCACTACCGAAACAATATTCTTACCGATATCATGCACATCACCTTTTACTGTAGCCAGAAGCACTTTACCGGCAGAACGATTGCCTTCTACCTTTTCTGCCTCGATAAGGGGCTGAAGGATAGCAACAGCTTTCTTCATAGTCCGGGCTGTTTTCACAACCTGAGGCAAGAACATTTTTCCAGCCCCAAATAGTTCTCCTACATAATTCATTCCATCCATTAAAGGCCCTTCGATAATGGACACTGCATGTATATATTTATCAACCGCTTCCTTTAAATCTTCTTCCAAATAGTCCCCAATGCCTTTCACTAATGCATATTTCAAACGTTCTTCAATCGAAGTATCACGCCAAACATCATGACGATTATGCATGTCGGCATTTTCTATCTGTGCGCTATTCTTCAAACGTTCTGCCAATTCTATCAAGCGTTCTGCAGCATCTCGACGACGGTTCAATACTACATCTTCTATACATTCCAAGACATCAGTGGGAATATCACTATATAGAACCGATGTAGCTGGATTCACAATACCCATATCCATCCCTGCACGAGTAGCATGATAAAGAAATACGGCATGCATCGCCTCACGAATATAATTATTCCCACGGAAAGAAAAAGAAAGATTGCTCACACCTCCACTCACATGCGCTCCAGGAAGATTCTTTTTTATCCAAGCAGTAGCACGAATAAAATCCACAGCATAATTATTATGCTCTTCCATACCTGTGGCTATGGCAAGCACATTCGGATCAAAAATAATATCATTAGGATTAAATTCTACTTTTTCTATAAGCAAACGATAAGCACGCTCACACACCTCTATCTTCCGTTCATAAGTATCAGCTTGTCCTTTCTCATCAAAAGCCATTACCACGACAGCAGCACCCAGACGTTTTACTTCACGCGCATGAGCAAGGAATACATCTTCTCCCTCTTTCAATGAAATAGAATTTACAATAGACTTTCCTTGCAGGCATTTTAAACCTGCCCTAATGACATTCCATTTGGATGAATCTATCATCATAGGAACACGTGCTATATCCGGTTCTGAAGCTACCAGATTTAAAAACGTTACCATTTCTTTTTCTGCATCCAACAAACCGTCATCCATATTTATATCAAGCACTAACGCTCCATCTTCAACCTGATGGCGTGCAATGGAAAGAGCCTCTTCATAATTCTTTTCCTTTATTAAACGTAAGAACTTACGTGAACCGGCAACATTGCATCGTTCTCCTACATTCAAGAATCTGATTTCAGGCGTTAATTCTAAACGTTCCAAACCCGAAAGACACATATATTGTGATTGTGCAGCCGGTTGATGCGGAAACGCATCTTCCACAAGATCCGGATACTGAGCAATGTATTCATCAGTTGTGCCACAGCATCCTCCCACTATGTTTACCAATCCTTCACTAACATATTCTTTCACTTCAACAGCCATCTGCTTTGGAGTCTGATCGTATTGTCCCAAACTATTCGGTAATCCGGCATTAGGATAAGCAGAAATATAATAAGGAGCTTTATCTGCAAGTATTCTCAAATAAGGCTTTAGCTGAGAAGCTCCAAACGAGCAATTCAATCCTACGGAAAATATGGATGCATGCTGTACAGAAGCTAGAAAAGCTTCCAGTGTTTGCCCCGAAAGTGTTCGCCCGGCAGTATCAGAAATAGTAACAGAAAGCATTATGGGGACACGTCTGCCTACTACACTCATTGCCTCTTCTGCAGCATATAATGCCGCTTTAGCATTCAATGTATCAAAAATTGTTTCAATTAACAATGCATCTACTCCACCTTCGAGCAAAGCCTCCATCTGCTCCTGATAAGCTCCTACCAACTCATCGTATGTCAATGCCCGAAATGCAGGATTATTCACATCCGGACTCATCGAACATGTTTTATTTGTTGGTCCTACAGAACCTGCCACATAACGTGGTTTTTGTGGTGTACGTTCTGTATATTCATCAGCTAATTGACGCGCCAATTTTACAGCAGCCAAATTTATATCACGACAATAGTCCTCCACATGATAATCTGCCATAGAAATTCGCGTAGAGCTGAAAGTATTAGTTTCGATAATATCGGCTCCTGCTTCAAGATATTTACGGTGTATATCACAAACCACATCCGGACGTGTCAAACACAACAAATCATTATTGCCTTTCATTTGTCCAGGAATATCCTTAAATGATTCACCTCTGAAATCTTCTTCGCGTAAGTTGTATTTTTGAATCATGGTGCCCATTGCTCCATCCAAAATAAGGATCCTTTGGGTAATCACCTGCTCGATAGTTTCTTTCATAAATAAGTTTTTGTAACTGAATTTCTCAACAATAACTTTAACGTTTGAACATACGATCCATTTCCCTTCGTGCATCTTTTTCTTTCAAAGATTCACGTTTATCAAACTGTTTTTTACCCTTGGCCAATGCTATTACAACTTTCGCCAATCCCTTTTCATTAATAAACATACGTACCGGTACAATGGTGAATCCTGGTGTTTGCGAATCACGTTCCAGTTTGCTAAGCTCTTTTCTATTAAGTAACAATTTCCGGTCACGACGTGCCGAATGGTTGTTGTAAGAACCATAGAAATACTCCGAAATATGCATATTCTTCACCCACAATTCTCCACGTACAAAATAACAAAACGTATCAACCAAACTAGCTTTTCCCATTCGTATGGACTTTATTTCCGTTCCTGTAAGCACGATTCCAGCTGTATAGGTATCGATAAACTCATAATCGAAGGAAGCACGTTTGTTTTTGATATTTATCGGAGTGCTTTTTATCATAACTCTATTTTTTATAATAACACTGACAGTTTAGTAAATATCATCTGAATTATCATCGGTGCACCGATAATAAGTAATGATATTACTATCGTGTAAAACAATCTTTTCTTTTCTTCAATGCACATCAATCGTTCCGCACCTTCCCAAACAATATAAACCACATAAAACTGAAAAATTAGATGCAAGAGAAGGAAACTAGGGAACAATCCAGAAACAATATCCAAAACAAATGTCATAACCATAGCATAGCCTATAAACTGATAGCAATGCCCCAGTCTACTCGGAAGCTTCAGCACCTTTACCTCATATTGATTAGTCAGATAGACTACCAAAAAATATCCTCCGAAAAGGGCTACAAAGGTAGCACAACAGTTTGTCATGGCTATTTGCAAAGCTTGTCCACCTAATCCAATGCCTATTAGGGTTCCTATAAAAACAGCCAACCCACAAAAAGCAATCATGGGATAGACAAATGTGCTCATCACCATTCGTCTATCCTCTTCTAAACTAATTTCCTCCCAAGCTTTTGCTGGAGAGGAAATCAGTAAAAAAACTCTTTTAAATAGTTCTTTATAATTCACAGATATATTTATTTTTAATATCCTCCACCATATTGACGTTTCAGATATTCAATTTTAAAGGAATTCGGTGATAAAGAAAGTTCTTCTTTCTCAACCTGATTATTTGAACCTACATATTCTTTATAGAAACGGATTGTTATGTTTGTATCATCAGACAAACCAAATTCGTTTGTCAAACGAGAATAAAGTCTAGAAGTACTTAAACTAAAGGCCAGCTGAAGAGTACGAGCCACATAACCATCCTTTAGGTCAGTATTATTTTCTTTCAAAAAGCTCTCTTTTCTATTATCGTAGCCCAAAACAATTTTCACAATTTTAGCATCCTTATCTATATTGTCTATATAATAATAGAAGTCCGGTTCTTGCAATGAAGAAGAAGAGTTTTCGTTCTTTAAAATACATTCAGCAGACATAGCCAAGTTAATATAACCGTTTCCATAACCGCTAAACCAGCTAAAATTATCAAAATCTTTCCATTTCTTATCTTCTTCGCTATCATTATTCCAACTTTCCACATCATACAATGATAACCATTGTTGAGGTATCACAGTCAATCTATCACCCGGATTCAATTGTTCACCTTTATAAGTTTCATCAGCCACTGTTCCTGCTATAAATATACGCTCTACACTGGCAAGAGTACTAGAATTCAATCCTGACAGCGATACAATCAAGCCATTATCCAAAGTTACTTCTGAATTAAACTCATTTGTAACGGTTCCTGTTCCATAAATGGGATACGAATTATCATCATCACCCAAACAAGAAGAGAAAAACGTAGCAACAACTGCCATTAAAAGCAAGAATGAGATTTTTGTCTTTTTCATAATTTACAATAATAAAATTTGAAATACGTGTTGATTATTTAGTTAAGTCAACGCAAATATATAAAAAACTAATTGATACATACAAAATAAACGAAATAAATTATATCAACGAACTTCTTTTTAGGATTCACCTATTTCACAATCTCTGCAAAAAGCTCTAAATGCTCATCTACATAGTGCGCTAGTTCTGAAGTTATGGATTCTTCTTCCTCTATAAATTCCTCTTCCAATTCATCAAAAACTTCATAACGTTCATACATAGCCATAAACTCATCATCACTACATTCACGCGTCAAATCTTCACGATGTTCTACATATATCTCACGTGCTTTATATACTAATTTTGAGAAATCTTTTAGTCCGAATAAACGCATGGCTTTAGCAAAAGGATTCTCAAATATATAAGGTCCATATCCATTCTGTATCAGTTGGACAAATCCTCCTTCCATTACTTCATCACGAAAAATCTGGTATCCCAGCAACACATGCTGTTCACCTGTCAATAATGGCATAGTTTCTGCATTCAACTCTCCTCCGACACGTTCCATATAAGCATCTGTAAATACTTTTATGAATTCATCCATACCTTCTGATGCTGCTTGTATTACTTTTTCTTCAATTATTTGTATTGGCATATTTGTTTCCATTCTATTATTTTTTATTTGGCAAACTTACTGATTTTTTGGAAAATAAACGAATCTCCAGACTAAAGCTTAAATATCTACTACTTTTTCAAAACACTAACATATAAAAAAAGCCTCCGTCACAGTATTCTGTAACAGAGGCTCTATCAAAACGGCGACT
>Cinder_p2__coassemble_1781_pt1 | contig 19728 bp, 8 predicted proteins | sample Cinder_p2__metabat2_low_PE_026 | metagenome-assembled genome bin Cinder_p2
ATATACATTTATATGAAAAAGATACTTATAATTTGGATTTTATAAACTCAGGTAAAGTTCTTTTTGATTTATATAAAGAAACAAAAAATAAGAAATACAAATTGGCTATTGAGAATTTGATTGATCAGTTAAAAAAACAACCTCGTACAACTGATGGTGGCTTTTGGCATAAAAAAAGATATCCTTATCAAATGTGGCTGGACGGACTGTATATGGCTGCTCCTTTTATGGCTCGTTATGGTGCTGAATTTAATCATCCGGAATGGATTGATGAGGCTGTGAAACAGTTTACTCTCTGTCAGAAACATACATACGATGTCAAGACCGGACTTTATTATCATGCATGGAATGAAAATCGGAGTCAAAGATGGGCTAATTTGGAAACTGGTCATTCTCCTAATTTTTGGGGGCGTAGTATTGGTTGGTGGTTTATGGCATTGGTAGATGCTTTGGAATACATTCCTCAAGAGCATCCAGGTTATGCTAATATGATTAAATGGACGAATGAATTAGCAGAAACACTTTCTAAGTATCAAGATAAAAAGGGTTTGTGGTATCAAGTGGTGGATCAACCATTACGTGTAGGAAATTTTCCGGAAGCATCTGTTACAACACAATGTATGTATGCTTATATGAAAGCCGTAAATAAGGGATATATTGATGTTAAGTATCAAACTGTTGCCGAAAAAGCATTTAAAGGATTGTGTGATAAATTATTGATATTCAATTCTGATGGAACGTTGACTTTGACAAGATGTTGTCAAGTGGCTGGATTGGGTGGAAAGCCTTATCGTGATGGTAGTTTTGAATATTATATTGGCGAAAAAATGCGCAATAATGATGCAAAAGCTACAGGGCCTTTTATTATGGGATGCATTGAGCTGGATAAATAATTAATGAAAAAAAATGTATATCATTAAATAGTATTATAATATGAAAAGTATTACATTATTAAAAACAAGATTAGGGATATTAGCACTTTCTTGTTTTTCAATTACTGTATTGTTTGCATGTGTTGATGAGGATGCTCGAAGTGATTTAGATCCTACTTTGCCAACGAACCAAGCACAAGGTGGTGATTTTGGTGATCAAGGTGGTGATTCAAATCAAGGTCTTAATTTTCCGGTTTTTGATGATGGAGTGCTTGCTTTTCCAGGCGCTGAAGGGTATGGCAAAAAAGCAACAGGTGCTCGTGCAGGTAAAGGACGTGAGATTTATCATGTAACAAATTTGAATGATTCAGGTGCTGGATCTTTTCGTGATGCTGTGAGTAAACCTTGGCGTATTATAGTGTTTGACGTTTCTGGAGTTATTAAATTGAGCAATAATCCGATAGTTTTTAAAAGTAATCAAACGATTTTAGGACATACTGCACCTGGCGATGGAATTGTGCTTTATAATGGACGCATTTCAGCATCTGGTGCTCAGAATCTGATTGTTCGTTTTTTACGTATGCGTATGGGTGCTGCTTATAGGGGAGATAAAGATGCATGTGGAATAGCGAATGGTTCTAATATGATATTTGACCATTGTTCTATAACATGGGGTAAAGATGAAAATTTTTCAGTTAGCTCAGATGGTAAAGGTGCTGAACTGAAGGATATTACGATACAAAATTCTATCATAGGACAAGGTTTACAGAATCACTCTTGTGGTGGTTTGATGCAAACAGATATAACGAATGGAGTAACCATATTTCGCAATTTGTATATAGATAATAAAACCCGAAATCCAAAAGTAAAAGGATTGAATCAGTTTGTTAATAATGTTGTCTATAATTGGGGAAGTGGAGCTGCTTATAATATGAGTGGGGATTCTAAAGGTCCATCGGAAACAACGATTGAAAATAACTATTTTATAGTGGGCCCTTGTAAAAACTGGCAGAATGCACAGCAACCAGATGGATCATATGCAGCAGAACTTACGCCGATGAGTCCGGCTAAACCATTTACTGGTGCAAATGAACTGTTTAATACTTATTGTACTGGTAATTTCTATGATAATGATAAAGATGGTACATTGAACGGATTCGAAATAACACAGGAAAACTGGACACAGTATTGTAGTGGCTCTCCAACATTCTTGGCTGTTCGCTCTGAATTGCATCCCATTATTCGTAGTCAGCAAAGTGCTCGGGAAGCGTATGAATGGATTGTTAATAAAGTTGGTGCTTCTCTTCCGGTGCGTGATGAAGTAGATGCTTACTTGATAGATGAATTGACTTCATTGGGTATAAAAGGGACAATTATTCAAGATGAACGAAAAGTAGAGCAATTTCCGATAGGAGGACCTGGTAATATAAACGTTGGGCAGAAAACTTTGGATTCAGACAATGATGGTATGCCTGATGATTTTGAGGAAGCATGGGAATTAGACAAAAATAATCCGGCAGATGCGGTTATTATAGCTAAAAACGGATATATGAATATCGAAAATTATGTTCTCTCGTTGGAATATCCTGATGAATATGAGTATGAATTAAATAAGAAAAAACAATGATAAATGTGTGCAATATGAAGAACATGACGTTTGCAGCAGTATTACTTTGTATACTGTTCATGCCTTTCTTTATCTCTTCATGTACGGATGAGATAGATAAGCATTATGATGAACCAGAATGGTTGAAAGGTAGTGCATGGGAGGTCTTGGAGGATAAAGGAAACTATTCGCTTTTCTTGAAAGCTGTGGAATTAGCTGGTTTTAGACCTATTATGGAGGGAAAAAGTATTCTGACTGTAATGGCTCCGAACGATGAGGTATTTTCAGCCTATTTAAAAAAGCACAACTATGAAAAGGTTGATGATATTGATGCGGAGGAGTTGAAAAAGGTTATTGGTTTTCACTTGCTTTATTATTCTTACAATAAAAACAAGTTGGTGAATTTTCGTCCGGAAGGAGATCTGATAACCGAAGAAGAAATGAATAAAAATGCAGGTATGTATTACAAGTTCCGTACGCATAGCAGCAATGCTCCGACTAAGGAAGTAGATCCTTCTACTGGAAAACAACGTATGGTCTATCATTTGGATCGTTTTCTTCCGATTTTCTCTTATCGTTTTTGGGATACTAAAAATTTGGATGCAGCTTCCAATTACAATTATTTTTATCCAAATTCTACATGGAAGGGAAATGGGGGATTTAATGTTTCCAATGCTTCGGTCAGTGAATATGAGATTTTAGCCGATAATGGCTACATCTATACAATAGACCAGATTCTTGAACCGTTGGAAACCATTTATACTCAATTGGAGTCAAATGAGAATTATTCCATTTTCTTTAATCTGTATAATGAAAACACCACTTATACTTATGATGCTACTTTATCCAAAGACTTTGGTTCCTCTTTGGGAGCTGATTCTCTTTTCATTCACACTCATGGTACTTCTTTGCCGGCTATTGCAGTGGAATGGTATTCTACCAGCTATGCCGATGTGGCCGACAATGCTTCAAAAGCATATAGCGTGTTTGCACCGTCGGATGAAGCAATGAACTATTTGTTTGAAAACTATTGGGGAAAAGGCGGATACGAGTCGTTGGATGATGTGGATGATTTGGCTATGAAGTACATGCTGAACCAATTCATCTATGAGGATGGCGTGGCATTTCCCGATGAAATCACAAATGGAAAAGTTAAGAACATGTATGGCATGTTGTTTAATTTTGACCCATCGCTGGTGACTGATAGGGCAATGTGCGTAAACGGTGCATTCTATGGACTGAGCACCATTGAAACTCCGCTTCTGTTCGCTTCTGTAGTGGGGCCGGCTTTCCGTGATAAAGATTTCAATTATTATCTTTACATGCTTCATGGTGCAGGCTTGATTACCTCTTACTCTTCACAAGACACGAAATATGTGATGCTGGTTCCTTCAAATGCACAAATTGAATCGGAAGGCATTTACCTGAAAACCTATGTCGATGGAAGCAAATTGCAACAAGAAACCGAAGACGGTTTGGTAGATGTTTCATCGTCTACAATGACAACGATTGTGAATATGCATACAGCTACTGGTATTGATGGATTGGATACGGAGGGGACACAGATTGTTGCTACACAGACAGGTTTTAATTATTGGTATGTGAAGAATGGAAAAATAACAAGTAGTGCAGATTATAATCGGATTCTTGAACCAGATAATAATGATGATCCTTTTGTGAAATTTACAGAAATTAAAAATGGTAATGAAAGTTGGAATAATGGAAAAACCTACAAGTATGAAGCTGCAACTTTATGGAAAGCACAAGAAGGAGATGGTTTGCAACACAGATTGTGTGTTTGTAATGATGCTCGTTATGTATATTATCAGTTTGCTCATTTGTTGCAGGAAGCAGGTATGGCTTTGACAAATTATATATCAGGATTGATAGGTGCTTCGCATGTTATAGCTTTTATCCCTACAAATGAAGCTGTTAAAACAGCTGTGGCTGCTGGAAAGATTCCTGGCATGGATACTACCGGCTCTGTAATTGATAGAAAGCAACTTCGTGAATATTTGCTTTCTTATTTTGTGTGCGATACGGATAATGCGATTATTACTTATCCTTATCCTGGTTCGGCCATGAAAAGCGCTACTTATAATACTGCCAGTGGAACAATTTTAACGTATACGGATTCTGGAAATGCATTAAGTATTAAGGTAAATAATACAGTAGCCAATGTGATTTCAGATTATGATTTCTTCCCGTTTGCATTTGACGACGGATGTTTTCAGTTAATTGATAAAGTCCTTTGATAAACCGAATAAAGATGAATATGAAATTAGTAAAATACATACTGATAGCGATACTCGTTCTGGGAACAGAGGAAGTGATAGCACAGGCATTGGTTATATCCGGTAAGGTGACAGAATTGCTTGGAAATCAGAAAGAACCTATTGTAGGTGCAAATGTGAATATTGTAAATGAGCAAAACCGTTCTGTAGGTGGTGCTATAACTAATTTGGATGGTGACTATCGTTTGCAGATTCCTGAACAAGAGAAAAATTTGACTTTAGTTTATTCATACATTGGTATGAAAAGTAAACGAATCAAATATACTGGTCAGAAGGTTTTAAATGTTATTTTGGAGTCTAATATAGAAAAATTGGACGAAATAGCTGTTACGGCCCAACGGATTGAGCGTAACAATATGGGTATAGGGCACAAAGAAAATGTTTCTGCAACTCAAAAGGTAAAGATGGATGAGTTGATAGCTACCTCTCCTATATCTACATTGGAAGAAGCTTTGCAAGGTCAGTTAAGTGGTGTGGATATTGCTTTAAGTGCTGACCCGGGAGCGCGGAGTTCTATTCGTATTCGTGGTACTAGTTCCTTGAATGGTTCGGTGGATCCTCTGATTGTGATTGATGGAGTACCTTACACTCAAGAATTGGATGAAGATTTTGATTTTTCTACAGCTAATGAAGAAGATTTGGGTGCTTTGTTGAATATTGCTCCTACTGATATTGAGTCAGTAGAGGTTTTGAAGGATGCAGCTGCTACGGCTATTTGGGGAACAAAGGGTGCCAACGGTGTACTTTCCATTACCACCAAGAAAGGTAGTATAGGAAAAACTTCCTTTAATTTCTCTTCCAAGTTTACTGCTAAGTTTGAGCCGAACAGCATTCCGATGTTGAATGGTTCTGAATATATAGCTATGGTGCAGGAGGCTTTATGGAACAGTGCTAATTATACAGGTTTGAATGCTGATACTTATTTGAAATATTTGTATGACACTCCTGAAATTAATTATTCTCCTAACTGGGTTTATTTCGATGAATATAATGTTGATACAAATTGGTTGGATGAAGTTCGTCAAGATGCATTTACTACCGACAATTCATTCTCTATGAGTGGTGGTGGTGAAAAAGCTACCTATCGTTTGTCGTTAGGATATTTGAACGAAGAAGGTACTACCAAAGGTACCGGATTGCAGCGTTTGAATTCATCGTTGCGTATAGACTATCACTTTTCAAACAAGTTGAGATTTGGAGCAGACTTTTACTTTACACAATCAGATAAGGAAGCCAACTGGACAGATAAAGTTCGTTCGGAAGCATTTAGTAAAATGCCGAACAAATCGCCTTATTATATAGGGGAAAAGGGGATTACCAGTTCTCAGTATTTCTCTCATCAAACTAAAGATTGGGAAGGGGAGTTTAACGGTAAGAATCATTTTAATCCGGTGGCTATGGCTAACGAAAGCTATAAAAATACGATGTCGCGTGATGTACGTGCTAATTTCCGTATAGACTATAAGATTCTTCCGAGTTTGACCTATTCGGCGTATGTATCACTTAAAATGTCTACTACAACTACCGATCAATTTCTTCCGCAGGTTGCAACCGGAGTACCCTGGACTAGTACTTATGCTAATCAGAGCACAGCTTCTTCTTCAGAGAGTTTGACATTACAGACAGAAAATAAATTGATTTTCAATAAAAACTGGAATGAGAAACATAATTTGATAGCAACAGCTGTATTCCGTACAACACAAGCCACTAGTTCTAGTGCCACCAGTACTTCCTCTGGTAATGCTTCTTCTGGTTTGGCCGATCCGATTGCCGGTAGTTCAGTGAGTAGTTTAGGATCTGGAGAGTCTGAAGCACGTAGCATTTCTGGAACTACTTTGCTTAACTATACATTGTTAGATCGTTATGTATTCCATTCTTCTGTAACAATGGATGCCAACTCTGCCATGGGTAAGTCTGAACGTTTGGGTATTTTTCCAACAGTTGGAATTTCTTGGAATATGCAGAATGAACCTTTTTTGAGAAATACCGAAGAGTGGTTGGATGAAATTAAACTTCGTTTCAGTATCGGACAGAGTGGTAATGCACCAAAAGGAACTGCAGCTTATTATGGTGCTTACAGTTCAAGAGGAGAATATATGGATATGTCTGCTATTTATCCGAGCCGTATACAGCTAAATAACTTGAAATGGGAAACCTCTACAGAGTATAACTTGGGTGGTGATTTTAGTTTCTTTCAAGGTCGGTTGAAGTTTACGTTTGAATGGTATAATAAGTATATTAAAGATTTGCTGCAAAGAGAGCCGAAAGTGCCTACTACTACAGGATTCTCGAAAATTAAATGGTATAATTCGGGAAAAATGGAGAATAAAGGATGGGAAACCCGAGTAGATGGTGTTTTGTATGAGAAAAAGGATTGGCGTGTAAGTGCCTATGTGAATCTGAGTCGAAACACGAATGAAATAACAGAGCTTCCTGCAACTATGAATCCGGAACCATACACCTTTAAAAATGGGGCGTATGCTGTGCGTATTGAAGAAGGACGTCCGTTCGGCTCATTCTATGGTTATCGCTATAAAGGAGTTTATCAGAATCAAGATGCTACTTATGCACGAGATAAGGAAGGAAATGTCATGAATGATGTAGAAGGAAATCCGATTGTTATGAAGAATGGAGCTAAGCAGGTGTGTCCGGGAGATGCTAGTTATGAGGATATTAATTATGATGGCGTAATTAATGAATATGATATTGTTTATTTGGGTAATTGTAATCCGATTCTTACTGGAGGCTTTGGTTTTTCTGTTAAATATAAACGTTTAAGCTTGATGACATCGTTCTATGGACGTTTTGGGCAGAAAATTATCAATGCTGCTCGTATGAATAATGAGTCGATGTATAATTCCAATAACCAAAGTAAAGCGGTGTTGCGTCGTTGGAGAAATGAAGGAGATGAAACAGATATTCCACGTGCATTGTTTAATGAAGGATATAACTATTTAGGTTCAGATCGTTTTGTTGAAGATGCTTCTTATGTTCGTTTAAAGACTGTTTCGTTAAGCTACTCTTTACCTAGAAAAAGCTGTAATTATTTAGGTATTAATACGCTTAGCTTCTTTATTACAGGTTACGATTTATTTACCTGGACTGATTATACGGGACAAGATCCTGAGGTGTCACTTCCAACTTCAGCTTCTAAATTGTCGCAAGATAATGCTAATACTCCTTGTTCTCGTCGCTTTACTTGTGGCTTTAACTTAAACTTCTAAAACATTTGTAAACATGAAAAGACTGATTTATATAGGGATAATGGCAGGCAGCTTATTATTGAACAGTAGTTGCAGTGATTGGTTGGACTTGCTTCCCAAGAATGAACAAGTGACTGATGCTTATTGGAAATCAAAAGAGGATGTAGAGGCTGTCATTGCATCAGGTTATTACTATATGCGTTCTTCTTGCACATCGTTGTTGAAATGGGGAGAATTGCGTGGGTCATCCGTTTGTACTTTGACCGGTGATAATGAAGGTATGAAATTGCAAAATTTTCAGTTGGAAGGAACCGAATCTATTTGCAAATGGGAGAGTATGTATCAAGTAATCAATATGGCTAATGCTGTGATTGCTCATGCACCAGAAGTTCGTGGAATAGATGATACTTATACTGAAGGTGCGATGAACTCGCATCTTTCCGAAGCCTATTTTATGCGTGCATTAATGTATTTCTATTTAGTGCGTAATTTTAAGGAGGTTCCTTTGGTGATAACTCCTTACGAAGATGATTCTACACCGTTTTTTCTCAAAAAGTCTTCTGAAGAAGATATTCTGAAACAAATAAAAAATGATGTGAAAACAGCTCTTGATACTGGAGGTGCAAAAGAGTATTACGACAATGATAATTGGAATGCAACTAAAGGAAGAGCAACCAAGTGGGCTTTGTATGCGTTGATGGCAGAAGTTTCTTTGTGGACAGAGGATTATGACACTTGCATTGAATATGCCGATTTGTTAATCAGCACTTCCGCATCTCGTCGTCCGGCATTCATTACTATTCCAGAAAATTGGTATACCATTTTTAATCCAGGAAACAGCAATGAATCTATTTTCGAAGTGAACTGGGATGGAAATACTTATGACCAAACAGGGGGTCCTGCATCAATGTATATTATCAGTACCAACCCAACTTATCAATATTCTACAAAAATGATAGAAGATCTGGAAAATGATTTAGCGGAAGTAGAGGTAGGAAAAGATGCTGTGCGTAGTCGGTTTGGTGCTTATGTAACCTCTGCGGAAGGAGAAAGCCCGGTTTATTGTATATGGAAATATAAGATGGGTGATACCGACCCTACAAATTTGGAGGCTATGCGTTTGGAAAATGATGCTAATTGGATTGTTTATCGAATGGCAGATGTGATGTATATGAAAGCTGAGGCTTTAATTTGGAAAGGCAGAGAATATTGGCAGGAAGCAATTGATATTATCAATCAAATTCGTATCCGTTCCAATTTACCGGAGAAAGAGATTTCTTTAGATGAAGAGGATGAAAGTTCGATGATGGAAAAGTACTTGTTACCAGAGCGTAACATGGAATTGGCCGGTGAAGGAAAACGTTGGTATGACTTGGTTCGTTATGGAAAAACTAAAAATTACGCTCATAAAACAGCTTTTATTTCTTTGATTCAGCAATATAATACGACAGCGAATTCCAGTTGGTTGCGTTCTGTTCTTCAGAATGAATATGCTTGGTATTTGCCTATTCATGAATTAGAAATAGAAAATAATAAGTTATTGGTACAGAACCCATATTATGGAATAACAGGTAATAATTAATAAAATAATTTATGATGAAGACTTTAGGACATCTATATATGTTGTTGCTGATTACATTATTCAGCGCTTGCAACGATCCTTATGAGGATTCTACTTATCAGATTTATGATGTGAATCCAATATCGTCTTATTTGGAAACTCGTTCTGATGAATTTTCAGAGTGGATAGCCGTATTAAAATATGCAGATTTGTATAATGCCGTGAATCAAGCTTCGTCTTATTTTACGGTATTGACTCCTACTAATGAGGCCATGCACAAATTCTATGAAAAAAAGAAAGTTTCCTCTATTCAAGAATTAGGAAAGGAATATGCTCGCAGTTTGGCAGAGTACCATATAGTGAACGATTCTGTAAATCTAAATACCTTTGTTCAAGGAGGAAAATTGGAGAAGAAAACACTTTCGGATGATTATTTATCTGTTTCTTTTGATGAAGATTCGGAAGAGGGTGGATTTAATTCAATTTATTTAAATAACGAAGCTCATGTTAAGGAATTAGCGATTCAGGTTTCGAATGGATATGTATATGTATTGGATGACGTGATGTCTCCTTTAGTAGAGAATGTGTATGAACGTATAAATGAAAGTGCTGAGAAATATTCTTTGTTTATTGAGGCATTGGAGTGTACTGGATGGAAAGATAGCTTGAGTGTTATTTATGATGAAATTAAGCAAGAGGATAATACTGTTATTCAACAAAAACGAAACTATACCTTGTTGGCTGTGTCAGATGAAACTTATCATTCGGCAGGTATTACTTCTGTTGTTGATATTGCTACGAAAGTAGGTGCAACAGGAAGTGATTATACGAATAGTACAAACGAACTGTTTCGTTATGTGGCTTATCATATACTCGGTGGAAGTTATTCGATTTTTGATTTTAATAATTTTACTGGAGGTACAACCACACGATTATGGACAACAAAAGCCAATGCCGTATTAGAGGCTTCATTGCAGGATGGCAATAAACTTTATTTGAATTATGAAGGAGAGATTGATGGAAAATCAGTGAAAGCATCTTTCATTGAAGATAATTCTGATATACAAGCTAAGAATGGAATTATGCATGAAGTTAATGGTTGGTTACCTTTATGGGAATCGGAGATTCCGGTATTGGTAGAGTGGGACTTCTGTGACAATGAAGAAGTGGCTTCTTGGATAAAAAGTGGATATGGCGATCCAAGTCAAAAATATCAGTCAGAGGATACCGGTGAACACCAGTCAGATGTGTCTTCATTAGCTTGTTATACGATTGATGCTCGGAACACAGCTACTTCCTTGAACGGTGCTAATGGTGGATACTACCGTATTGGTTATGCTACTCCGAAAACTGGTTCTGCGTGGGTTAATTGTAAAAATAAAGACCATATGTATTTGAATTTGGGCTATATGGGTTCTATTGTTATGGAAACACCGATTTTGATTGCTGGTAGATATAAGGTGACATTGAAAGTTACTTATGCAACATCCATGGACTTTATGCGGACAATGAAAAACGGAAGTAATGGCGGTAAGATTCGTTTTATGTTTGATGATAAAACCGAAACAACTAATGAAGTACCTATTTATGCGAATGTGTCGGAGAACAAATTAGGAATTTACGATACGGTTATTTATGATGCAATAGAATTTTCTACAACCGGAAAGCATTCTATGAAAATGGTTGTGGTTGATCCTGCAGCCTCTACTCATAATAAATTCCGTATTCAAATAGATTATATGATTTTTGAACCTATAATTGAAGAGGATTAAATTTATACTTATGAAAACGATAAAGCCTTTATTATTGTGCATATTATTGCTGGGCGGTATGTATGCATGTAATGATGATTGGGATTCTCATTATTCTCAAGAGGAACAGGTGGTAAATAATGTGAATGTAACCGTAGTGAATAAGTCGATTATTGATTATTTGAAATCTGAGTCTCAACTTAGTTCTATGTTTCAACTGTTCAATGAAACTGGTGTGTTGGATGAAATGGTAGAAAAAGATTTATTGTTTACGGTTTTGGTTGTCAACGATGAAAAAATTTCCCGCACGACTTCTACAGACGATAAAAAATATTTAGCACAATCGCATATTTCGGACATTTCTCTTTCTCCGTCTAATCTTTCAGATGGACAGCGTGTGCTGATGTGGAACGGAAAATATATAAATGTGTCTGTTGGAGAGGGAAATGATGTTTCTTCTATTTCGTTTAACAATATACCTGTGAAAAAGATAGTGAAACTTAATAACGGATATGTATATGAAATGGAGGATTATGTAGAAACTCCGAAATCTTTGTATGAAATGATTGAAGGTTTAGGGGAGGATTATTCTATTTTCAAAAACTTGATTATGAAGCGTAATCAGTTGACTTTTGACAGGGAAGCCAGCAAGATTATTGGTGTTGATGAAACTGGAAGTAATATATATGACTCGATATTTATCGTAACTAATCCTTATTTTGAAGCTCAAGGCATTAATATTATGTCGGAATCTTTGTCAGCAACGCTATTGATTCCATCTAATGAAGTAATTAATCAGGCTTTGAGTACTGCGCGTCAAAACTTGCAAGAATGGGGTATGCAGCGTGAGGATTCAATTTTGGAAAATTGGACTTTCCAGTCAATGTTTTTTGATGAGAAGTTAACGAAAGCGGATTTTGAAGAAAATGAAGACTTGAATTCTGTTTTTGATAAGCAATGGAGAACAACTGTACAGAAAGTGGATTTAGATAATCCGGTTATACTGAGTAATGGTATTGCTTATTATGTGACAGAAATGAAAATTCCTACCAATGTCTTGATATATCGTGTAAAAGATTATATGAGATGGTATGAATATTTGACAGAAGAAGAAAAAACTGCTTATTTTGATTCGGAGAACCTTACCTTTGACAAGATGGATACAAAAGTGACTGAGTGGTCTGGATGGCCGGGGGTATTCCCGAATATTATCAATCGTGTGGTACGTTTTAAACTGACAGATGCTGAAACAAAGGAATACACGATGAATTTTACAGGGTTCAGTTATAATGAAATAAGTAAAGTAGCTACTCCGTATAAAATACCTCCTGGTGAGTATGATTTGTGTTTAGGATTTGAACAGAAAATGGGACATGATGTACAGGTGTCATTTAATGGAGAGTATGTGGGAACTGTTACGGCTTCTCAATTAACGAAAACTGATTTTCATTATGATCGTGGAGGACAAGGATATCCTGAAGGATATGATGTCAAAAAAGCAACTCATAAGAAGAAAAACAACTACGATCGTGATGGAGGAAAGGTTGGTGTAATCACGATAGAAGGTACAGAACCGGTAAATGTGGTTATTAAATTCCATGGAGTGAATGCAAGTAAATGCTGTTTTCATCATTGGTGCTTGAAACCAACCAAGAACTGTTATTAATTTTGATAAGGAATCATTATGAATACTATAAAACTTATATCTACAACGTTGCTGCTATCAATGTCTGTAACTGGAGTATATGCACAAGGACGTAAAATTAGCGGTAAGATACTTTCACCATTGAATAAACCGATTGAAGGAGCTATCATTTCAGCTGCAGGAAGTCAAGATGTGAAAACCGGAGCTGAAGGAACTTTTAAAATAGAATTGAATGAGCATGCTACTCAAATCTCGGTATGGGCACCTGGTTATTATCCGGAAATTCGCTTGGTAGATAAAAATTCACAAGTGGTCATTATGATGATGCCAGAGAACACATATAAGTATAATGAGTCGGTTGTATTGCCGATGCGAATTGAGAATTCTCGTCCGGAATTGACTTCAGCTGTGAATATCAATAAAAAAGATTTCAAGTTGGGAAGTATGAAAATTGATCGGGCTTTGTCTGGGCAGGTTGCAGGTTTGCAGACTACTCGTGCAGGTGGTATGCCGGGGGAAGGAAGTTATATGAATCTGCGTGGTATTCGCTCTTTTATAGGTTCAAATGCTCCACTTGTGGTGATAAACGGCGTTCCCTTTTTGCCGGATATGCATGAGTCTCAAACGATAAATGGATACTCAAGAGATATTTTTCAAGCATACAATATTCGGGATATTCAAAATATTACAGTGTTGAAAGGTGCAGAGGCTGCCATGTATGGTTCGATGGGTTCCAATGGTGTTATTTTAATTGAAACAGATGGAGCTACCTCTGATAATTTGGATACGCGTATCAGCTTTAGTGGACAATATGGTGTAAATTGGAATGATAAACGTATGCCTTTGTTGAAAGGTAACGATTACAAGTCTTATCTTTCAGATATTGGTATGACTTATTTCGGGAATATGGAGGATTTTTTCTCTGAATTTCCTTTTTTGAGTGATACTAATAGTAAGTATTATTATCTGTATAATAATAATACAGATTGGCAGGATGAGATTTATAAAAAAGGCTTTGTGACAGATAATCTTTTCCGTGTGGAAGGTGGTGACGCTATTGCAAAATATGATCTCTCGTTGGGCTATGCAATGGAGAATGGATTGATGGATTATACGGAAAGTCAACGTTATCATACTCAACTTAATACAAATGTATTGATTAGTAAACAGGTAGAGATGACTGCAACCGTAGGATTGGCCTATTTAACAGGTAATTATCAGCAACAAGGAATGGATTATGTAGGTAATCCTATTTTAGCTGCTTATTCACGTGCTCCGTTGCTTAGTCCTTATAAGAAAGATAATGAAGGTAATACGCTAGATACTTATTCTTCTTATTATTATGGGAATTCTACGAACATGGATTTTGCTGTTAGTAATCCTTTAGCTATTGTAAAGACGTTAGATGCTCGTAATCGTCAGTATGATGTGAATTTACAGTTGGGACTGAGCTATAAACCATTCAATGAATTGTCTTTAAATGGTACATTTGGAATGTATTACAATTATAACAAAGAGCATTTATTTATTCCAGGATTGTCTGATAAGACCATTTTACCGATTATAGATCGGTATGGTAGTGCTGAAAATTCTGTAAAGGAAGGGGTAGGTGAAACATTGAATATATTTGCCAATGGTAATGTGCGCTATCAGAAAGTTTTTCAAGGTATTCATGATTTGAATGTGCTGGCTGGTGCGCAAATGTTGATGACCGAAAATAAATATGAAGGCGGTGCGGGCCGTAACACTCCAAATGATTTCTATCAAACCTTGGGAGATACTAAATCTATTGGGCGTTACTTTTATGGTTATCATGAAAAATGGAATTGGGCGAACTTTTATGCTCATGCCGATTATATTTATCGTGATATGATAGCTGTTTCTACAAACATGACGGTAGATGGTGCTTCTTCTGCAGGAACCTACGGTACTCATTTTTATGTTTATCCTTCTGTCGGATTGACTTTGTTGGGAAAGGGATGGTTGCCGTTAAGCAATTCTACTCTGGTGAATCGTCTGAATTTGCGTGCCGAGTATGGTTTGTCTGGTAATAGTCGTTTTTCTTCCAATTTGGGTAAGTTCTATTATACTAGTTTACCTTACCTGACTACTTCAGGAATTGTTCGTGCTAATATTTCGAACACTTCTTTAAAACCGGAGAAGAATGCTCAGCTCAACTTGGGATTAGATGTAAGTCTATTACGTAATCATGTGGAGTTTACTTTAGATTATTACAATAGTCTATCCAAAGATGTAGTTTTTGCGGTACCTCATACTTCTGCATTGGGTTCTTTAAGCTATTATGCAAATTGTGGAGAGATAAAGAATACTGGTGTAGAGTTGGCCATGCAGGCATCTTTAGTTCGTACACATGACTTTGAATGGATTATAGGAGGTAATATAGCCTATAATAAATCGGAGGTGAAGTCTTTAGGCAATACATCCCAACTAGTGAATAGTTATGACGATGGAGCTAAGTTGATTTCTCGTGTAGGAGAATCTCCTTATCAGTTCTATGGTTATCAGACTTTGGGAGTCTTTGCTACCCAGGCGCAAGCAGATGAGGTGGATTTGGTCAATTCTAAGGGTCTGTCTTATCAGGCAGGAGATATCCATTTCGTAGATCAAAATAACGATGGTAGAATTGATGACAAAGACCGTGTATCTTTGGGAGATGCTTCACCAAAATATTTTGGAGGCTTTTTTACACGGTTTAGTTACAAGTCTTTTTCCCTGTCTGCAGAATTTTCTTATTCAAAGGGAAACAAGGCTTATAATGCTGTAAGACGGAATTTAGAGTCTTTGTCAACTTTTGGTAATCAAAGTGAGGCTGTTTTGAACCGTTGGTCTTTAGAGGGGCAAGAAACAAATATTCCTCGTGCGCAATGGAATGATCCAATGGGTAATAGTGATTTTTCAGATCGTTGGATAGAAGACGCGTCTTTTTTGCGTATGAAAAATGTGACATTCAGTTATAGTTTTGATAAGAAAATATTGAATTTGTTTCGCTCTGGTACCTTATACATAACAGGAGAGAACTTGTTGACTTTGACTAAGTATTTAGGTATGGATCCGGAATTTTCGTATTCTTATAGTGATGCTATGCAAGGATTTGATTATGCAAAGATGATGCAGCCTAAATCAATTAAATTAGGTGTAAATTTGAACTTTTAAAGAAAATGAAAAAGAATATATTGAAATTGGCGCTCTTAAGCATGACCTTCTTTTTGGGTGCGTGCGATGATTTCTTCAATGTTGAAACGAAGAATGTATTGGATCATGATGAATATATTTCAGAGGAGAGTGAAATGTACTCGGGGTATATGGGTATTATGACTAAAGTACAAGCCATTGGTGATAAGGTTATTTACTTGACAGACACGCGTGGTGAATTGTTGGAGCCAACAAAGAATGCTTCTGGTGAGCTGTATGGTATTTATAATTATGATACGGATTTAACTGGAAATTCTTATGCGGATCCTGCTGGGTATTATGATGTGATTATTGCATGTAACGACTATTTGTCAAAACTTTATGACTATAAAGTTAAGAATGCTTCAGCTATTAAGTCTGGACATTATGAGGCTTTGGTTAGTTGTACCCTCCGTGTTAAGGCCTGGATTTATCTTACTTTAGGTAAGATTTATGGAGAAGCTGTGTGGTTTGATGACCCTATTCGTGAAATGAAGGATTTGAAAGATTATCCTGTAAAGAATCTGGATGAGATTGTGGAAGGTTGCCTTGATTTGCTAACCAAGGGCTTTGATGGGATAGATGGAACACACACTATGTCCTGGAAAGAGTGGCTTGACCCAAATACAGAAGTTGGAGAAAGTGAATATCGTTATTGGGATTACATGACACCAGAGTTTTTTGCATTGTATGGAGAATTGTGTTTGTGGCATGGAGATTATCAGAAAACTGTGAATGTGATTCTGAATACAATGAACGCAAAATTTGCTAGTACACTGAATGATGCAACACAATACATGCATAATGTAAAACTGACAGGTACATATAGTAGAATTTGGGACAATGTTAATCCTCAACCACAAGAAACTGTATCTGCTATATTATATAATTATCAGCAAAATCAGACAAATAGTTTGTTGAAGCATTTTGGAACAGAAGCCCCGAATGAATATCTGTTGGCTCCGTCAGAGGTGGGATTGAAACGTTATATTGATCCGGATTTTAACCCATTGGGAGGCGCTTCAGAAGATAAGCGTTCTTCTTGCTATTTTGCACAAGATAAAGCTGGAAATTATGTAGTTAAAAAATACCGTCCTTCAAATAGTTCAGCGCGTACTTATGCTTATCAAGATGATGTGCATATCTATATTTATCGGAGTAGTGAACTGTACTTTATGTTGGCAGAAGCCCTTAATAATTTAGGACGTGTAACCGAAGCTTCTGCTTTGATTAATCAAGGAGTCAATGGAAGCTTTCCAAATGGGGGAGTGACTTGGGATGGTTTTACAGACGATTGGACAGGTGCCACTACATTAGGCACTCGTCGTTATCCGGATTTGGGTATTCGTGGAGCATTTAATTTGGGAAATCGTGAATTTACACGTGGAGAGACACGGGCCAATGATGAGGCTATTCTTGATGAGATGATGCTTGAATTTCCTGCAGAAGGAAAGATTTATCCAGCTATGATTCGTATGGCACGCCGTTATAATGATCCCAATATTATAGCAGATCGTGTTTGTCCGAAATATGATAATCCGGAAGCTATCCGTGCTAAGATTAATGCGGTAGTTGATGGTAAAGCAGGGTATTTTATTCATTGGAATCTAAAGTAAATATTTTCCAATTATCTGTTGATTGAATTAATAGAGGACGAGAATGGCGCGGATTTTTATGTGGGAATCCGCGTCTTTTGTTCTTGATTATAATTATTTTAGTAAATAAAAAATTGAATATTATGAAAACATTAGTATTGATTGCTGCTCTTTCTTTCTTGATAGCTTGCGGAAACGGAAAACAGCCGGCCATTGACCGAGAAGCGTTGGTGGAAAGAAATAGTCCTATTATAACGGCCTTTGATTCACTGGCTTCTTTTTCTGTAGGAAATGGTGAATTTGCTTATACAGTAGATATAACTGGTTTACAGACATTCCCCGATTGTTATAAAAGGGGAGTCCCTTTGGGTACACAGAGTCAGTGGGCATGGCATAGTTTTGCGAATCCGGATAAGCTCAAGGCAGAAGAAACTTTAAAGGAGTACGACTTTGGAAGAGGGAAGAAAGAACTTTATGCCACTCAGTTTAAAGAAAAAGGTCGTAGGCAAGATGCCGCAAACTGGTTTCGGGTTAATCCGCATCGCATGCATTTAGGCATTGTAGGTTTTGATGTAGAAGAAGGTACTTCTATCGAACAAGTGACTGATATCCATCAGAAAATGGAGTTATGGAATGGAAAAATAGAAAGTCGGTTTAAGTTGAATGGAGAAGATTATAAAGTGGAAACTGTGTGTCATCCATTTCAGGATATGATTGCCGCAAGCATTACTTCCAAAGCTCATACCGGGATTTGTTTTCGTTTTCCTTATCCCACAGGTGCTCATAGTGACGATGCCTGTAACTGGGAAGACATAGAAAAGCATACCACACTTCTTGTTTCTCAAGATACTGCTTCGGTGTTGTTAAAGCATATGTTAGACAGTACGGTGTATTACATAACTTTGCGTTGGGAAGGAAAAGCTGTTTTTAAAGAGAAAGCAAAGCATCATTTTGTTCTTACACCACAGGATGATAACCTGGCTTTTACTTGTGCCTTTACTCGTGAAAATTCTGCCACGCAGCCAATTATGGTAGCGCAAGTCAAGGAAGAAGCAAAAAACTATTGGAACGCATTCTGGAAAGATGGTGCAGCTGTCGATTTTTCAGCTTGTACAGATCCGCGTGCCAAGGAATTGGAACGTAGAGTCGTGCTCAGCCAATATTTGTTAGCCATTCAGAGTGCAGGAACTACTCCTCCGCAGGAAACCGGACTTACTTATAATTCATGGTTTGGAAAATTCCATTTGGAAATGATTTGGTGGCATGAGGCTCAATTCGCTCTTTGGAATCGGAGTCATTTGCTTGAACGTACCATGGAATGGTATAAAACTGTAGAGCCAGTAGCACGTCAGATAGCTAAAAGGCAGGGATTCGATGGCATTCGCTGGATGAAGATGACCGACCCTTCTGGAGCTGAGGCTCCTTCCAAGGTGGGAAGTTTTCTCATTTGGCAACAGCCACATTTTATTTATTTGGCAGAACTGATTTATCGCGCTAATCCTTCTCAAGAGGTGCTGGATAAATATAATCATCTGGTGCAGGAAACAGCTAAATTCATGTATTCGTTTGCTACGTATGATGAACTGGAAGGGCGCTATCTGTTGAAAGGTGCCATCCCGGCACAGGAAACTTTACGTGCTGCGGAAACTGTAAATCCTCCTTTTGAACTTTCCTATTGGCATTTTGCCATGCAAATAGCTCAGAAGTGGCGTGAACGCATGGGGCAGCCGCGCAATTTGGAATGGGATGAGATGATAGATAAACTGTCGCCATTGGCAGCCAATGATGAAGGTCTGTATCTGGCTGCTGAAACTGCTGTTGATACTTATAAGGACATCCGTTATACTTCCGATCATATGGCTGTGTTGGGTGCGGTAGGTATTCTTCCGATGAATAAACTTATTCGTGAAGATTATATGAAGAATACCTTGAATTGGGTATGGGATAACTGGAACTGGGGAAAGACCTGGGGATGGGATTACCCGATGACGGCCATGAATGCGGCTCGT
>Cinder_p2__coassemble_1830_pt1 | contig 18773 bp, 19 predicted proteins | sample Cinder_p2__metabat2_low_PE_026 | metagenome-assembled genome bin Cinder_p2
GTAAGCCAGCAGATTTACAGTCTGCCCCATTTGGCCACTCTGGTATTTGCCCTTTTTGCACCGCTTGAGAGGTTTTTTTCTCGATTGCGATGCAAAGGTACAACTATTTTTTTAATCTGCAAACAAAATCGAACATTTTTATTGCAGTAATTGCACATTCGTCACCTTTATTGCCCAATTTACCACCCGAACGATCTTCTGCCTGTTCCATATTATTAGTAGTTATCAAACCATAAATAACTGGAACATCGGTAGTTGCATTTAAATAGGCTATACCTTGCGTAGCTCCGGCACAAACATAATCAAAATGTGGGGTATCACCACGAATTACACATCCAAGTGCAATCACAGCATCCACTTTTCCACTTTTTATCATCTGTGCCGACCCAAAAGTAAGTTCAAAACTTCCGGGAACAGTTTGCACCAATATATTTTCAGATTTGGCACCATGCTTTTTCAAAGTTGTCATGGCGCCATCGAGCAGAGCTCCGGTTATGTTACTATTCCACTCAGACACCACGATACCAAAACGCATGTTTGAAGCATCGGGCACTGTGTTTACGTCGTAGTCCGACAGGTTGTGATACTTTGTTGCCATAATTCTATGTCTTTTAATGTTTGATTATATAATGTAGAAAAAATGAAAGCGGATTATACGAATCTTTCGGTCATCCCCGTCCGAATCCGCATAATCCGCTTTTTATATTTATACTAGTTGTTTACTTTGAAACGCGTTCAATATACTTATCAATGTTTACACCCAGATAAGAATTGAAATATTTATCCTTAATGGTCTGATAAGCTTTCAAAGCTTCGTCGTTTTTTCCTAGTTTTTCGTAAGCCTCTCCTGCCTGCTGCAAGAAAATCGGACTCAAAGACTGGCTATCGGTATCATCGGCAGCCTCAACCAAAAGAGCTGCACCTTTCTCCAGGTCACCTTTCTTTATATAACAGTTACCCAAAGCAGCCTTTACCGAAGGAGCTACCATTTGGTCATCACCACTGAATTTTTCAAGATAAGCAATAGCCTCCTCACTTTTTCCCAGATGTGCCAAGCACAAACCAGCATAAGCATTAGCCAGATTGGCTGCATCCGTTCCGCTTTCTTCTGCTGCAATCTTTGCAAAACCTTTATAATTTATCGAATCACCGTTAAGTGCCAGTTCAAATTGGTCCATCATAAAATATTCCTGTCCTTTAGCAAGCATGGTCGAAGCTTTTTCTTCTTTGGGTGTTACCACAAAATGATTGTAAAGGATAAATCCGCCCACAACTACGATTAAAGCGACTATGACACCGATAATTGTTTTTTTGTTACGAATGATGTATGCTTCGGAAGTGGTCAACGCTTCTTCTACATCCAACGCATTAGGAGTGTTTTTTTGTTCTGCCATTTTATAGAATCTTTTTTATTATTTTATTGATTATTCCCAAAAAGCTACTTTGAATTACCTATATTAAAGTAACTTCTTTTTCGGATGGCAAAAGTAACTTATTTCCTTATATAAATAAAATTTCAACGCACTTTTTTACTTGTATACAGCACAATGGCATCATTTACTTTCAAAAAAAGATACAAATCCGAATTGCGGATATATACTGTAAAGAAATAGTGTTCCATCCCTTAAAAGGAAACACGGTGTTCCTTAAGGGGGAACATACACAGCCTTAAGGAAAAGCGTACACAGTCTTAAGGCTATGTATCGTCGTCTTTCAGCCAAAGATATACATCTTATACACAACTCTTTACAAATCATCAAAGAATTAAACAGACGTATCTTTACACTTGTTTCATTATCGAAGCTGAAGAGTAAAATTATTATACACTTGAAAATATTCATATTCTTATCCTTTCAGGAATTTCTTGAATCGGGATTTAAATTTTACCTTTGCGGCATGATACTGAAACGAATATCCATACTTAACTATAAAAATTTGGAGCAGGTAGAACTGAATTTCTCGCCTAAAACAAACTGTTTCATTGGGCAGAATGGCATGGGAAAAACAAACCTGCTGGATGCTATCTATTACCTTTCATTCTGCAAGAGTGCTTCGAACCCCATTGATTCACAAAACATCCGACACGAACAGGATTTCTTTGTAATCCAAGGCTTTTACGAGATGGAAGATGGTACACCAGAGGAAATTTATTGTGGACAGAAACGCAGACAAAAGAAACAGTTCAAACGAAACAAAAAGGATTATCAACGACTTTCCGAACACATCGGTTTTATCCCCCTCATTATGGTTTCGCCTGCCGATTCGGCCCTTATTTCCGGAGGAAGCGAAGAAAGAAGACGTTTCATGGATGTGGTAATCTCGCAATACGACCGCGAATACTTGGATGCTTTACTGCGTTATAACAAAGCGTTGCAACAACGGAACACCTTACTTAAACAAGATTCCGAACCCGATAGCGAACTCATGGATGTGTGGGAAGAGATGATGGCAGAAGCAGGAGAAAAGGTTTATACTAAACGAGCTGCTTTTATAAAAGATTTTATTCCTGTGTTCCAAACATTCTATTCCTACATCTCGCAAAATCGTGAAACTGTATCACTCACCTACCAATCGCATGCCGAAAGAGGACCTTTACTCAGCATCCTGCGCGAAAGCCGGCCCAAAGACCGCATTATGGGATATTCACTGCACGGCATACACAAGGATGACTTATGCATGCAACTCGGCGACTTTCCTATCAAACGGGAAGGCTCACAAGGGCAAAACAAAACCTACCTCATCGCATTGAAACTGGCCCAATTCAATTTTCTGAAGCGTACGGGAAGCAACACACTGCCTATCTTGCTTCTAGATGATATTTTCGACAAACTCGACACCTCTCGCGTGGAGCAAATAATCAAACTGGTAGCAGGCGATAACTTCGGACAAATATTTATCACCGATACCAACCGCGACCATTTGGACAAGATACTGAAAAACAGCATGCAACCCTACCATCTGTTCACCATTACCAATGGTTCGATATCCGGCTGCATCGAAAAAGAAATACAACCATGAAAAAGAAAGATTCAGAACCTTTAGGACAAATTATCCGGAAAATCCTGCGCCAACAAGGTTTGGAAACCCCACTTAATGAATACCGTCTGATTCAGGCCTGGAAAGAAGTGTTGGGTCCGAATATCGCATCCTATACAGAAAACCTCTACATCAAGAACCAAACTCTATATGTACACCTTACCTCGTCCATTCTGCGTCAGGAACTGATGATGGGACGCGACCTCATAATAAAAAACCTGAACCACCATGTAGGGGCTCAGGTTATTTATAATATTGTATTCCGATAGAAACTTACAGGCTCGTCAAATCATTCTTTTATCCATCCGTTTTCGGTAAGCACAGCATCCATCTGGCAGTCAAAAGGTTCACAAGGTACCTTCTCACTCACTTGAAACCCGAAACAGATTCCCACATTGCACGAGGAAGATAATTGTGGCAACAAACGGTCATAATATCCTTTTCCTCTACCTAGCCGGTTTCCCTCAGCATCAAAAGAAACCCCCGGAACCAACACCAATTCTATAGAAGCATAATCGGTAAAGAGCTTTCCCGTAGGTTCTTCAATATGATATGCCCCAATCCGAAGATCCTGTTTACCCGTGTAACACCTTAATTCCAAATCATTACCCTTTACCACGGGAAGCAGAATGTGTTTATCGTTTTTCCACCGCTCCACAAAATCGTGCGTATACACCTCATCGGGCAAGGAATAATAGCACAACACAGTGTGTGCTTCACGAAAACGTTTGGAATCTTCCAAATGTCCAAACAATTTTTCCGAACAGCACAAAAGGTCCGATGCATTCATCGAACCTTTTAAATGTGCCATTTGCTTTCGCAATGCTTTTTTTTCTTCTTTCATCATTTCTTATTTTCTTTTTCAGGTTCCTTTGGAAAAGCCTCGCCTTTCTCCAGCACCTCGATTGCCTTCTTCACGGTACGATCGCTCTCATTTAAGAACTGAACATAATCGCCAAAATCAAGAGCATAATTCACCACACTACCAATCACCAGTTTTTCAAGCAGAGCATAAGACTTACGAATCATCAGATTGCGACGTTTAATTCCTCTAGTTTCAGCAAAACGAACAAACTGCTCCACCATATTTTGACGTTTCAGATAAGCAACCAACGAAGCCTGGTCTTTATAACCCTCCAGCTTGCGACGGTTCTTGTCTGTATATTGGAAACCGAATTCTATATACACTCCTCTGTTCACACAAGTCATATAATAAGATGTATACCCGATAGTATCCTGCGGCACAAAAATATCCGGCATAATACCTCCTCCACCATAAACTGTCCGGCCCAACACGGTGTGATACACTTCTTTGGTATTTTGTTTCACACTGTCTTCTGAGAAGAACTCACCATGATTAAATCTGTTCACGATATCAAAATCATATTCTGTACCCTCACCTCGTGTATAAGGTTTCTGGATGCATCTGCCCGAAGGTGTGTAATAACGTGCCACTGTGAGACGCATGGAGGAACCGTCACGAAAATCAATAGGCTGTTGCACCAATCCTTTGCCGAATGTACGCCGACCGATAATTGTACCTCTGTCATTATCTTGAATGGCTCCCGAAAAAATTTCACTTGCCGAAGCCGAAATTTCATCAGTCAGGAGCACCAATGGAGTATTCTGATTAGTTCCTCTTCCATCTGAACGATATTCTTCACGTGGCGATTTTCTTCCTTCTGTGTAAACTATCAATCGGTCTTTAGGAAGAAACTCGTTGATAATCTGAATAGCTGGTCCCATATAACCTCCGGTATTTCCACGCAGGTCTATCACCAATTCATTGCTGCCTTGCTGTTGCAAGGTAGCAATGGCAATCATCACCTCTGCATAGGTCGTTTCGGCAAATTTATTGATTTTAATATAACCTATCTTATCAGTCAACATATAATAGGTATCCACACTTTTCACAGGAATGTCTCCTCTCACCACAGTAAAAGCCAAAGGCTCCTTCACTCCGGGACGATAAATTCCAAGTTTTACCTTACTTCCTTTTTCTCCTTTCAGCTTTCTCATGGCACTGTTGTTGTTCACCACTTTACCTACAAAGGCCGAATCATCCACCGCTATAATACGGTCGCCAGACATCAACCCCACTTTCTCCGATGGACCTCCCTTTATCACATTATTGATACAGATCGTATCTTTCTGAATGGTGAACGACACACCAATACCGCTGAAATGGCCCTTCAAATCGGCATTACTGGCTTCTACATCCTTTGCCGATATATACATGGAGTGCGGATCGAGCTCGGAAAGAATCTGTGGCATAGCTTTCTCTACCAAGTCGTTCATGCTCACGGTGTCAACATACTTATCATCAACAATTCGGAGCAAATCATTCAACTTGTTCGAAGAAGTGTTTATAATACTCAATCGGTTACCCGAAAAATGATTAGTATAAAAGGTTCCTATCAGTATACCCACCACAATGCTTGCTGCAATAATGACAGGAATAAAACGGGATGTTTTGTTATTTTCACTCATAAATTGCTTCTACTTGAAATTCACTCTTTAACATTTACATAAACCACTTCAATACCAGCCTGACACAACAATTCCAGTCCATCCTCCAAACGATATTTCTCCGAATAAACCACTCGCCGTATTCCCGCCTGAATAATCAACTTGGCACACTCAATACATGGCGAAGCCGTTACATAAAGTGTGGCTCCCTCGCTGCTATTATTCGACCGTGCGATTTTAGTAATGGCATTAGCCTCGGCATGAAGCACATAAGGCTTTGTTACATTGTCTTCGTCTTCACACACATTCTCAAATCCCGATGGAGTGCCGTTATATCCGTCAGAAATAATCATCTTATCCTTTACAATCAAAGCTCCCACCCGGCGACGCTTACAATAGGAATTCTCTGCCCATATAGTGGCCATACGTATATAACGCTTGTCCAATTCCGCCTGCTTGTAGTCTTCTTTTATCATAGTATTTCTCCTTTATTTTCCAGGACTAAACAAGATAGATGTATCTGCATCTGTATAAATACGCAGGAAACTATACGTACCATCATAACGCTCCGCTTCTCTCAATATCTTAATTACAGCTTTACTTATCACATCGTTTCCTTGCACGTTGCTATCCAGACTGAAGCCGATGGCATTTTTCTTACCATCCACTGTCCATTTACCTGAATAGGAGTCTTTACCCAATTGTGCCTTAAATGTACCGTTAGCAAAAATCAGATGATAGTTGGCCTGATTCTCTCTTAATTTCTTTTGCTCGGCCTCATCCAAAGCCGATGTTTTCCCGTCCGACTGGAACACAGCTGTCACATACCAGGTTCTCTCGTAAAAAATACCTTCTATATCATCTTCTTCATTACATCCACAAAACAATGGAAGCAGCAAACAAAGCAAAGACAGCTTGAAAACAAAATGCAACTGTTTCATAATTATTATTTTAGTCATTTCAATATTCCATTCCGATGCAACAAAGCATCAATTGTGGGCTCTTGCCCGCGAAAACGTACATACAACTTCATCGGATGCTCGGTCCCTCCTTTCGACAAAATATTCTCACGGAAAGAATCGGCCACTTCCGTACTGAAAATTCCTTTCTCCTTGAACATAGAGAATGCATCAGCATCAAGTACCTCTGCCCATTTATAACTGTAATATCCGGCAGCATATCCTCCATCCATGATGTGCGAGAACTGAACACTCATACAGGTCTCGGGCACAACAGGCAAGAGTTGTGCTCTGCTCCATGCTTTCTGTTCGTAAGCACGTACATCTCCGTCAAAAGCCTCTTTGCGGTCATACCATGCCATATCCAACAAGCCAAAACTCACCTGGCGAAGACAAGCATATGCAACATTGAAGTTTGATGCCTTCACAATGCGTTCCACATATTCTTCCGGCAAAGGTTCTCCTGTTTGATAATGTTTGGCAAATGTATGCAGAAAGCTTTTTTCTATCGCAAAATTTTCCATTATTTGCGAAGGTAGCTCTACAAAATCTCTGTAAACACTGGTTCCACTCATTGAAGCATAGCGTGTATTTGCAAACATACCATGTAAAGCATGGCCAAATTCATGCAGAAAAGTTTCTACCTCATCGAGAGTGAGAAGAGCCGGCTTGCTGGCTGTAGATTTTGTAAAATTAGTAGTAATGGATATGTGCGGACGGCTATTTGTTCCATCAGCTTCCATCCATTGGTCCTTAAACGAAGTCATCCATGCACCCGATTGTTTACTTTCACGCGGATGAAAATCAGCATAAAGCACTGCCAGATAAGAACCATCCTTGTCAAACACTTCATAAGCCTTCACTTCAGGATGAAACACAGGAATATTCTTATTCTCACAAAATGTAATACCATACAGACGAGTAGCCAGGCCAAACACTCCTTTTATCACATTATTCAGTTCAAAATAAGGACGAAGCAACTCTTGGTCTATATTATATTTTTCATTTTTCAATTTTTCTGAATAATAAGCCCAATCCCATGGCATCACCTTGAAGTCCCTACCTTCCATTTTTACAGCCAGTTCCTCTATAGCCTCACATTCCTGACGTGCAGTAGGCATATAGGCTTCAATCAAACGGTTCAACAATTGATATACATTTTCACTGTTTTCAGCCATTCGTTTCTTCAGCACATAATCCGCATAAGAATCAAATCCCAAAAGCTGCGCCATTTCCATACGCGTATTTACAATAGAGGGAACAATTGCCATATTGTCCAACTCATCCTTATGAGTACATTGCGTCATATAAGCCATATACATCTGACGCCGCAAGTCACGGTCATCACAGTAAGTCATAAACGGACGATAGCTTGGTGCCTGCAAGGTAAACACCCATCCGTTTATTCCCTTCTCTTTTGCTGTTTGTGCTGCAGCTTCTACAGCCGATTCCGGCAATCCTGCCAGTTGTTTTTTATCAACTATAGTCAACTGAAAACGAGCTGTTTCCTTTAATGTATTTTGTGCAAATTGCACCGTCAACCTACTCAGTTCTTTGCTCAAGCTCCTATATTTTTCCTTATCTTCTCCCTGTAGATTAGCTCCACTACGCACAAAACCGTCATAGGTTTTCTGCAACAATTCCCGGTCTTCTCCATCCAACACATCAGCTTGATTTTCATACACCGTTTTTATACGTGCAAACAGTTTCTCATTCAAACTGATACTATTCCCATGTTCTGCCAATAGCGGAGAAATCTCTTGTGCTAATTGCTGCATGGCATCATTACTTTCAGCCTCCATCAAATTAAAAAACACCTGACACACTCTATCAAGCAATTCACCAGAATGTTCCAGTGCCACAATGGTATTTTCAAAAGTTGCCGGTTCTGGATTATTCACTATCGTGTCAATCTCTTCAGTTTGACGTTTCATTCCTTCCTTAAAAGCCGGCTCATAATGCTCGTCTTTAATTTTGTCAAAGGGATGAGTCCGATGTGGTGTATTATATTCTTCCAAAAACGGATTGGATTGGATGAGAAGGTTCTTCATATTATATTATCAGTTTTAAATATTAATCATCAATTAACTTGGCTTCGTCACGATCCCGCATCTCTTTCAGCAACATAATGTCCGGAATACGCACTTCACCACGATGCAATGTCAACCATTGTTTATCCTGCATATCATTCAGTGTCTTTGAAACTCTTATGCGTGTACCGGCAAGCAACTTGGCCCAATCGTCCATCTTAATCTTCAATCGTTTTTCTCCCGACACAAACAGACAACGTTGCAACACGAAATCAATAATCCGATTTTCCATTGTTCCGGCAAGATTGTTCCACAAACGTGTATGAAGATTCTGTATTCTGTTGCTTAATATATTCAGGTAATTCAACCGGATAATTTCATAATTATTCAGTTCCGAGAGCAAGAAAGCTTTTTCTATAGTCACCAGATTACAGTTTGTCTGAGCTATATAAGTAGAAGTATACTTCGTACTCCATCCAAAAAGGGAATAAGGCTCAAGCAATGTCGGTGAGTTTACAGTTTCACATAACACATAAAGATGATTTCTGTCGGTTGTTTCCGCTATCAAGGTACCATTTAAAAGAAAAACCAATTCGTTACATAACTGCCCTTCACGAAGAATCGTTTCACCAGCCTTATGTTTGGAAAAATGTATTTTTACTTTATCCAGGATATTGGTAAAATCGTTCTTACCCAAACCTTGAAATAAAGGAAGCTGAAGTAATGTATCATACATTGTCATCTTCATTGTTATTCCATATTTATATTGTTCTGTTCTAAATTATACAAATATAAGTATGAAAAACCTATACACCTCTTTTTCCTCGGATGTTTTATATTTTTTTTCCTTTATTAAAAAGGATGTTGTTTTATAAAATTCAATATCTTTGCTCAAAAAAGGAGGTAATTTATGTTTGCAGGTTTAAATTTTCAACAGCTTATAAGCGCATTTATCGTATTGTTTGCCGTTATTGATATTATCGGTGCTATTCCAATCATCCTAAGCTTGAAACAGAAAGGACGCCCGGTAAATGCACTGAAAGCCACCCTTATCTCCTTTCTACTCCTTATTCTTTTCTTTTTTGCCGGAGATGTAATACTGACTATTTTCCAAGTAGATATGGCTTCGTTCGCCATTGCGGGAGCTCTGATTATTTTCCTTATGGCATTGGAAATGATTCTGGATATAGAAATCTTCAAAAATCAAGGTCCTATTCAAGAAGCAACACTCGTTCCGTTAGTATTTCCACTTTTGGCCGGAGCTGGAACATTCACAACACTGATTACTCTACGTGCCGAATATGCTACAGTCAATATCGTTCTTGCACTTATCCTAAATATGGTTTGGGTATTCTTTGTACTTAAAATGACCGACCGCATTGAGCGCATTTTAGGAAAGGGAGGTATCTATATGATGAGAAAATTCTTCGGTATTATTTTGATAGCCATTTCAGCTCGTCTATTTACAGAAAACATTCTTGAACTGATAGAAAAATTCAACAAGATTTAAAATATTCTTTCTTGCATATAAAAATTTCCGGCAATGTAGACTTCGCATCATCCACACTGCCGGAAGTTTTTTTATGCTTACATACCGATACAAAGTTTATCGGCTCACAATTCTCATTTTGTCAACGAGTACACTACCTGCATCACATTCTTTCCTATTTCATCGGCAACCTCCATAGACGAAGCTTCTGAATACACCCGGATAATAGGTTCGGTATTACTTTTCCTCAGGTGCACCCATTTATCGGGAAAATCAATCTTCACACCATCAATATCATTAATCTCTTCACCTTGATACTGTGATTTCAATTTTTCAAGAATCGCATCTACATCTGTTCCCGGAGTCAAATCAATACGGTTCTTGGCAATAAAATAAGAAGGGTATGAAGAACGAAGCTCACTTACTTTTTTTCCTTCATGTGCCAGATGACTTAAGAACAATGCAATACCAACCAAGGCGTCACGTCCATAATGGCACTCCGGATAGATAACACCACCATTTCCTTCACCTCCGATAACAGCATCTACCTCTTTCATTTTAGTCACCACATTTACTTCGCCCACAGCCGATGCAAAATATTGCTGTCCATAGCTACGTGTCACATCGCGCAAAGCACGGGTCGAACTTAAATTAGAAACCGTATTTCCCGGTGTATGTTTCAACACATAATCAGCAACAGTAACCAAAGTATATTCTTCGCCATACATTTCACCATTCTCGCCAATCATGGCCAAGCGGTCTACGTCCGGGTCTACTACAAAAGCCACATCATAATCACCATTGCGCATCAAAGTCATGATATCACCCAAATTCTTTTCCAAAGGTTCGGGGTTATGTTGGAAATCACCGGTAGGTTCACCATATAAAGTCTTTACTTCGGCCACTCCTAATGCTTTCAACAAATCCGGCAGAATGATTCCACCCACAGAGTTGACGGCATCTATCGCCACACGGAAATTAGCTTTCCGAATAGCTTCCACATCCACCAGTTTCAGCTGCAAGACTTTTTCTATATGTTTCTTATTATAAGTATCGTCTTTTCGATAGACTCCCAGTGTTTCAACATCCGCATAACTGAAAGCTTCAGCTTCGGCTATAGCCAGCACTTCCTCACCTTCGGCCGCATTCAAAAATTCCCCTTTCTCATTCAGTAACTTCAAAGCATTCCATTGACGGGGATTATGACTGGCAGTCAGAATTATACCACCACAAGCTCCTTCCATCGTCACTGCCAACTCTGTAGTAGGAGTTGATGCCAGACCGATATCTACTACATCAAATCCCATTCCCATCAGCGAGCCACACACTACATTACGAACCATCTCGCCGGAAATACGAGCATCACGTCCTATAACAATCGTATTACTATCTGTTTTTCCTGCCTTACGGATAAATGTAGCATAAGCCGAAACAAATTTCACTATATCAAGAGGAGTAAGACCGTTTCCTGATGCTCCTCCTATCGTTCCCCGAATACCCGAAATAGATTTTATTAATGTCATCGTTGTCTTTGATAAGTGATTTCATAAAAATAAGGAGTCACATATGAAGAAGCTGTTCTATGTCCTGCACTGTGCGGAACAATCAGTTTCACACGTGCAATGGAAGCATTTGGCAACTGAACGTCCGGTTTTATATAATTCAAAGGAATAAGCCATCCGGTAGGAACTGTCTGTCCGTAATTCGACAACATATTTCCTTGAGTAAACGAAGCGGTCAGTTCGCCGTTTGACTTCGAACATACCATCACATCATACGAGTTGGTACCAATTAAATTAGAAGAAGACAAAGTGTCACCGGTTTCCACCACACCTTCAATGAAACGCAAAAGGAACACCGAACGTTCATCATCTTGCATCACTTCACCTTCGCCTCGTTTCACAACCTGCATATACACACCTTGGTCTTCAAAATAAACGTATTCATTTTGCGACACATCGGTGATGGAATCATTTTGTTTGAATTCCTCTTCCGAAATCACCTTGATATTATTCTTTGATATGTAATTCTTAATCCATTTACGTTCTTTTTCTTTCTTTTCCGCATAAGTTTCAGAATCATCACAAGCCTGAAACACCAATCCCAAAGAAAAGAACACCAGCAATAAATAACTTAACTTATTCATATTATATTTCGAAAATTAATTTCACAAAAGTAATAAATAGAGAACTTATCCCGATTTATTTTCTATGACTATTATACTTATATAACTATTTTTTTATCAACTCTTCCTGATACTTTACCAAAGCTTGTTTGAAGAGATTGATGGCATCGTCCATACTTCCATAAAACTCTCCTCCCGATGCATTCAGATGCCCTCCTCCGTTAAAAAATTCGGCAGCCACCTTATTGCATGGGAAATCGCCTACCGAGCGAAGTGAAATCTTTATCATATCGGCATCACGGTCCTCACGAAGAAAAGCTGAAAAACGTACATTTTTCACCGACAAGGGAATATTGACGAAACCTTCCGAATCTCCCTTTACGTAATTAAACTGTTTAAGTTCATCATTGGTAAGTGTAATCAAGGCCGAATTAAATTCGGGATATACCACCATTTTTTCGTAAAGCACAAATCCCATCAAACGCAAACGGCTCTCCGAATAGGTATTATATACCTTTCGGTAAATAGCATCCTTATCTATTCCTTTCGACAACAATTCACTGATTATAAAATAAATCTCCCGGTTGTTTGAGTTATAAGTAAAACCTCCGGTATCTGTCATCATACCGGTATAAATACATTCGGCACCTTCCTTTGTCATTTCATCAAAAGCGCCTAAACGACAAATCAAACGGAATACAAGTTCTGAAGTCGATGCTATTTCCGGATGAGAGATGACAATGCGACAAAAATCCTCGGGATAAAGATGATGATCTATCATTGCCTTACGTGCCGGCGAAGCTGCTACAGCATCGGCCAACTTGTCCAGACGTTTCAAAGCATTAAAATCCAAACAAAATATCACATCTGCTGTCTGGATAAGTTCATCGGCATACTCTTTATATTTGTCATAACGCAGAATATCTTTTGCCCCAGGCATCCAACGCAGGAAATCAGGAAAAGCATTGGGCACCACAATATTCACAGTCTTGTCTTGGCTCTCCAGATAATGGAGCAATCCCAACGAAGAGCCTATGGCATCTCCATCGGGTGATACGTGAGTTACAATCACCACTTTCTCGGCACGCACAATCCATTTTTCCAGATGGTCTATTTTCGCTTGAGCTATTACTTTTGTCAGCATAAAAATTCTCTTATTTTATTTTCAAATGGCAAAGTTACATTAAATTCCGTCATCTAAGTGCGCCCAATTCAAGTAATATTGAAACAAAAGATTTTCTATGTAAAATTAAAAAGATATTGTTTCGGCTAAACAAAACAATAAGAACACGCAGATTCCACCCAACAAACAGAACAAAGGACGAGCGGTGCGAAAACGCCAAAAAAGCAACAGACAAACCGGAATCCAATACCCCAATAACACACCTGGAATGTTTACATCCACCTCAAAAGAAGCTCCTGGCAGAGCACTTACCCATTGCACTGAATCATTCAGCAATCCAAGCAAGAAGCGAAGCAATTGGAACACCACGTCATGCAACCATGGCATCCAAGCAACCAACCAAAAAGCTACAGATACCACCAGTATGATTCCTGAAAGAGGAACTACCAACAGATTGGTCAACAAAAAATAAGTAGGGAAACTGCCAAAATAATATGACACTAAAGGAGCCACTCCCAATTGAGCTGCAAGCGACACACCTATCACTCCATATAAATAACGAAAGAAACGAACTGAGGTATGAAAACCATTCTCAAATACCGGCATAAAAAGAGCTATGCCCACCACAGCCATAAACGAAAGCTGAAAACCGATATCCCACAGATAATAGGGATTATAAAGCAACATGACAAAAGCAGCCAGAGACAAGGAATTTAACAACAAGCCTTTTCTTCTCAGGCAAATACCGAAAATAAATACCGAAAACATCGTTGCCGAACGAACCACCGATCCCGACAATCCGGTAACGTAAGCAAAAGTCCACAATGCCAAAAGAATGAATATTCCTCGTGGCCACAGATTTCTTTTATATCCTACTTTAAAAAAAAGTAAGAAACTCAATATTCCTGCTACAATACCTAAATGTAGTCCCGACAAAGCCAAAATATGGCTGGCTCCTGCCAGCGAATAACAAGTTTTCAAATCGTCATCCAATTCACTTTTATCACCTAAAGTCAAGGCTGATATCACGGCCAGTTCATTCCCCGAGAAACCCCATTCTCGATATTTGTTCACCAGTTTCTCTCTCAACATCAAAGCTTTCTGTTTCCAGGTGGGAGTAATCTTGCGCTCTCCCATCCTCCAATGTCCGGCAGAAACATAAGCTGTGCCACTCACACCTTGCTTTATCAAATAGGTTGCATAATCAAAACCTGTTCTATTTCCTCTATTTTCCGTTTTTTTAATTTGTGCATAGAAAAGCAATTCATCTCCACAAGAAAGACAGGCCGACAAGGAATCTTTCGGCAAATAAAGCAATACTTGCTTTCCACTCACCATCACCGGCACCAAACGCGTCTTTCGTTTCTCTTCCGGCAATCCCGATACAATGCCACTATATACACATTTTCCTTCATTCCACTCCACCAGAACCTCTCTATTACGGCAATCCATTCGCCAAGCTCCGGCACAAAACAAGGCTGCAGACAACATTACACCATATACCCACCGGAAACGATAGGACACAGACTTACACACAAAAGCACAATAAAGCAGAATAAGGACACTCCCTGCCAAAACAGCGGGGAATGCCCTCTCATCAAATATCTTTCCTGTACCTACAAATATGATACCGGCAATAAACGGAATATCAAAACGAAGAAAAGGGTATTTGTCCAACCAATTAGAGGCAACAGACACGTTCCTTTCAGATGTTGCGCAAACGGTGAATCATCTCTTCCGGATTGGGTGCACCGAATACGGCATTACCTGCCACCAGCATCTCAGCTCCTGCATCTACCAGTTTCCTGGCTGTTTCCGGATTCACACCTCCATCTATTTCAATGACAGGCGACACTCCTTCACGTGCAGTCAAGGCACGCAGGTCCTTCACTTTCTTCAAGGTATTTTCTATAAATTTCTGGCCTCCGAAACCCGGATTCACACTCATGAGCAACACCATGTCCACCTCTTTTATAATATCTTCAAGAACACAAACCGGTGTTGCCGGATTTAAAGTCACACCAGCTTTCATACCAGCTTCTTTTATTTGTTGTATGGTGCGGTGCAGATGAGTACAAGCTTCATAATGTACATTCATCATATAAGTTCCAAGAGCCTTCACCTCAGGAATAAACTTCTCCGGATTCACTATCATCAAGTGTACATCAAGGGGTTTTGTACATAATTTTGCCACATGCTTCAGCACAGGAAAGCCAAAAGAAATATTGGGCACAAAAACACCGTCCATTACATCCAGATGCAGCCAGTCGGCTTCACTCCGGTTAATCATATCAATATCGGCCTGCAAATTTGCAAAGTTTGCCGATAACAACGATGGAGCAATCTTACAAGTAGCCATAATTTTATCTTTTTTTATTTGCAAATATACGTTTTATTCTCTAATAAAAACACGAATGCCTGCACTGAAAATACACAGTACAGGCATTCATATGAAAGATTATATCTACATAAAAAATACAACGGTTCGTCAATAAGTAAACCTCAATCCCGTCTGTAGATTAAAGTTTAACGGATGTTCCTTTCGGATAGTACTCACACCACTTCCATCCTTTATGTAATAGTTCAATCCAGGTTCCACATACAGTCCCAAATGAGGTGTCAGGTTCACTTGTGCACCGACTGCCGACGTCAGCGACCATTGCAGTTCTTTCACCTTCAAATCTTCTTTTTCCATACTTTTCACTTCGTTGTTCACCACACATGCCGTATTCACCTTTCCGGAAACACATTTTTCCACTGCTCCTCCGGCCGATACATAGAACACAAACCTTTTGTTTGCCCATATCTTATAGCTGGCTTTTACCGGAATACCTACATAATGCAGCTTCTGGTCGCTCTTGTAATAGTCAGACTCAGCGCCAGACCACAACTCCGATGACAGTTTCGTGTATGTTAATCCACTTTCCAAAGCCCAATGCTCATTCAAGTTCATACGTACCGAAATGGCAAATGTTACCGGCATTTTATGTTTGGTTTTCGAACGAACGATATTATTCAAATTACTGGCATAAATCTGGCTGTAAGCATTCGCTACCGGAGAACCGTTCTGCGAAGCCATCAAAGGCATAAAACTCCGTTTTCCACCCAAACTTCCATATCCTTCTTTCTGTTTTTGTGCATTCATCGGTGCATTACCTACAGACACTCCTATTGCCCATTTGTTTTCGTTGTCTTTGAATTTGTGGGCAGATGGCTTGTCGGAATCGAAATTATAGGTAAAAGACCTCGTCCTTTGCTTTCCGGCCGAACGTGTCTGTCCGGCTTGTTCAGTCTCCGATTCTGCCACGGCTGATATTTCTTTTTCCTTATCCTCCGCCGGAATTTCACTTGTATACACCACCCCATCTGCCATATTCGTTTCAGTCGGAATGATCTTTCGTTCCTTCCGTGCCGGCATGGCTTTTGCCATCATCAGCGGTTTTTCTCTGGCTTCAGCCATTTTCACCGGTTCATTCTTTTGCAACATATCTGTACTCGAACCAGCCGGAACATCGGCAATCTTCTTGGAAACATCCTGCACATATCCCATCGATGAGGACTGCATCCACCACACAGCAGCTGAAGCAAGCAACAATACCGATACTACAGCAGCCACAGCTCCATACCGCCGGTAGAATGGTATCACCTTCGGACGCTGCAACTCCTGTTCCAGTTCTGCCCATAAATTTTCGGGAGCAGGCATTTGATAATCTTCCAGCTGCTCCTTCCAACTTCTTATCCATTTATCTTCTCTGTTCATACGTTTTCTTTTTTTATATAGTCCGAAACTTTTTTCATGAGCAGTTTCTTTGCTCTGAAAAACTGGGAAGAAGAGGTATGCTCTGTTATTCCCAATATTTCGGCTATCTCTTTATGACTTTTTTCTTCCAACACATATAAATTAAACACAGCACGATATCCGGCAGGCAATTCTCCAATGAAACGTATCAGCACCGATTGCGGAATCTGTTCCAACTCTTCCACATCTTCTATATCATCCGACAAATCCTCTATTGGTTGCTCATTAAGCATGCTGCGTTTTCTCAAAGCTTCCAAAGCTACATTGATAACTATCCGTGTGAGCCAAGCGCGCAAAGAGCCTTCACCTTTATACTGAAACTTATCAAATGAATGATAAGCCTTAAGAAATCCGTCGTGAAGAACATCCTGCGCCAAATCACGGTCACCTGCATAACGGATACAAACCGCCATCAACAAATTGGCATATTGCTCATATAATTGTTTACGAGCAACATTGTCTCCTTTCCGACAACATTCAGCCAACTCTTTCTCACTTAATACCTGCAACACGTGTTTTACTTCTTTTTAATTTATAAATGAATGAAGTGCAAAAATACTGCATAAAGAGATAGAGTTTTTTTCATTAACATGCTTTAAGACTAAGAAATGCAGTATTTCGTGAAATAATGCATTTACTGAACAGAAAGCAAAAACACAAAAACGAAGCTATATGAAAAAGAAAAATTTATTTTGGGGGCTCTTAGCCCTTTTAACACTGCCGACAACTTTCATTGCTTGCGATGATGACGACGACGACTTTGTGTACTACACGGATATGGCTACCGTTAAAGACATGAACGGACAATGGATTCTGCTAGGCGATGAATGTGGTGAACTAGTACCAGACAATACGGCTTTATTGAAAGCAAACGATGCCGATAAAGACGGACAGCGAATTATAGCAGCCTTTGACTATGATGACAAAGAAAACCGAAACAACAAGAAAATAGAGCTATATGATATTTATCGTGTGCTGACTAAAGACTTTTATCAATTGCCAGAAAACGATGAACACAAAGCCGACAGCATAGGAAATGACCCTATAGCCATCTCGCGCATTCTCACCAGTCCGGAACATATTAATATCCAATTTGTTATTAATGGTGACAACTCGAACATCAAGCATTTCATTAACTTAATCTCAGTGGGCGAGAATCCCGAACCGGATGCGAGCGGAGTATTGAAAGTGGAACTCCGGCACAACAACGAGGGAGATCATCCACGAATGCGCCAATGGGGATGGGCCGCATTTACACTAAAAAGCATCCCCGGATATACCGAAGGAAAGACCAAAAAACTCTCTATCAAGGTATACGAAGGAAATGGAACTGAGAAAACCATTCTATATGATTTGAAAGAGGACAAAAATGAAAACAAAAAACTAGATAGACAAACTAAAGAAGATGCAATTTCAAACTTTTCTAGCACAAAAGCTAAATAATTAATACTCTCTTTCACTTACTAAACTTTTCGCTTATCGTAAGCGAAAAAACAGAAAAAGTCCTGTCGGGAGACAGGACTTTTTTTCTTTCCTCTTCATCCATTTGCACTATCGTCTGCCGCAACTTGCCAACCATAAAAAACAAAAGAATGAGCTCTGACTTTTTTCTAAGGAAACACCTTCGGCAATATTTCAAAAGAAACTCCATTTTATTGCCTTCTTGTAAGCTTTTTTAATCAATAAAAGAACTGTATTCGTACCATCCTAAGAACTGCAGTTGTTAGGAGCAATGAATGGTAT
>Cinder_p2__coassemble_1843_pt1 | contig 18450 bp, 8 predicted proteins | sample Cinder_p2__metabat2_low_PE_026 | metagenome-assembled genome bin Cinder_p2
AAAGATCAAAGGTGGATGGACTGATATTGATGTAATCATTACTATGCCATCTATCATGGGTAAAATTGGTGCCCTCGGTCGTGTTCTCGGTCCTCGTGGATTGATGCCGAACCCCAAGAGTGGTACTGTAACTATGGATGTTGCTAAAGCTGTTAAAGAGGTTAAGCAAGGTAAGATTGATTTTAAAGTTGATAAGAGCGGTATTGTACACGCATCTATCGGTAAGATTTCTTTCTCTCCCGAAGCTATTCGTGAGAATGCAAAAGAGTTCTTGGCTACAATTATCAAATTGAAACCGTCTGCAGCTAAAGGTGCGTATATAAAGAGTATTTATCTTTCTAGTACAATGAGTCCGGGCATCAAAGTTGACCCGAAATCTGTAGAGGAAAACTAAATTAGTAAGGAGGAATCATGAGAAAGGAAGATAAAAGTTTGATTATAAATCAGCTTGCTGATACTGTAAAGGAATACGGACATTTCTATTTGGTAGATGTTACTGCTATGTCAGCAGCAGCTACTGCAGCATTGAGAAGAGAATGTTTCAAACAAGAGATCAAAATGGTGCTTGTTAAGAACACCTTGCTTCACAAAGCTTTTGAAAGCTTGGAAGAAGATTACTCTCCTTTGTATGGTTGCTTGAAAGGAACTACTGCTGTGTTGTTCTCCAACGTGGCAAATGCACCGGCTAAGTTAATCAAGAAAGTAGGAAAAGATGGTATCCCTGGATTGAAAGCAGCATATGCTGAGGAAAGCTTCTACGTGGGAGCTGATCAATTGGATACTCTTACCAATATCAAGAGCAAGAACGAAGTTATTGCAGATATCATTGCTTTGTTGCAATCACCTGCGAAAAATGTTATCTCAGCTCTTCAATCAGGTGGTAACACCCTTCACGGAGTTCTTAAGACTCTTGGTGAAAGACCCGAATAATTTTCAAAATCAATTAGTAATAAACAATTAAAATCATACAAAAATGGCAGATTTGAAAGCTTTTGCAGAACAATTAGTTAACTTGACAGTAAAAGAAGTTAATGAACTTGCAACTATCCTTAAAGAAGAATATGGTATTGAACCTGCTGCTGCAGCTGTAGCTGTTGCTGCTGGCCCTGCTGCTGGTGCAGCTGCTGCTGAAGAAAAAACTTCTTTCGACGTAGTATTGAAGAGCGCTGGTGCAGCTAAATTACAAGTAGTTAAAGCTGTGAAAGAAGCTTGTGGCCTTGGTTTGAAAGAGGCTAAAGACTTGGTAGACGGTGCTCCTAGCACAGTTAAAGCAGGTCTGGCTAAAGACGAAGCTGAATCTTTGAAGAAAACCTTGGAAGAAGCTGGAGCTGAAGTTGAACTTAAATAAGAATAGCCTGAGAGATCAGGTAACTCGGTTAAGAACCTCCTTGTATAGGGGTTCTTAACCTTTTTGTGTCTATAATTAAATTAAGTTCTACAAATTCATTAACAGATGTCTTCAAATACTGTAAATCAACGAGTTAATTTTGCTTCTATTAAAAATCCGATGCCGTATCCGGATTTCTTGGAAGTACAATTAAAGTCATTCCGCGACTTTTTGCAATTGGATACACCGCCCGAAATGCGTAAGAACGACGGCTTGTATAAAGTCTTTGCGGAAAACTTCCCTATTGCTGACACAAGAAACAATTTCGTTCTTGAGTTCCTGGATTATTATATCGATCCGCCGCGTTATTCCATTGCTGAATGTTTGGAGCGTGGGCTGACTTATAGTGTCCCCTTGAAAGCGAAGTTAAAGTTATATTGTACTGATCCGGATCACGAGGACTTTGACACGGTGATACAAGATGTCTTTTTGGGACCGATCCCTTATATGACAAACAACGGTACATTTATTATCAACGGAGCAGAACGTGTTGTTGTGTCACAGTTGCACCGTTCACCGGGTGTATTCTTTGGACAGAGTGTTCACGCTAACGGTACCCAGCTTTATTCTGCACGTATTATTCCTTTTAAAGGCTCTTGGATCGAATTTGCAACAGACATTAACAATGTAATGTATGCATATATCGACCGCAAAAAGAAATTGCCTGTAACAACTTTGTTGAGAGCTATTGGTTTTGAGAATGATAAGGATATTCTGGAAATCTTTAATTTGGCAGAAGAGGTTAAGGTAAATAAGGCAAATCTGAAAAAATATATCGGACGCAAATTGGCTGCTCGTGTATTGAAGACGTGGGTGGAGGATTTTGTAGATGAAGATACCGGAGAGGTTGTTTCTATTGAACGTAATGAGGTTATTATCGACCGTGAAACAATCCTTGAAACTGAGCATATAGACGAAATTATTGAGTCGGGTGTATCTACGGTTTTGATTCACAAAGAAGAAGCCAATCAGTCGGACTATTCTATTATATTCAATACGCTTCAGAAAGACCCGAGTAACTCTGAAAAAGAGGCGATTCTGTATATTTATCGTCAGTTGCGTAATGCAGACCCTGCTGATGATGCCAGTGCACGTGAGGTTATCAATAACTTGTTCTTCTCTGAGAAAAGATATGACCTTGGTGATGTAGGTCGTTACAGAATCAACCGTAAGTTAAACCTGACTACCGATATGGATGTGCGGGTTCTTACAAAAGAAGATATTATCGAAATTATCAAGTATCTGATAGAGCTTGTAAACTCGAAAGCAGTAGTTGATGATATCGACCACTTGAGTAATCGTCGTGTACGTACGGTTGGTGAACAGTTGGCCAACCAGTTTGCTATTGGATTGGCTCGTATGTCGCGTACCATTCGTGAGCGTATGAATGTTCGTGACAATGAAGTGTTCACTCCGACCGATTTGATTAATGCAAAGACTATCTCATCGGTTATCAACTCGTTCTTTGGAACAAATGCGTTATCGCAATTTATGGACCAAACCAACCCGCTTGCTGAAATCACTCACAAAAGACGTTTGTCGGCATTGGGACCTGGTGGTTTGTCGCGCGATCGTGCAGGTTTTGAGGTGCGTGACGTACACTACACACACTATGGACGCTTGTGTCCGATTGAAACACCAGAAGGACCGAATATCGGTTTGATTTCTTCTTTGTGTGTGTATGCTAAAATTAATGACTTAGGCTTTATAGAAACTCCTTATCGTAAGGTAGAAAATGCAGTGACTGATTTAAATAATGATCACATTGTTTATCTTACAGCAGAGGAGGAAGAAGATAAAATTATCGCTCAGGGAAATGCACCGTTAAATGATGACGGAACTTTCATCCGCAATAAAGTTAAAGCTCGTCAAGATGCTGATTATCCTGTTGTTGAACCAGGACAAGTTGAGCTGATGGACGTTTCACCTCAGCAGATTGCTTCTATTGCAGCATCGTTGATTCCCTTCTTGGAGCATGATGATGCGAACCGTGCGTTGATGGGTTCGAACATGATGCGCCAGGCTGTTCCTTTGTTGAGAACAGAGGCTCCGATTGTGGGTACTGGTATTGAAAAACAATTGTGCGAGGATTCTCGTACACAGATTACAGCCGAGGGTGATGGTGTTATAGACTTTGTGGATGCTACTACAATCCGTATTTTGTATGACAGAACTGAGGACGAGGAGTTCGTAAGTTTTGAATCTGCATTGAAAGAATATCGCATTCCGAAGTTCCGTAGAACGAACCAGAACATGACTATTGACTTGCGCCCGATTTGTAATAAAGGACAGCGAGTGAAGAAAGGTGATATCCTGACAGAGGGTTATTCTACCGAAAACGGTGAGTTGGCTTTGGGTAAGAACTTGCTCGTGGCTTACATGCCGTGGAAGGGATATAACTATGAGGATGCTATTGTGCTGAACGAACGTGTAGTTCGTGAAGATATGCTTACTTCTGTACATGTGGAAGAGTTCTCTTTGGAAGTTCGTGAGACCAAACGAGGTATGGAGGAATTGACTTCAGATATTCCAAATGTCAGTGAGGATGCAACGAAGGATTTGGATGAAAACGGTATTGTACGTGTAGGTGCACGTATCGAACCGGGTGATATTCTGATTGGTAAAATCACTCCGAAGGGAGAGTCGGATCCTTCTCCTGAAGAAAAACTGCTTCGTGCAATCTTCGGTGATAAGGCTGGAGATGTGAAAGATGCATCACTGAAAGCTTCTCCTTCATTGAAGGGTGTAGTTATCGGTAAGCGCTTGTTCTCGCGTGCTATCAAGACTCGTAGTTCTAAGATGGCTGACAAGGCTCTTCTGCCGAAAATTGATGAGGAATTTGATGCTAAGGTAGCCGACCTGAAAGTTATTCTTGTTGACAAATTGTTGACATTGACTGAAGGGGAAGTTTCTCAAGGTGTGAAAGACTATTTGGGAGCTGAGATCATAGCCAAAGGTGCGAAGTTTACTAAGCGCGATTTGGAAGCTCTGGATTATACTGCTGTGCAATTGAGCAAGTGGGTAGAGGATGTTCGAAAGAGCAATATGATTCGTGATTTGATTATCAACTTCCTGAAGAAATATAAAGAGCTTGATGCCGAATTGAAGCGTAAGAAGTTTGCTATTACTATTGGTGATGAACTTCCTGCTGGTATTGTGCAGATGGCCAAGGTTTATGTGGCTAAAAAACGTAAGATTGGTGTTGGTGATAAGATGGCCGGTCGTCACGGTAACAAGGGTATCGTTTCACGCGTAGTTCGTCAGGAGGATATGCCGTTCTTGGAAGATGGTACGCCGGTGGATATTGTGTTGAACCCCTTGGGTGTGCCTTCACGTATGAACATCGGTCAGATATTCGAAGCTGTTTTAGGACGTGCAGGAAAACAATTAGGTGTGAAGTTTGCTACTCCTATTTTTGATGGAGCTACCTTGGATGACTTGAACGAATGGACAGACAAGGCTGGATTGCCTCGTTATGGAAAAACAACACTTTATGACGGTGGAACAGGTGAAGCCTTTGACCAACAAGCTACAGTGGGTGTTACCTATATGTTGAAGCTCGGTCACATGGTTGAGGACAAGATGCACGCTCGTTCTATCGGTCCATACTCACTCATCACCCAGCAACCTCTTGGCGGTAAGGCTCAATTTGGTGGTCAGCGTTTTGGAGAGATGGAGGTTTGGGCACTCGAAGCATTTGGTGCTGCACACATTCTGCAAGAGATTTTGACTATCAAGTCTGACGATGTTGTGGGACGTTCGAAAGCATATGAGGCAATAGTGAAAGGTGAACCGATGCCTACTCCGGGTATCCCTGAGTCTTTGAATGTGTTGCTACATGAGTTGAGAGGTCTTGCTTTGAGCATCAACTTGGAATAAAATACTATTAAAGATTGAGATTCGGAATCCTTTTCGATCCCGAATCTCGATTTCTACATAAAACAACTCTTTAAAGTCTTTACATTATAAACAAACAAGTATGGCTTTCAGAAAAGAAACAAAGATAAAGAGTAACTTTACAAAAATCTCTATCGGTTTGGCTTCTCCAGAGGAAATCCTTGAGAACTCCAGTGGTGAAGTTTTGAAACCGGAAACAATCAACTACCGTACTTACAAACCGGAGCGTGATGGTTTGTTCTGTGAACGCATCTTCGGTCCGGTAAAAGATTATGAATGTCATTGTGGAAAGTACAAACGTATCCGTTATAAAGGTATCGTTTGTGACCGTTGTGGTGTGGAAGTGACAGAGAAAAAAGTGCGTCGTGAGCGCATGGGTCACATTCAGCTGGTGGTTCCTGTGGCACATATATGGTATTTCCGTTCATTGCCTAATAAAATAGGTTATTTGCTCGGACTACCTACTAAAAAGCTCGATTCTGTTATCTACTATGAACGTTATGTCGTTATTCAGCCGGGTGTAAAGGCCGAAGACGGTGTAAATAAATATGATTTGCTTTCTGAAGAAGAATACTTGGATATCCTTGATACTCTTCCTAGAGAGAATCAGATGTTGGATGATACTGACCCGAATAAGTTTATTGCAAAAATGGGTGCGGAAGCTATCTATGATTTGCTTTCCACTATCGACCTTGATGCACTCTCTTATGAGTTGAGAGATAAAGCAGGAAGTGATTCTTCACAGCAACGCAAGACAGAGGCTTTGAAACGTCTCCAAGTTGTAGAATCATTCCGAGCTTCACGCGGAAGAAACAAACCAGAGTGGATGGTTATTCGTATTGTACCGGTTATACCGCCCGAATTGCGTCCTTTGGTTCCGTTGGATGGTGGTCGTTTTGCTACTTCCGATTTGAACGATCTTTATCGTCGTGTAATCATCCGTAATAATCGTTTGAAGAGATTGATTGAAATTAAGGCTCCTGAAGTGATTTTGCGTAACGAAAAACGTATGCTTCAAGAAGCTGTTGACTCGTTGTTTGACAACTCACGTAAGTCGAGTGCTGTCAAGACCGATGCCAACCGTCCGTTGAAATCTCTGTCAGACAGTTTGAAAGGTAAGCAAGGACGTTTCCGTCAGAATTTGTTGGGTAAACGTGTTGACTATTCTGCACGTTCGGTTATTGTCGTTGGTCCTGAATTAAGAATGGGTGAATGCGGTATTCCTAAATTGATGGCTGCCGAATTGTATAAACCGTTCATTATTCGTAAGCTGATTGAGCGTGGTATTGTAAAAACCGTTAAATCGGCCAAGAAGATTGTCGATCGTAAAGAGCCTATTATATGGGATATTCTGGAATATGTAATGAAAGGTCATCCGGTATTGTTGAACCGTGCACCGACATTGCACCGTTTGGGTATCCAGGCATTCCAGCCCAAGATGATTGAAGGTAAGGCTATCCAGTTGCATCCATTGGCATGTACAGCGTTCAATGCCGACTTCGATGGTGACCAGATGGCGGTTCACTTGCCTTTGAGCAATGAAGCTGTACTCGAAGCTCAGATGTTAATGCTTCAGTCACATAATATTTTGAACCCTGCCAACGGAGCACCTATTACTGTGCCTGCACAGGATATGGTTCTTGGTCTGTATTATATTACTAAGCTGAGAAAAGGTGCCAAGGGTGAAGGTTTGACATTCTACGGTCCTGAAGAGGCTTTGATTGCCTATAACGAAGGTAAGGTAGATATCCATGCTCCGGTAAAGGTAATTGTGGATGACCTTGACGAGAATGAGAATATCGTGAAGGTGATGCGTGAAACTTCAGTGGGCCGTGTTATCTTCAACGAAATTGTACCTGTAGAAGCAGGATTTATCAATACTGTTGTTTCAAAGAAGTCTTTGCGCGACATCATTAGCGATGTTATTAAACGTGTGGGTGTGGCTCGTGCTGCCGACTTCCTTGATGGAATCAAGAACTTGGGTTATCACATGGCGTTCAAGGGTGGTTTGTCTTTCAACTTGGGCGATATCATCATTCCGAAGGAAAAAGAGGATTTGGTGAAACGTGGTAACGAAGAAGTAGAACAAATCATGATGAACTACAACATGGGATTCATCACCGATAACGAACGTTACAATCAGGTTATCGATACATGGACTCACGTTAACAACGACTTGTCTAACATCTTGATGAAGACTATTTCTTCAGACGACCAAGGATTTAACTCTGTATTCATGATGTTGGATTCTGGTGCTCGTGGTTCTAAGGAACAGATTCGTCAGTTGTCTGGTATGCGTGGTTTGATGGCAAAACCGCAGAAAGCAGGTGCTGAAGGTGCTCAAATTATCGAGAACCCGATTCTTTCGAACTTTAAGGAAGGACTTTCGGTATTGGAGTACTTTATTTCTACTCACGGTGCTCGTAAAGGTTTGGCCGATACTGCGTTGAAGACTGCCGACGCTGGATATTTGACTCGTCGTCTGGTTGACGTTTCTCACGATGTGATTATTAATGAAGAAGACTGTGGAACACTTCGTGGTTTGGTTTGTACAGCTTTGAAGAATAACGATGAAGTTATTGCTACTTTGTATGAACGTATCTTGGGACGTGTTTCTGTTCATGATATTATTCATCCGAATACAGGAGAACTGATTGTTGCTGCCGGTGAGGAGATTACCGAAGAAATTGCACAAAAGATAGAAGACTCGCCTATTGAGAGTGTTGAAATCCGTTCGGTTCTGACTTGTGAGTCGAAGAAAGGTGTTTGTGCTAAATGTTATGGACGTAACCTGGCAACTAGCCGTATGGTACATAAGGGCGAAGCTGTAGGTGTGATTGCTGCACAATCTATTGGTGAGCCGGGTACACAGTTGACACTTCGTACATTCCACGCTGGTGGTATCGCTGGTAACTTGGCTGCCAATGCAACTATTGTTGCCAAGCACGATGCTCGTTTGGAATTTGAGGAATTGCGTACCGTAGACACTGTTGAGGACACCGGTGAAGCTGTGAAAATTGTAGTTGGCCGTTTGGCTGAGGTTCGCTTCATTGACGTAAATACCGGCATCGTTCTTTCAACTCATAACGTTCCTTACGGTTCTAAGTTGTATGTGAGCGATGGAGATACGGTAGAAAAAGGAAAGCTCGTTGCCAAATGGGATCCGTTTAATGCCGTTATCATTACCGAAGCTGCAGGTAAGATTGAATTCGAAAGCGTTATTGAGAATGTTACCTATAAAGTAGAATCAGACGAAGCTACCGGTTTGCGTGAGATTATCATTACCGAGTCGAAAGACAAGACCAAAGTTCCTTCGGCACGTATCATGTCGGAAGAGGGTTCACTCATCCGTACATATAACTTGCCGGTGGGTGGTCACGTAGTGGTTGAGAACGGACAAACAGTGAAACCTGGTGACATTTTGGTTAAGATACCACGTGCCGTTGGTAAAGCAGGCGATATCACCGGAGGTCTTCCGCGTGTGACCGAGTTGTTTGAAGCACGTAACCCATCTAATCCGGCTGTTGTTTCTGAAATCGACGGTGAGGTAACTATGGGTAAGGTGAAACGTGGTAATCGTGAAATCATCGTTACTTCAAAAGTGGGTGATGTACGTAAGTATCTCGTTCCATTGTCTAAGCAAATCCTTGTGCAGGAGAATGACTATGTTCGCGCAGGTACACCGTTGTCGGATGGTGCCATAACTCCGTCAGACATCTTGGCCATCAAGGGTCCTACAGCTGTTCAGGAATATATTGTTAACGAGGTTCAGGACGTTTACCGTCTGCAAGGTGTGAAGATTAACGACAAACACTTTGAAATTATCGTTCGTCAGATGATGCGTAAGGTTGAAATCAACGAACCGGGTGATACTCGCTTCCTGGAGCAACAAGTAGTTGATAAGTTCGAGTTCATGGAAGAAAACGACCGCATCTGGGGCAAGAAAGTGGTAACCGATGCCGGAGATTCTGAAACACTTGTTCCGGGTCAGATTGTTACGGCTCGCAAGTTGAGAGATGAGAACAGTATGTTGAAGCGCCGCGACTTGCGTTTGGTTCAAGTGCGCGATGCTGTACCTGCCACCTCTACTCAGATTCTGCAAGGTATTACCCGTGCGGCATTGCAGACTTCAAGTTTCATGTCGGCTGCATCGTTCCAGGAAACTACCAAGGTGCTTAACGAAGCTGCCATCAACGGTAAGATTGATAAGCTCGAAGGTATGAAAGAGAACGTTATCTGTGGTCACTTGATTCCGGCTGGTACCGGTTTGCGCGAGTACGAAAAGATTATTGTTGGTTCAAAAGAAGAGTACGACCGTATTTTGGCCAATCGTAAGAATGTGCTCGACTACAGCGAAGTTGAGTAATTCGAATAGAAACTCACGATTTACAGTATAATACATCTTTAAAAGGCTGTTCCTCGTTCTTGGGGGAACAGCCTTTTTTATAGTACGCTCGGAATGAGTATTATCTAATGGGTGTAAGTCCTCAATGAGCCCTAATAGCGGGAATTATACAACCCAAAGCAAGGGTGTCCATCGTGAGGTGGAATCTGAAGGAAGCTGGCGGCAAACATCTGGTCTGACGGACAGAAACTTCATATAAGGCATAAGACTGTGGGTAAGGTTGCTAAACAAACCAAAGCTCTATAACTATTCGGAATGGTTGATGTAAATGGAGCAGACATAAGGTGGAAAGTTAATACCCTTATCCGAGGAGGTCTCACGGATTACAAGCTGGGCTTGATTTGTCCTTGTCAATTCTTGCAAGCAGTCTTTTAGTTTGACATAGCCTTCGCCTTTTTTTGACTTTTTAGAGACAAGGAAAGGGCGGGGGAGTGAAGAGATTCCGAAGACTAACAGAACGCGTATACTATAACACCTATCAGGCAAACATATATCAGGGCATAGGGAAAGGTCTGTTTCATTACCAATCCTTCTTTTCCTTTCAAGGTGGGATGAGATGTAACGATGGCAACACTTTGTGGAGAGAATATCTTGCCTGCGGTGGTGCCGCTCATATTTCCGGCAGCCAGCCAATCGGGCGAAACGTGCAGTTGCGACGCTACATCGGCTTGCAGACGTCCGAATAAAATGTTGGCTGATGTCCCACTTCCGGTGATAAATGTTCCCAGACAACCAATCAAAGGCGAGAAAAAAGGATAGAAACTACCGGTTGCTGCTGCCAGGGCATTGGCTATGCAACCTATCATGCCAGAGTAGTTCATGATGGTGGACAGACTGATGAGGCAGATGAGGGTTATGAAAACATTGCGAAGTTGCAGCACGGTGTGGTAAAACAGAAATAGCATTTGTCTTAGCGGAATTCCTTGTATTCTGCCTCCGGCGAGTGTTCCTATACCGATGAGGAATCCGCTTTGTAGGAGCCAATGGATGTCATAAGAAACTGTTTGTGTTCCAAGGGTGAATATGAGGTGGCTGGAGCAATGATTTTCCAGCAGGTGACGGATGGACGGGAATAGCGGGCTGGTGATAAGAATAAGTATAAGGATGATTAGATATACACTCCAAGCCCGTAGAGCCTTTCGAAGTTGAGTTGGCGAAGACATAGGTGTGGTAGCTATGGGTTCTTTTTTATTTTTGAAGCGATTGTAGAGCAGAATCATGCCGATGGAACAGAGGCTGCTGGCCATGGACGGTGTTTCCACTCCGATGTATGTAACGGCTAGCACTTGTCCGGTCAGCGAAGCTATGCCCACAAGGAGGGCGAGTAGGAGATGTTCGGGTATTGCTTTCCATCGCGGGGTAGCTATGATGAGCAATACTAAAGGAAAGAGGAAAGTGAACAAAGCCAATTGCCACACGATATTTACACCCAAGAGTGCAGTGGATATGCCGGTTTCTTTTGAAAGAACCACGATGGGTGTTCCTACGGCTCCGAAAGCTGTCATGATACTGTTTCCCAAGAGACAGACTGTGGCAGAGAAAAGCGGGTGGTAGCCCAAACTGATGAGAAGTGACACACAGATGGCTTCGGCCGTACCGAAGCCGGCCATGGATTCGAGCAGGCCGCTGAATCCCCATGCTATGAGCAGCACCTGCGAGCTGCGTTCCGAAACTTGTTGCGAAAACTGCTTTTTGATAATTTCCATTTGGCCGTTGCTTTGCAGAAGGTTGTAGCTGAACATGGCCGTTGTTACAATGAAAAGAATAGGGAACAGTGCTTTGACAGAGCCGTAGGTCAGGCTCTGAACGATACTTTCAGCCGGAAACTGAAATGCGCTCATACCCACAGCCAGGGTGGTGAGCAACGCAATGAAACTGCTTGTAGCACCTGTTAGTCTGCATACTCCTAAAAGGAGGATAAATGTAACGATAGGAAGTAAAGAAAAAAGAAGTGTCATGGTTGTATGGTTGGGAGAGGTGTGAACCGTTTTCGCGGGGAACGTTTTTCGGGGTCGAAGTAGGTGCTTTCAAAATCTTAAAGGGAAACTTTGCAATCCTTAATGGGAAAGATACTTCCCCTTAAGGTTTTGCAAGCTTCCCTTTAATAGTTTATAACTATTTGATTGTTTGGTTTATAACAATACTGTAATCAAGAATAGTTCAGTTGTTTTTATCAACTTCTTTTCATGTAGTTCATTACTTTTCCACTGAGTTGCAGTAACGAAATTTCGCATACTTTGATATCGTATTGCACCGAGAGAATACGTTCTTCGGCATCCAGCAGACTTTGTTGTGCCTCGCGCATTTCGATGCCGGACAGGTCGCCTTGCATGTAGCGTTCTATGGCGATGTCGTGGTTGTCGCGTGCAGTAATCAAGTTTTGTCTTTCCAGATTCAGCAGGTTCAGGTTGTTTTGGTATGCCTGCCATAGGTTCATGAGGTCGGCTCTCAGGCTCTGTTCCAGCTGCTGTCGCATCAGTTGTGAGTTCTCCATGTCCAGTCGGGCGTTGCGTCGTTCCCGTCTTCTGTTTCCGTCGAAAATATTAAATCCCAAAGTCACTCCGGCATTGAATCCCAGGTTGCTGCTTTTGCGTGTAGGAGAAGACGAGTCGAATTTATTGAACGTATATCCGTAGCCGCTGTTCAGTCTTAAGTAAGGATAGTCTCTGGAGCGTATTTTCTTGTAGTCCAGTTGTGCGATACGTATATTCTGGTCGGCATGTAGCAAGGAGGCATTGGTTTGTAAAGTTGCCTGCCACAAGTCTTCGAGTTTCAGGTTGTTGTTTATGTCGATGAGCGAGTCGTTAATAATAAAGAGTTCATCCACATCGGGCATGGCCATGAGTTCGTTCAGCCGTATGCGCGAGGTGTGCAGTGCTTCCTGCTGTTTGATATATTGGGCACTGTCGGCATTGAAGTCCACTTTGGCCTGTTGATAGTCCAGGCGCGAGGAGTTTCCTATATGGTGGCGTGCTTCTACAATTCGCATACGTTCTTTGGATAGCGACACAGCATAGAGGAAGTTTTTCAAACGTATTTTTTGCTGGATGTAGTTGTAATATTCGGCAGTTACGTTTGCCACCATGTCTTCTATGGCGATGCGTGTATTGGTTTCTCCTTGTCTTTTGAGTTCCTTCAGCCGTTGGTAGTCGGCAGTCATGTTCAGTCCGTCAAAGATAGTCCAGTTCAGGTTCAGTCCCACATTGACATTTTGGTCGAACACACCGTTTGTCTTTTTGGTGACACCGGTGTCTCTGTCGGTACTTTTGCTATTGTCCACACTACCGGTATATCCGGCAGAAAAATCCAGTGTCGGCAACATTCCGGCATTAGCAGGTGTCGCATTGTTGCTATCTATTTGGGCATTGTTATGTGCTATGCGCAGGTCGTAGTTGTTCTGCAGTCCCAGTTCCAGGCAATACTGCAAGGTGTAGAGTTTCTGTGCCTTCACGTTGCCCAGCAGGCACACGGTAGCGAGTAGTAAGCAGAGTCTTTTCATTTCCTGTTTTGTTTTTTGATTCGGTTGGTTGATACAAAACTATAGATGGCCGGTACGATGTACATGGTCAGGAAGGTAGATACCAGCATACCCCCCACAACGGCCGTTCCCATGGCTATGCGTTGGTTACATCCCTCTCCGGTGGCGAAAGCCAGCGGCAGCAGTCCCAGGATGGTCGATGCACTGGTCATGAGAATGGGTCGCAGACGTTGCAGTGAAGCATCGTGAATGGCTGTCATCTTATCTTCGCCCACCGCTTGTTTTTGGTTGGCAAATTCCACAATCAGAATACCGTTTTTGGCCACCAGACCGATGAGCATAATGATACCAATCTGGCTGAAGATGTTCATGGTGATGTCGCCCATGAACATGAATATCAGTGCGCCGGCGATAGCTAGCGGAACGGTAAGCATGATGATGAGCGGGTCTTTGAAACTTTCGAACTGTGCCGAGAGGATGAGGTAGATGAGCACAATGGCCAGAATGAAAGCAAACATCAGGCTCGACGAGCTTTCCCGATATTCTTTCGATTCACCCGAGAGTGCCGTGCGGAAGGTATCGTCGAGTGTTTCCTTGGCAATCTTGTCCATTTCGTCCAGTCCCTGTCCGATGGTTTTTCCTTTAGCCAGTCCGGCCGATATGGTAGCCGACACGAACCGGTTGTATCGGTAAAGTTTGGGAGGTGCGATGCCGCTCTCCAGTTCTATCAGGTTATCCAGCTGCACCATATCTCCTTTATCGTTTCGGATGTAGATAGCTTTCAGGTCGGCCGGTTTGTTTCGCTGTTGTCGGTTTATTTCACCCAAGATTTCATATTGTTTCCCATTCATGTAGAAATAACCCATGCGTTGTCCGCTCAGTCCATACTGCAAGGTTTGCGCGATGTTTTTGGTGCTGATACCCATTACGCTGGCCTTGTCTCGGTTAATATTCACCCGTGCTTCCGGTTTGCTGAATTTAAGGTCCACATCGGCCATTTGGAATGTAGGGTTGGTATATACTTTGGCCATGAATTCGGGCAGAATTTTTTCCATCTTTTCCAGGTTGGTGGCCTGCAGAACATATTGCACCGGCATACCACCTCGTCGGCCTCCGAAAGAAGACGACTGTTGTACGAAGGCACGTGCCTTGGTCTTGGTACGTACAGCTTGCGATAGCTTTTCCGCCACTTCCATCTGGGTATAGTTACGGTCCTGCATGTCCTTCAGCGTAATCTGTACATTACCACTTCCGCTGGAAACCCGTGCGGTCACCTTGTCGGCATCGGGGATGATGGAGTCTACCATCCGGTTGATGTCTTCCGTATAGTCGCGTATAAATTCGTAGGTGATACCTTCAGCTCCACGGGTGCTGATATTTATTTTCGAGCGGTCTTCCATAGGAGCCATTTCGGCGGGTATGGTATTCCACAGTATCCCGATGATTATCAAAGTAACGGCCACAATAGGGATGGCTATCCAGCGTTTGCGCAGCAAGGCTTTGAGTGAGCGGCTGTAGAGTCGGTTCATGCCCTCGAAGAAAGGTTCGGTTTTCCGGTAGAACCAGTTCTTCTTGTCCTGCCGTTTCAGTAGTTTGGTAGCCAGCATGGGGGTGACGGTAAGAGCCGAGAAGGCCGATATGATGACACTTCCTGCCACCACGAAGCTAAACTCGCGGAAGAGCCGTCCGGTGGTTCCTTCCATGAAGACGATGGGGAAGAATACGGCCACCAGGGTGATGGTGGTGGAGATGACGGCAAAGAATATTTCTTTCGAACCTTCAATACCGGCTTCTTTCGGACTCATTCCCCGCTCTATACGTATGTAGATGTTCTCCGTCATCACTATGGCATCGTCCACCACCAGACCGACGGCAAGTACGATGGCAAGCATCGACAGTACGTTGATGGAGAAACCGGCAAGATACATCACGAAGAAGGCTCCCACCAGCGATACTGGAATCACGATACAGGGAATGAGTGTCACGCGCCAGTCGCGAAGGAACAGGAAGATGATGATAATCACCAGTGCGAAAGCTTCGTAAACAGTGCTTTTTACCTCGTTGATGGAGGCGCGGATGAATTTGGTATTATCGAAACCGTAGTTGTAATGAATATCATCCGGAAGATCTTTCTTCATGGTTTCCATGCGTTTATACACAGCATCGGCAATGTCGATGTGGTTGGCTCCCGGTTGTGGAATGACTACGATACCCACCATGGGTACTCCGTTCATCTTCATGTAGCTCTTCTGGTCGGCCGGTCCCAGTTCGGCACGTCCGATATCACTGAATCTTACGATGTTATTGTTTTCCTCTTTCAATATGAGGTCGTTAAACTCTTGTGTAGTGTGCATCAATCCCATGGTGCGGATAGTGAGTTCGGTGGTGTTGCCCTCGATACTTCCCGACGGCAGTTCCACATTTTCGCGGTCGATGGCACTTTTGATGTCGGTGGGTGTAATACCATATCCGGCCATCTTCACCGGGTCGAGCCACAGACGCATGGAGTAGCGTTTTTCTCCCCAAATGTTCACGCTGCTCACGTCGGGGATGGTTTGCAGTTGTTCCTTCACGGTGAGGTCGGCTATTTCGCTCAGCTCCAGCAACGAGCGTTTGTCACTTTGCAAGGCTACCATCAGGATGGGTTGCGCATCGGCATCGGCTTTCGACACAGTGGGAGGGTCGCAGTCGTCGGGCAACCAGCGTTGCGCACGCGAAACCTTGTCGCGCACGTCATTGGCTGCTGTTTCCAGGTCCACCGACAGTTCAAACTCGATGGTGATGCGGCATTGTCCCTGTTGGCTTACGCTCGAAAGGGAGCGGATGCCGGGAATACCGTTGATGTTTTGTTCCAGCGGTTCGGTAATTTGGTTTTCGATGACGTCGGCATTGGCTCCGGCATAGGAGCATGTAACCGAGATGATGGGGTTGTCCACCGATGGATATTCGCGTACGCCCAGGTAGGTATAGCCGATAATACCAAAGAGCAGAATGATGATGGTTAGCACAGTGGCCAATACCGGGCGTCGTATACTTAGTTCTGAAATATTCATAGATTCGTTTCTTTAGTCGATGTGATCCAGTTTGACGGGCAGGTTGGTGCGCAGTTGCAGGGTGCCCGATGTGATGATGGTGTCGCCGGCCTGCAGTCCTTTCAGCACCTGTACTTCTGCTTCGGTGCGTATGCCGGTGGTTATTTCCACGGGTTGTGCCTTTCCGTTGCGGTAGACAAACACTTTGTCCTTACCCATTTCCGGTACGATAGCTTCGGTAGGGATGGCAAGTGCATTTTCCACTTCTTCTTTTTTCAGTGAAATGTTGGCATAGCGTCCCGGCAGCAAGGACTGTCCGTGGTTGGGATAAAGAGCGCGCACTTTCAGCTGGTGCAGTTTCTGGTCGATGGTCGACTCTACGGCATATACTTTTGCCTTGTACACTTCCAGTCGTCCTTCGATGTCAAAATCCAGGTTGATACCTTTCTTCATCTGCCAGGCATAGCGCTCAGGTACCGAGAACTCCACCTTTAGCGGCGAAGTCTTGGTGAGTTTGGCCACGATGGTACTGGGCGAAGCATAGCTTCCCACACTCACCTGTCTTAGTCCGATAACCCCATCGAAAGGGGCACGCAGTTCGGTGAGTGCGATATTTTCCTTCACAATGTTTATTTCTGCATTAAGGGTTGCCAGGTCAGTTCTCACCTGTTCATAAGCCTCCTGGCTCACCGCATCACGCTTGAGCAGGGCTTGTTGGCGGAACACACGGTCTTCGGCCAGTTTCACCTGTGCCTGCAGGCGTTGTAGCTCGGCCTGTAACTTGCGGTCGTTCACTTTGGCCAGCAGTTGTCCTTTTTTCACTTTGCTTCCCTCTTCGAAGTTTATCTCCACTATCTTTCCGGAGGTCTCGAAAGAGAGGTCCACCTCTTCATCAGGCAGCAGAATGCCGATGATGTTTATCTCGTCGGTAAGTCGCTTGGGTTTGATTATCCGGGCGTTTACATTTAATATTTTCTTTTTTTTAGTTTGGCTTGCCCCGATGTTTTCCGAAGCTTCCAATTCTTCATTCGTTTTAGGTTGTTGCGAGTAGATGCCCCAGCCCACCAGGCCGATGGCGATGAATGCGGTAAGTCCCCACTTAACTTTTTTATTCATGGATTTTATTTTAATAGCTAAATTTGATTTATTTCTACCTCTGTTAGACATTGAAAGGAGGGAAAAGTTCAATGCAGATGTGTAGAAATATGTATCAAAAATATAGATTTCCAGGTTGGAGGTATTGCGTATGGTAAGGTCGCTGTATTTGCGCGGATAGAAGCCTCATGTCCGATGCAATTTGTGGATGGAAAATAAGCATTGAGAAAAAAGTTCAAGAAAAATTTGGAGTGAATTTTGCTTTTTTTTTTAAAATTTGCTTTTTGAAAAACATATACATGCAATAAAGGAATACTCTGATTGGACGGATGTTTTTCCTCTTTAAACTGATACTGAAAACACATATAATTCAAATGGAAAAATCTTATTTTTCGTCAGATACGAATCCGATGAAATCGGAAGTACAGTTACTGCCTGATTCTTTAGCAGCACGAAATTTGTTCTCTTTAAAAGGAATATCATTTAACCGTTATCTGTTGTTGGTTTTGTTCCTTTTTCCCTTTTCTATATTAGGAGCTAAGACTCTGAAAGGCAAAGTGTTAGCCCGTCGGCAGCCTTTATCTTATGCCACCGTACGCCTGTTATCCCCCGATTCCACTTTTGTGCAAGGCACACGCACAGATAGCACAGGTGTGTTCTCGCTCCGTGCTGTACAGCCGGGCCGTTACCTGCTGCATGTCAGCTCCATCGGTTATCTGGCAAGTTCTGTGCCGGTGGACTTGCAGCATGATACACATCTTCCTCCCATCACTTTGCAACTCAACAGCATAGCTTTGAAGGAAGTTACCGTGAACGCTTCCTCCTATGTTCGCGAAGAGGACAAGCTTTTGATTTATCCGGACAAACAACAGGTGAAACACTCCTTTACGGGTTACGACCTGCTCTATCGCCTGATGATTCCCGGCGTGGACGTAGACCGTATAGGAGGCAAGGTCACCTCTATGGGCAAGGAAGCCTCTCTTTATATCGATGGGCAACCTGTTGGATTCCGCGAGGTGCAGAGCCTGCGTCCGCGCGACATCGAGAAGGTGGAATATCACGACATGCCCAGCGGCAAGTATGCCGACGATTTTGTTGCCATCAACTTCATTACCAAGAAATATACCTCGGGAGGCTATGTATCTTTGGACGGCAA
>Cinder_p2__coassemble_1849_pt1 | contig 18391 bp, 13 predicted proteins | sample Cinder_p2__metabat2_low_PE_026 | metagenome-assembled genome bin Cinder_p2
AAAGGACTTCCTCTTTTTGTTTTGTATATTCATACAGAATGATGGCTGGAATTTTCGGTAGGGCCCTCTCCCGGTATTACTTAGGAATAAAAAGTCTGTAGGGGGCAAAAGAATGCGTTTGGGAGGATGCTGGGTTCGAAAAGTTTAAAAAGGAAGAAAGGACTGGAATGTAGTGAGGAGAGGGAAAATGTAGCTATGGATTAAGAAATAGAATTACATAAAAAAATCCGCTTTCTCGAACACCTTTTTTGTTCGTCTGAAAATTGTTTTGTCTGGTTTTGTCTTATTGATATTATTTTCTTTATATTTGTTTCGTTTGTCTTTTATTGTACAAGATATACATATCAAAAAGTCATATTTTAAAACCCCTCATTTCTAAGAACTGCAGTTCTTATCTCCTAACAACTGCAGTTCTTAGGAGGTAACAACTGCAGTTGTTACACCACAACAACTGCAGTTCTTGCACTGCCTAAAAAGCCTTTTTTGCTAGCAAATAAACCCTTTTCCAATGAAGGAAAATACTTATTGATAGTAAAAAAATGATATAATGTAAGACTCGGAATTTCAGTTTTCGTTTTTTTGTTGTACATGTACATAAATCTTTTGTTTGTCTCAAAACGTTTCAGAAACGATGTTTTTAGCGGCTGTTACCATTTTGTAATAGTATAATTATGCAAAAAGCAAGTATTTTATTGAATTGTATTTTGCATAAATATGCAAGGGAAGGTGTTCTTCGGCAGAGTTTGTGAAACAGAAAAAGAGAAAGTGACGACGTTGGAAATTTTGCAGAAATTCGAAAGCTTCTTTTTTTTTCCTTATTTAAAAACAGTCTAAATAAGTTGGGCAAATAAAGAGAATACCATATCTTTGCAAGCAAAAATAAACAAGACAAACATATGCGACTATCAGAGCTAGAGACCGGAGGTAAAGGTGTCATTGTCAAGGTGCTGGGGCATGGAGGATTCCGGAAACGAATTGTTGAAATGGGATTCATAAAAGGCAATACGGTAGAGGTACTCCTCAATGCTCCTTTAAAAGACCCAATCAAATACCGTATTTTGGGTTATGAAATTTCTCTCCGTCGACAGGAAGCTTCAATGATTGAGATTATCAGCGAAGAAGAGGCAAAGGAACTTATCAATATAGAATACAAAGAAGGTATAGCCGAGGATATACCGTTGGAACAGGAACTGAAAGATTTGGCACGCAATAAGCGACGTACCATCAATGTGGCTCTGGTCGGAAATCCGAATTGTGGAAAGACTTCTCTGTTTAATATTGTTTCGGGCTTGCATGAGCATGTGGGTAACTACAGTGGGGTAACCGTAGATGCCAAAGAGGGCTTTTTCGAGTTTCAGGGTTATCGGTTTCGTATTGTCGACCTTCCGGGAACCTATTCGCTCTCAGCTTATACCCCCGAAGAGATGTATGTGCGTCGGCATATAATTGAACAAACCCCGGATGTGATAGTGAATGTGGTCGATGCGTCGAATTTGGAGCGTAACCTTTATCTTACCACCCAGTTGATAGATATGAATGTGCGCATGGTTATCGCACTTAATATGTATGATGAATTGGAGGCTAGCGGAAACAAACTGAACTATCGGATGCTGGGAAAAATGTTAGGTGTGCCTATGGTGCCCACCGTGTGCCGTACCAACCGGGGTATCGATCATCTGTTTCATGTAGTGATAAATATTTATGAGGGAGGGGATTTCCTAAATAAAAAAGGTGATATAAATCCGCAGATTCTCAAGGAATTGCAAGATTGGCATAAAAAGGATGTGCACGAAACGGTGCACGAAGAACATATGGCCGATTTTACGCAGAACTATGAAAATGGGAATCCGAAAGAGCATCATTCCTATCGGCACATTCATATTAACCATGGGCCGGAACTGGAAATGAATATCGACGAAGTAAAAAAGGCTATCTGTAAGAATGAAAACATACGTTATAAATACTCGACACGCTTTTTGGCTATCAAGTTGCTCGAAAACGACAAGCAAATAGAAGAGCTGGTGAAACAGCTTCCAAACGGAGACGAGATTCTGGCTGTGCGAGATAAGGCTGAAAAGCGTATACAAGAAACATTGAACGACGATAGCGAGTCGGCCTTGGCTGATGCAAAATATGGTTTTGTAGAAGGTGCACTTCGTGAAACTTATACGGACAATCACTTGCAGAAGGAGCATACAACCAAACTTATTGACTCTGTTGTGACACATCGGTTGTGGGGGTTCCCATTTTTCTTCCTGTTGCTCTATATTATTTTCGAAGGAACTTATGTGCTGGGTGAATATCCTAAAATGGGTATTGAATGGCTGGTAGAACAGTTAGGCAATTGGGTTCATGCCTACATGAGTGAAGGTCCGTTGAAAGATATGATAGTGGATGGAATCATTGGAGGTGTAGGAGGGGTCATTGTATTTCTTCCCAATATATTGATTCTTTATCTGTTTATTTCCATTATGGAAGATTCGGGATATATGGCACGTGCAGCCTTTATTATGGATAAACTGATGCACAAGATGGGGCTTCACGGCAAGTCGTTCATTCCGCTCATTATGGGATTTGGATGCAATGTTCCTGCTATCATGGCTTCGCGTACGATAGAGAACCGTAAGGCACGGCTGGTAACCATGCTTGTGACACCACTTATGTCGTGTAGTGCTCGTTTGCCTATCTATCTTATATTGATAGGTGCATTCTTTCCGGGTAACGGAAGTTTGATGCTTCTTCTTCTTTATGCCATAGGTATTGTGCTTGCTGTTCTGTTGGCTCGTCTTTTCAGTCGTTTCTTGGTGAAGGGTGACGATACGCCTTTCGTCATGGAGCTTCCTCCCTATCGTTGGCCAACCGGAAAGTCTATTTTCCGTCACACTTGGGAAAAAGGACGTCTGTATCTGAAAAAAATGGGAGGTATCATTATGGTAGCTTCTATCATTATTTGGTTCTTGGGATATTATCCCAATCACGATGCTTATTCTACCGCGGCTCAGCAGCAGGAAAACTCCTATATAGGTAAGATTGGAAAGGCTATAGAGCCAGTGATTGAACCTTTGGGTTTCGACTGGAAGATGGGGGTGGGCTTGATTACCGGGGCAGGAGCAAAGGAACTTGTGGTGAGTACGCTGGGAGTGCTCTATGCCAATGATGGTGATATAGAAAGCAGTGAACTGGCCGGACGTTTGCCTATCACGCCACTGGTTGCCTTCTGTTATATGCTTTTTAGCTTGATTTATTTTCCTTGTATAGCGGTGATTGCTGCCATCAAAGGTGAAACTGGAAAATGGAAGTGGGCGATATTTACTTCTGTTTATACCACGGCACTTGCATGGATTTTGTCTTTCTTGGTTTATCGGATAGGATTATTGTTGTTATGAATTTAATTTGAAAAAAAATATGGATATTCAGCAAATAGCCGTTATAGCAATAGGAGTGGGGTGTGTTTTTTGGATAGGAATGCGGATGGTTCGTTCTTTCAGTAAAATAGAAGGCGAGCAGGGACCTTGTGCGAATTGTCCTACCGGATGCGAATTACAGCGTCAGTTTCGAGAAAAACAGCAACTCTGCAATAAAAACACCAACAAAAAGAAAAAAAGTTGCTGTGAATAGTTGGATATATAAAATATTGTACTACCTTTGCAACCGCAAAACCAAGGGAACAAGGTTCACAGAAAGCAACCAATTATGGTTCCTTGACCGAGTGGCTAGGTAGCGGTCTGCAAAACCGTCCACGGCGGTTCGAATCCGCCAGGAACCTCTCTCTAGAAGAGGATGGAAGTTTGGGTGAGTGGCTGAAACCAGCAGTTTGCTAAACTGCCGTACGGGTAACCGTACCGGGGGTTCGAATCCCCCAGCTTCCGCGCTATTTGGCGCTTTCGTCTAGCGGCTAGGACACATGCCTCTCACGCATGGAACACGGGTTCGATTCCCGTAGGCGCTACAATGAAGATTTTGAAGGAGTTATCCGGAATAGGATAGTTCCTTTTTTTATTGTCCTTGTCGCCATATTTCACATTCTTATCATCAGGTTTTTATGTTTTCAAGAAAAATAAAAAAATACATTGATTCGGAGCATCTATTGCAGGATGGGGCTTCTGTTATTGTTGCCTTGAGTGGAGGTGCCGATTCGGTTGCTTTATTTCGTATTTTGTCAGAGTTGGGATATCAGTTGAAAGCTGTACATTGTAATTTTCATCTTCGGGGTGCAGAGTCCGACCGGGACGAACTTTTTGTGCGTGAACTGTGTGATGCGCATAAAATTGATTTGGAGGTGGTTCATTTTGATACGGAGAAGTATGCAGTTGGACATGGGCTTTCGATAGAAATGGCAGCTCGTGAGTTGCGTTATGATTATTTCGAGCGTACGCGTGCGGAAATGGGAGCTGAAGCGATAGCAGTGGCTCACCATCGTGACGACAGTGTGGAAACACTTTTGCTTAATCTGATTAGAGGAACAGGTATTAACGGATTGAAAGGTATGCGTCCGAAGAACGGGCATGTAGTGCGTCCGTTATTAACCGTGTCGAGAATAGAGATTTTGGATTATTTAAAAAAAATAGGGCAGGATTTTGTAACAGACAGTACCAACCTGCATGATGATTATACACGCAATAAGATTCGTCTGAATCTCATACCATTGATGGAACAGATAAATCCTTCGGTGAAGGAAAGTTTGTGGCTTACGGCAAACAGATTGGCAGAAACAGCTGCGGTTTATAACCGGGCCATGGAAAAAGAAAAAGAACGGGTATCTTATTTTACGGAAAACGGCATTCTATGCATTGATGTAAAAGCCTGGGCCGATAGTGATGCTCCTCACAATCTGATTTATGAATTGCTGTCTCCTTATGGCTTTAACGCAGCGCAATTGGAGGATATTAGCCTTTCAGCCGGGAGTGAGCCTGGACGTCGTTTCTATTCGTCCGGTTATGAGTTGTTACTTGACAGAGGATGCTGGCTGGTTTATCCGTTGGTGCAGACTGAGGTTCTTCCGTTGGAAATTAAAACTTCCGAAGGAATATGTATATTGCCTGATGGAAACGGCAGGTTGGAATGGCAAACCCTGCGTTGTGATGAAAGATTTGAGATTCCCCGAGAACGTCATGTTGCGTGTTTGGATGTTTCTTTATTGAAGTTCCCATTAGTGGTGCGTAGGGTGGAGAAAGGCGATCGGTTTATGCCTTTTGGTATGCGTGGGCAGAAAACTCTGAGTGATTATATGACTGACCGTAAATTCTCGCGATATCAGAAAAAATGTCAATGGGTGGTATGCAGTGGAGAAAAGATTGCTTGGCTGGTGGGAGAGCGAAGTGATAATCGTTTTCGTATTACTGCACAAACCCAGCAGGTGTTGGTGTTGACTTATCATGCTGGAAAGCCGGAATGTTGAAGTCTGAACATAAAAAACAGCCGCTACAAGAATGAATCTTGCAGCGGCTGTTTTTATATCATAAAGTTTTATTTCTTGTTGTCATTTGCTTCCGGAGCAGCATTCAGGTAATAAAGGTCACCACCAAGAATCTGTTTTACACGGCGAACCATTTCTTCACCTCTGAGAGTGAATGAGATAGCTTTTCCTTCCGGATCAATCAAAATCATTTGAGGAATACCGGTTACACCCATGAATTTGGCTGACGGTGAACTCCATCCCAACAAATCAGAACCATGTACCCATCCTTTCAGGTTGATTCCGTGAGTTTCGATAGCTTTCTTCCAGTCTTTTTCTTTGTTGTCGAGTGAAAAGCTTATGATAACGAATTTATCTTGTTGTGCTTTGGTATCGTTATATAGCTGTTTCATGTGTGGCATTTCGCGCAGACAAGGTCCGCACCATGAAGCCCAGAAATCCAGTAACACGTATTTTCCGCGATAATCACTGAGTTTGCTCTTTTTTCCGTCAATTAAAGGAATGGTTATATCGGGCAGTTCACTTCCTACTTTTAGTTCGAGTGCACGTACAATATTGTTGAATGAACGGTAGTAGGGATGATCTTTCAATACAGGTGAGAGTGAGCTGAATAGACGTTCGGCATAGCGGTTGCTGAACATGTAGTAGATTTCGCGTTCCATCATAATGGGAGCCAATGGAGAGTCATTGTGCTCAAGTAGAAAGTCTACACGGTCGGCATTACAACGCACTAATGATGCAGCACCGATTCTCAGCCAGTGATTTCTACCTTCCTCTGTATCCAGGTATTTTTCACCATATTGTGCAACAAGCATCTTCAAAGAGTCGCTTTGTTCTTTTACTGAACGTGCCGTGTAAGCCTTGTATTGTGTATAAAGGTCGTTGTTTTTGGTTCCACTGATTGCAGCTCCGTTAGGATAAGCTCCATCAGGGATTTCAATTTTTACCTCTCCCGGTTCAACAAAAAATACGGGCATTCCGTTATCAAATCCCGACAAGGCATACAGTTGTACAGGCTCATTGGCAGGAATATTATATCTGAATTCAAAGTTTCCGTTTACTACGTTTGTAGAATCTACGGCTTTCAAACGGTTGTATTCGTCCATTTGGTTGAGGAATACCTTTTTGATTTGCGTTGGGGTATAGCGCAAAGAGTCTTTGGCCATATGTCCTTTGATGGTACATACGTTTTGTGCCTGCATGCCGGTAAATGCAGCAAAACCGATGGTGGCCAGCAATAATTTATGTAATAGCATAATTAAATGTCGTGTATTGGTTAATGATTTTTATTTATACTCTTCTACACCATCCATGATGCGTTTGAGTTTTGCAATTAATTCTTCACCTCTCAGATCGAAAGCTATAACTTTTCCATCGGGGTTAAGTAGTACGGTGTGAGGCACTCCACTAACGTTGAACAGAGTCACAGCATCGGAAGACCATCCTTTGAGAGTAGAGATATGCATCCAATTTTTATGTGTCAGTTGGTTTTTGGCTATGCAGTCGGTCCAATCTTTTTTCTTGTTGTCGATGGAGTAGCTCAGAAGGATGAAGTTATCTTTAGCTTCGGACATTTGCAGTGCTTGTTTTAGGAAAGGAAATTCACGACGGCAAGGTCCGCACCAAGATGCCCAGAAATCGAGCAGTACATATTTCCCTTTCAAGTCGGATAGACTTACTTCCTTTCCGTCGGGAGTTGTTCCGGTGATGTCGGGAGCTTCGTTACCAACCTTCAGTTCGGCAGCTTTAATTTTGTTCTTCATCTGTTTGAAGATAGGACTTTTATGCAGATGTGCAGGAACTGAACGTAAGAGCTGGCGTTCTACCACTTTTGGGGTGAATACGTTAAACAAATTGTGGTCAATAATGAAGAGGGCAGCTTCGGTATCGATGTTGTCTATCACAAAACGCATTACCTGGGTTTTGTAATAGATGCCGTTTGCATAGTAAGCAGAACGTTGATAAGGATAGAATGCCTTTTCATCATTTCGTATGTTTTCGGGCAAGGAATTAATTAGTTTCTGCATCTTTTCTCTCGAAGCTGCGGTATGTTTGTCGTAGAGTTTCTGGTAGGCACAGAGAACATCGTTATTTCTTGTTCCAGTTACGGTTGCTGCTACTGGGAAGCGGGCATCAAATGGGGTGACTGTAATATTTCCTGGTTCAAGGAATAAGGAAACACTGCCGTTATCAAATCCGGAAATGAAGTATATACCGAGATTTTCGGGAGCTTTGCCTTCGAAATGGAATTTCTTGTTTTTAACGATAGTCGAATCGATGGTTACTTGTTGACCGTCGACTTCGTGTTGCAGGTAAAGCTTGTTGATGGTTTTGGGAGTGAATCGAAGAGAATCTTGTGTCAACTCTCCGGTAATGCTGTACGTTTTATTGTCTTGTGCCTGCATTCCCAAATTGACAGCCAATCCAATCATGAATAGATTAAAAAATTTCATGTTGTGTAGGTTTAATGATTACTTGAATGTTTGTTGAAGAAATTGAGTTAGTTTCTCACCACGCAGATTGGTGGCGATGATGCGGTTGTTTTCGTCCAGAATATAGATGGCAGGCACTCCGGTCACATTGTATTGGCGTGCTACAGAGCATTTCCACCCTTTCAGTGATGAAACGTTCACCCATGTCAGTCCGTCTTTTGCTACAGCTTCGGCCCAGCGTTCTTTTTTATCATCGAGTGAGATGCTGATGATTTCAAGTCCTTTGCTATGATATTGTTCATAGAGTTTTTTCAGGGCTGGATTATTTAGTCGACAAGGTCCACACCACGAAGCCCAGAAATCCACAATCTTTATTTTTCCTGGAACTTTGCTCATGGTCACATTGTTCCCATTCAGGTCGGGTAATGTGAAGTCTGGGGCAGATACTCCGGCTTGTGTTTTTTTCATCCGGTCTATACGTTCTTTCATGATGCGTGCACTGGGTGTATTTTTGGCGCCCGGTCCCATCGATTCATACATCTGTATGCTTTCCTCCAGTCCGGCTTCCCGCATCAATGCATTGGTCTGTACGGTGTATGCGGTGATAAGGTCGTCGTGTCTTTTCAGGAACTCCTGTGTTTCTCTGCCGATACGTTCCTCCAGCACTCGCAAGCTATCGTTTACTTTACTTGCGCTACGGAATTTGTTTTCTTTGAGTAAATTCTCGTGGCGTTCTTTGAAACCATTGAGTGAATGGCGTAGCGAATCGGAGTAGGCTACGTAGGAAGTCCATTCATCTTGTAGCTTTCCACCTCGGATATAAGCTCCTTGTCCATCTTTCAGCAGCGCTTCGTATTTGGCTCCAGGTTCGGCCAAGAAGGTGAATCCACCGCCATATTTATCCACTACAATAGTAGCTACTATTGGTTCGTTAACTTTTCCTTCCAGCACAAAGTCCGGAGCTTTGAACAAGGCTGTTCCTAAAGTATCCATTTTGCTTTCACCAGTTTGTGCCAGCAGATACAAGCGACCGGAAGTAATACCGTCAATTTTCCCTTTTACGGTCAGGTTATTTTGTGCGTTTAGTGCAATGGCACTGCCCGCAAGGAGCAATGCCATTATGGATAGTTTTTTCATTGTTGATCGTAGTTTTGAACGTAATAACTGTATTCGTGTGCGAATTGTAAATCCATGATGTTACCGAATTTATTTCCGTTATCATCTTGGGTATAAACCTCGCTTTCGAATTCTTCATCCACATCACCAGCTGTGTTCAGCTTGATTTCGGTTACAGCACCTTCGCTACCTTTGTTCATACCGATACAAATGTATTGGCGCAGGTTGTCGGCATCTTCGCCCATGAAGTTACTGCTGTCATAAGCACGCAGTTTCAGAGTACTGATATTCCATCCTTCCGGAGCTTGGTAGATGAGGAACTTATCGCCGTTGGTGGTATTGTAGCGATAAAGGTTGCTGCCTTCGGCATAGAATATATAACTGTCTATGTATTCGGGACTGTATAGAATGGTATTCACACCTCTGTTAGGGGTAAATCCTTTCAGCTTTTTGCCGGTGATGGTAAACATTGGGTCTCCTTCGTCTTTACCTTCATCTTTACCATCTTCTTTCAGCAGGGCACGTCCTTTTTTATCTTTGTCGCCTCCCAGCGGAGTAAGTTCATACAGGTAATAGTTCTCGGCGTTCTTGTCCTTGAAAATAAAGATAGGATGAGATTCTGAAAACATGTCTCTGTCGTAATTGATAAAGGCATAGACTGCTTCTTTATTCTCAGGAGAGATTCCTTGATTCTGTAAACTTGTGAAATCTACGTAGGCATTCAAAACCGGATTGTAAAGTTTGAAGCTCGGCTGGCCGGCTTGTTCTTCTATATAATAATAATTGTAATCGTTTTGGTTGGATACGTAGATGAACCGGTTATTCTTTTGATCCCAAAATACGAAGCACTCGGGGGTGCTGGTACCTGTAGTTACAATGTAATCAGTCAAGTGGTTCGGGTTTTCTGAATTTTCACCTGGAATCTTGAATGCAATCATGGTTTTGCTCCAGTAAAAACGGCCGTCGGTAGAGATGACACATTTATTGTCGGTCTGGTTACTGGAGTCACCTGTCTGGAAGTAAGACCGGAAAGTGAAAGGTCTTGCTTCTGTATTTAGTGGAAGCACATAGTTTTTCCACAAAACCTCATCCAAGCCGTAGGCGTTGTACACTTGTGAAGTACCATCTGTATTTAAAACAGCTAGACGTGATGAAGGCGTTTTTAAATTATTCATATAGGCAGAATATACCAGTCCGGCCGCATTCTTGAACGGATTGTTTGAAGCATCTGGATGTACTACGGCATAAGCATCGGTGCGTACTTTGGTTTCAGCTCCGATGGTTTCGATGTTTCCGAGCTTGGCATTTCCTGTTTGTCCGTGTAGCACGAACAGGCTGTTCTTGAAGATGGGTCGTGTCTGGATTGCAATCTTTTCGAAAGTTGACAACGAAGTGCTGTTATCCTTGATTTCCAGCATGACCGTGTATTTGGTCTCTTTTCCGATAGCCAAGGGTACATCCAGATAGCCTTTGGTGCGGATGGTATCTTTCACTTGTTTCTCGTCCTTGGTATAACTGAGATACCAGAAGAAGTCAAGATTATCGAAATTATCGGCCAAAGTCTGTTCCAACTGCACTTCAATGTGTCCGGTTGTTTGGTCTTCAGTAAGTGGTTGTTGGAGTTCGACGGTTTTTCCGGAAATGGTGGTCACTGTGGCAGGAATGAATGAAATGTTTTTGATTTCGTTCATCTTGTCCAGATGGTAGTCATAAGACCCCTTGTCCTCGTAGCATCCGGTGAGCATGCTCAGGACAGCTATGCTTAATAATGTTTTTTTCATAATCTGCATGGTTTAATCTAGTTTCACTACAGGGAAAGTAAAGTCGTATTGGTCTTTGTTTTTTTCCCATTCAGCATAGAACAACTTATAGCATTTTTTCAGTCCAGCTTCGCCACCTACCGAATCGTCCCAGTTAAAGCCTTGTTCACTGCTCCAGTCCTGATAGATGGGGAACATTTCCGGCAGATAGAACTGGTTGCCTTTGTCATTGACTAGAGTCTTAATCATAAACTGGTATTTGGCTGGTGAATAGTCGCCATAGTATTTGATAATCCAATCTTTGCATGCTTCCGTCCACCAGATAGGTTCTACCACATCGTAGTCGAAGTCCTTTATCATCGGAATCTGTTCGTTTCTGAAGGAGTCATATGGCGTTCCCCAATAGAAATAGCTGTTGAATGAGTTCATCATGGCTATCACTGCCGATTTGTGCAATTCTTTCAAGTTACTTTCTTCGCCTTTGAAAAGTTCGGCTTCGTTTGAGGTATTGGCACCAATGCTGTTGCACAAAGAGATGAATCCGCTTGAGGAATATTGGCCCAGATACTTGTCATGCAGGGCGGTCCAATAGTAAGGTTTTGGATATTCAGGGCCACCTTGTATAAACGGTATGGCTACATCCATCGGTTCGCTCGGGTGTTCCTGGTTGTAGCGGCGGATGGAGTCGATTACAGCCAGCTGGTAATCTGGGTAAACAGCCCAAGGATTTTTCTCGTAGGCATAATTTTCATCTTTGGTAACCTTAATGATAAGGATGTGTTTTTCCTTGTCGAAGTCACCGAAGAACATACCTGCGTTGTATTCCCATCCTTGGGGCTCGGTATATGTTGTTTCCACATACACGGTGAAGTTTTCGAAACCTTCGGCACCAGTACCGATTTCCGATTTTTCTTCATCAACGCAGATATTAGCTCCGTAGCGGATATCTTCTTCTGCAGGTCGTACCAGTTTGATTTCTACTTCTTTTTCGTATTCTCCAGCTTTAACGATGATTTCGGGACAATTGATATTTGCCAGCGGATAATTTTCAATCGAGGTAGCTTTCAAAACCAGCTTGCGGTCATAATCTTCTACATAACCTAATAGCTTTACCTTCAGTTTGACCGTAATTTCCTGCGGTTCTTCCAAAATATAGTTGGCAAAGTTCACTAGCGTGTCGAGCTTTTCTTTGTCATAATCGAAATATGCACCGTTTGCGCTTGAATCGTAGTATGGCGGTTCGCTTTCTTCGCATGATGCAAGCCAGCTTCCTGTTATCATCAGGAACAGGATATATAAATAACCTTTTTTCATATACAAACAAATTAATTTATTCTTCATTGCTTGATTTCTTCGTTGTTAACTTCTTCGTCAGCGGTCCAGCCGTATTCTCTTTCAGCATCGGGCAATGGGAATACATACTGTGCTTTTCCTAAAGTCACTTCATTGAAGTGCTCAACCGGAGCATCGGGGTGCTGTTTGAGGAAGAAATAATATTGTCCTTCAGCATAGAACTCCTTGCGGTATTCGCGGTTCAGTGCTTTGGTACGATCTAATTCGGTAGTGAAGTTTTCATCTTCAGCAGCTGTATATCCGCGTTTGTGTCTTACTTCGTTAAGTTTCGGAGCACCTTCTTGCAGCGGTAACATTTCGCACAAGATGTAGTACATCTCCGGCAATCGGATAAGAGGCACCACCTCGTTGTCGTTATTGATGTATTTGAGCGACTGTACTTGCTCGGTGGTGTATCTTTTTACTCCGTTATTGTAACGCCAGTCATTGGTTTGACCACTTACGTTAAATAACGTGTTGAATGTGCTGAGATTGCTGTAGTACTGTGTAGTCAGCTTTTCGCCGTCCGACCAGAAAGACGAGAGATTGTCTTCCATCTTATACAGGTTGAGTCCGCAGAGCACTTCGTCGAAAAGAATCGGATCACCGTTGCTGCCGCTCTGTAGTTCCAAACCGGAATGCTTGATGACGTCTTCAGCACAGGCTATAGCTTCGGTAGTTTTACCCATGTAGCAGTATACACGTGCCAAAACAGCATTGATGGCATGGTAGTTAAAGCGGAAACGGCGGTTTTTTCCGTTTAGATCGCTTAAAGACATTCCCGATTCGTAGGCCATGAGTTGTTTGGCATTATTCAGGTCTTCGAGTATCTTTCCCAACACCTGCTGTGCGGTGAGCAACGGCTGTTTGCTGTTATCGGCTATGGTGCGATAGGGGATGCATTTCACGCTGGCAGCTGCAGGGTCTTTCTTGTAGTTCATCGGGCCCCATCCGCGCAGAATGTCGAAATGGATGTAGGCACGGATGGCTAGAGCTTCGCCACGCATCATGTTTCGTGTGTCGGGTGAAGCGATAACCCTTTCTCCGTTTCTGTCCAGCCATTTTATCAGATTGTTGGCATTGGCAATCATTTTATAGCCTTGTGTCCAAGCATCGGCCAGAAGAGCTTTAGTGTTGTATCCCTGGTCGGTTTCTGTTTCATATTGATAGATAGCTGATCGCTCGGAAGCTCCGGCAGGTATCATATCATAGATTTGTGCCATTTGGTCGAGCATACCGAAAGACAGGTTGTCTCCATAAGCTTTTTGGTCGGTCATTCCGATGTAGATACCTGCTAGTGCGCTTTGAAAACCGGCTTCAGTTTCAAAGAGCTCTTCGGCAGGAACATCGGTGCTCGGGCTTACATCAAACCAGTCAGAGCAGGAGCTGGAAGAAAGACATCCGGCGATGCAAACCAGGATAGTATATAATTTTCTTTTCATGACAATGTTTTTTTATTTAAAGATGATAGACATTGAAAGGGTATAGGAGCGTGCAAACGGGTATTCCAATCCGCGTTCCATACGGATAGGCGAGATACGGAAGAGGTCGTTTGTAGTGAAGTTCAATGACAACACGTTTATGCTCAAACGACGGAGGAAGTTATATTTGTCCTCATTGAAACGGTAGCCCACGTTGAAGGTTGCTAGTTTCAATTCGTTGTCGTCCATAATAAAACGTGTGCTGGCCGGAGTTTCCGAACCGTTTACATCAAATTTCTTGAAACGTACCACGTCGCCCGGTTGATGCCAGCGGCTGCTGTTGGCTCGTTTATCCAGGTTGTAGGCAATGTTGGAGTTCTCAATCTTGTCTACCAAAGTCTGGTTGTACACGATACCTCCCCATTTGTATGAGAATCCTACTCCTACTGAAAGGTCTTTCCAAGTGAAGTTACTGCTGATGGTTCCGCTTACATCCGGATTGGTATCGCCTACAGGAACTTTATCTATGGCATTCCAAGTAAAGGTTTTCTTGCCGTCGCGAGTGAGGAATACTTCCTTACCAGTTACAGGGTCGATACCCAAAGAACGCACTGCATAGTAGGTAGTAGTAGACTGTCCTTCTTGATAAACAGGCAGCGGAGCATCTTTTGATTTCAGAGCTTCTTCGTTCATCTTTCGCAGATAGTCGGATACTTTGCGAATTTTGTTTTTATTGTGGTTGGCGTTTACGTTGATGGTCCAGTTCATGCCTTTCTGAATGTTCTGGTAGGCAATGACGTTCAAAGAAGCGTCGAAACCACGGTTTTGCAATTCGCCGGCATTGATTACTTGTGAATCGAAACCGGTTGAAGGTGCAAGGTCATAGTTGGTGAGCAACTGGCGTGTGATGTTGTTATAATAGTTAAATGTAGCATTGATGCGGTTGTTCCAAAAACCTACATCCACTCCGATACTCAAGTTGTCAGTCTTGGCCCATTTTAAGTTAGGATTGTTCAGTCCGGCCAAAAGTGCACCTACCATGGGGAATGAAGTATAAGGTTTCATACTTCCGGTAAAGGTATAGTATTCGATAGCGTCTGATGGACTAAAGTTCTGTTCGCCGGTGATACCATAAGTGGCGCGGAGTACAAGGTTCGAGATACGTCCTTGAAGCCATTTTTCTTCGTGTGCATTCCAACGAACACCAGTAGACCAGAATGGAGTAAGTTCGTGCTCAGCATAGCGTGAAGACATTTCACCGCTGATGTTGAAGTCGAAAGAATAGCGGTTGTCGTAACTGTAAGAGAAAGTTCCAATCAAGCCCATTTGGCGTGAGATAGACTCTGTTCCAGAAGGATGTTCGTCCATCTTGTTACCGAAGATGAAGTCGTTCATGTGCACATCGGGATATCCGGTGGCATGCAGGTTTACATAATCGCTCTTGTCTTCGCTGATGGTCCAGTTTCCGAACAAACTGAACAGGTGTTTGTCTACCGGAAGGTTCCAGTTTACACCAAAGTTGCTCGACCATGAAGTCATCTCACCGGTACTCTTGCTGAATTCTCCTTTCAAGGTAACATCTGTTTCTGTAGCAAACTTTGTGTGTTCTGCCGGCAGGAACTGTTCAGTACGGGCCATACCACGTGTGTAGGAGAGCTGTTCAGAGAAACGCAGGTTTTTGGTAGCTTGATATTCCAAATTCAAGGTAGAGGCGATGGTAAGGTTACGTGCTTTGTCCTTGATTCCGATGGTGGCATTGTATAGTGGGTTGACGATGGTGTTACTTCCACTTCCCTTGTAGTTGTCCAAAATCTGTTCGTATTCACCGTTTGCGTTTTTTGTAGGATAATAGGGATTCAAACGAGTGTATGAGCTGAAATCTCCATAAGGTGAATTTTGCTGATTGCTTTCAGTCAAGTTGATGGTTGCACCTACCGAAATGTTGTCCTTTCTGTAAGTCATGCTGAAGTTCACGCTCTTGTTGTTGTTCTGAGAATCTTTCATCACACCTGGAGTAAATCCGGCGTTCAGGTCGAGTGTATAGCGGAACAAGTCTGTACCACCGGCTGCGCTCAGTGAGTGGCGGTGCTGTATGGCAGTGCGCAACGGTTGCGATAACCAATAGGTGTTTACGCCTCCTAATACGTTACGCAGGTAACGGTTGTATTCGTTCATGGAGATGGCATTGTTGGGGTCGTAAACTCCGGCTTCCCATTCAGTCTGCAACTTCTGTCGTGCATTCATCATATTGTAGTCGGTCAAGTCAGGAGTTTCGATCACCAGGTTACCGCTGTAGTTGATGGTCAGTGCACCATCGGGAGCTACTTTAGTTTCTACTACAACCACACCGTTTGAAGCTTTCGAACCATAAATAGAGGTAGCGGCAGCATCTTTCAAGATGGTTATGTTTTCTACGCGTTCGGGATCGAGGCTCAAGATTCGGCTGATGGGCACGATGAAACCGTCAAGTACAAACAACGGAGTGTTTGGACGGCTTGAAACGTTGTCGAGCAAGAGGTCCATACTTCCCGGTTTGGCATTAAGTCCGAGTGACTGGTCACCGCGCATTTGGAATTCAGGTTGAGCGTTGGGGTTTGAACCGGCGCTGTTATTTTCCAATACTTTGAAGCTCGGATCGAAGAATTGCAAGCTCTTGAGGATGTTGTTTGGGTTCATTTTGCGCAGTTGCTCTCCCTTTACGGTCACATAGTTACCGGTAAAACTGGTTTTACTTCGTTTGCTGATACCTGTAACCACTACTTCGTCCATGTTTACTCCGCCTGGTTTGAGCACGATTTTCATGTCGCGGTCAGCATGCATGATTTGCAGTGACTGACTTTCATATCCGATGTATGATACACGGATAGAAGCTTTACGTTTGATGCGCAGGCTGAATTTTCCATCGATATTGGTAATACATCCCGCAGCACCGCTTTCGGCCTGTGTACCGTCGGTGATAGCAATGGTTGCTCCAATGAGGGTTTCCTTGGTATCGCCGGCCATAACTACACCTTCAATCATGAATGATTCAGCATCTTCGCCTTTTGGAGTAAGTTCGTTCGGCTCGATAATGATTTGTCGTCCACTTTCATAACGCACTCTTACATTCTGACCTTTAAGCAGTTGGCCGAAGACTTTGTCGAGTGGCATGTCTTTTACGTTTAATTGCGAGGCATCGTTAATACCTACAATTGATACGCCTTGTAAAACCAGCGTAGCATTGGCCTTTTCGGCCACCATGTTTAGGATATGTCCTAAAGACTCGTTACTGACACGGAGGGTGATTTTACTGTCCTTCCAGCTATCGTCCGCACGGTTCTGTGCTTGAACCGAATTACCGGCCGTCAGGTGAATGAAAGCCATCAGAATCACCATGCAGAAAAACTTTAGGTTGCATGTTGTTTTTCTCATAAGATTCTCTCCTAAAAGTTAAAGATTTAATTATTGTGTTATTGATATTATTGCATGAGTGTGTCCAAAATGCGTACGTATTCTTTGTTGGTGTTATACTTTTCCTTGTATTCTTTCAACAAAGGTTCGGCACGTTCTATTTCCTTTCCATTACGGATGAAGTTGCACAGCAGATTATAGATAACAGCATCGCGAACATCGCCTTCGTAGAAGGAAACGAAGTCTTTATACATCGGTTCCAAGGCATTGGGCATGATATATGTTTCGCCTTTCTCTACAGCTTTCTTTTCGTTTTGGTAGGCACAGTAGCGCATGAGCAGGCTCATGTATTTAGGGTTACGCAGAGCAGCTTCGTCAGTGCGGAGTTTATAGCCGTCCATGATTTTCCAATATTCTCCTATCTCCTGTTTTTCTATAGGAAGACGACGGATTTCGGCGTACATTTTCGGATATTCCATGAAGGAGTTGTACACATCGCCCTCTACGTCGGCCAAGATATAGCTTTTGGCTTCGGGAGTGAGTGCATTGCCGGCTTTGGCTACCAATTCGTTTGCTTTGGCTAGCAAAGTGCGCGAATCGTTTACACGGTTGTTTGGTTTGATGTCGAGGGCAGCACAAGCCAGCAGTTGTGACTTGTAGCGGATGCTACGTTTGAACATCTCAATATCCCATAGCAGTTGGTTGGCTTGTACGGCACTTGGTGTACCTCCAAATTGCATAGAAGTAACAGGTTTGCCTTCGTAGCCCATTACTACGTGAAGACTGTCTCCTGGTTGTAGTAGGATGTTGGTGCGTCCGTTTATGAGCATGTTTACTACCTTGTCGGTTTCGAATGAATAAACGTGTTCTTCACCCGGATTCCTGTGGAACTCGGCACGTATAAAAGGTGTTTGTGTACAGTCGAAATAAATCATGTCATACTTGTAGCCGTTTATTTGAGCCACCAAAGTTGTCTTCTTCATTTGGGCCATACTTGTGAGAGCAAAGAAAAGTACTGCTCCCACACAGAGAAATCTTTTAATCATAAGGATGTGTATTAATGTATAAATTATCGTGCGATATTTAAAAATAAGGTGCAGGAATATGCAAATGGAGGGAACGATAGAGGAAGGAGGTCATAAACCGTTTCTTATCGTTCTTCATCTAGCGGAAGATAAAGAGGGAATCCGGGCGTTTTATCTTTAAACGCGAACGGAAGAGCGAGTTTATGAACAAATCAAAACAGCATATTGCTTTCATTTTTATAAAATTTAGTTGTCCTCTTTTCTGTTAAGTGCAATTAAACCTGTTTCTTAAATACCGTCATTTTGATAAATTTGCTTTATATTTCTTTCATTTTGCAATGAAAGTGGTGGCGGCTGCTAAAGAATACGATGTTTTATCGCAACTTGATTAGTTAAATTATAGTCTGTTTGCTTTTGTTAAACGTATACAAATATACGTGTTATAAAAAATTATCTTTTGTTTGTTTTGTATTATTAACTATTTTAACTACTTAAATAT
>Cinder_p2__coassemble_1913_pt1 | contig 17223 bp, 15 predicted proteins | sample Cinder_p2__metabat2_low_PE_026 | metagenome-assembled genome bin Cinder_p2
GTCTTTTGACAGCTTGTTCAACAACAAATAATTTGCCGTCTGACGAAGTGCTTTATGTAGGAATAAAAGAAATAGAAATTGAAAATAAGGATAAAAGTGAAACAGGAGCAGTGGCGATAGAGGAGGTAGAAGCGGCTTTAGCTTGTGCACCAAACAATGCTTTTATGGGAAGTTCTTCTATACGTACTCCTTTTCCCTATAAACTTTGGCTGTATAACAAATATGTGGACAGCAAATCGAAATTTGGTCGTTGGATCTTTAATAAATTTGCAGCTACACCAGTGTTTATTTCGAAAGTAAATCCCGAGTTGCGCTCTAAGGTGGCTACTAATGTGTTGCGTAATTATGGATATTTCAGAGGAAATGTGAACTATGAAGTCATTATTGATAAGAAAAATCAAAAAAAGGCTAAAGTACGCTATGTAGTGGATATGCAGAAGCCTTATTATGTAGATACAGTGGTATATGAAGGATTTCCTATACCTGCTGACAGTATTATTCATGCCAATCTGAAAGATAGACGTGTGCACAGAAATGATAATTTTAGGGTGACAGAATTGGAGGCAGAACGAAGTCGTGTGTCTTCTCTCTTGAGGAATAATGGATATTTTTATTACCGACCAGATTATATTGTATATCTGGCTGATACTATTCAAAAACCGGGGTATGCAATGCTTAAAATGAAACCTATACCAGGACTGCATCCACAAGTAAATAGACAGTTCGTTATGGGGAATTTGCATTTGAATATGTATGATGAGAAACGTTCCGAAGATTTTGAACATTCAATAACTAGACCAGGTATATCTATAAATTATAATGGAGATAAGGTCCCATTGCGTCCTGGTGTAATGTTTAATAATTTTCGTTTTAGGAGAGGAGAACTGTATTCGGCTAAAAAACAACAATATACTCAAGAAAACATAACTAGTATGGGTATGTTCTCTTCGGTGGAGTTTCAGTATACACCACGAGATACCATGGGAGTGAAAAATGTGCTTGATGTAGATATTAATACTCGTTTTGATAAGTTGCTTGATGGTGAGTTAGAGTTTGATTTTAAGTCGAAAAGTAACGATCAGATGGGGCCAGGAGCTTCGTTTGGGGTATCCAAACGTAATGCTTTTCGTGGAGGAGAAACACTTTCTGTCAAATTAGATGGTTCTTATGAGTGGCAGACAGGATCTTCTGTTGAAGGGAATAGTTCTGTTATAAATTCTTATAGTTATGGATTGTCTGTGGCATTGGATTATCCTCGTTTGGTAATTCCTTTTTATACCCCTCGCTGGCTTCCTTTCAAGCGTACTTCGCAGTTTAAAATTTATATGGAACAATTGAATCGTGCAAGTTATTATAAAATACTTTCTTTTGGAGGGTCGGTGACGTATACTATTCAAACTTCGCCAGTGTCAATGCATACGTTTTCGCCTTTGCGGTTGACTTTTAATGTATTGCAAAGCACTACACAGAAGTTTGATTCTATCCGTAATGTCAATCAAGCACTCTATATTAGTATGCAGAATCAGTTTATTCCTGCTATGTCTTATACTTATAACTATGATGATAGTAAGTTGAAAAAAACAAATCATACTTGGTGGGAAACGTCAATTACTTCTTCGGGAAATGTTACTTCGGGTGTTTATGCTATATTAGGTCAGTCATTTAAAGAAAAGAACAAAAATTTGCTTGGAAATCCTTTTGCTCAGTTCCTGAAGTTGACTTCGGAGTTGAGGCGTACTTATACTGTTGGTGAGAGAGTAAAATTGGCTACGCGTGTTTATGGTGGCGTTATTTATGCATATGGTAATTCTAAAGTAGCTCCTTATAGTGAACAGTTTTATATTGGAGGAGCAAATAGTGTTCGTGCATTTACGGTACGTTCAATAGGTCCCGGTAAATATCGTCCACGGCCGGGAATGTACTCTTACATTGATCAAACTGGTGATATAAAGTTGGAAGCTAATGTAGAATTGCGTTTTCCTCTATTGGGGGATTTATATGGTGCTACCTTTCTTGATGCTGGAAATATTTGGTTGTTGCGTGAAGATGCACAGCGTCCTGGAGCTAAATTTTCGTTGAAGGATTTTGGTAAACAAATTGCTTTGGGAACTGGTTTAGGATTGCGTTACGATCTGGATTTCTTAGTATTACGTTTGGATGTTGGTATCGGTCTGCATGCTCCTTATGAAACCTCGAAGTCTGGTTATTATAACATTCCTAAATTTTGGGATGGTTTGGGGTGGCACTTTGCTATAGGCTATCCTTTCTAAGATATATTGGGTAGGTGTATGAATAAACTCTGATAGAATAACCTTCTTTTCGATGATTTTATCTAGTTTTGCAACGTATTTGGAATAATAGATATGTTTTAGATACATTTTGGTATAACCTTTAAATATAACGATATAAAATGAAACCTACACTATTTGTACTGGCTGCAGGTATGGGCAGCCGTTATGGTGGTTTGAAACAACTTGACGGACTGGGTCCTAATGGTGAAACCATCATGGATTATTCTGTTTTTGATGCTATTCGTGGCGGTTTTGGAAAGATCGTCTTTGTAATCCGTAAGGATTTTGAAAAAGATTTTCGTGAGAAGATTTTAAAAAAATATGAAAATCATATACCGGTAGAAGTAGTATTCCAATCAATTGATAAGTTGCCCGAAGGATTTGTTTGTCCTGCCGAACGAGTGAAGCCATGGGGAACGAATCATGCTGTATTAATGGCTAAAGATGTGATAAAAGAACCTTTTGCTGTAATTAATGCCGATGATTTCTATGGCCGTGATAGCTTTGCTGTATTGGGAAAATGGTTGAAAGAGTTGCCCGAGAATGCAGCAAACCAATATTGTATGGTAGGTTTCCGTGTGGGTAATACTTTATCGGAAAGTGGTACTGTGGCACGGGGTATTTGTTCAACTAATGAGGATGGTTGTTTAACTACAGTAGTAGAACGTACTGAAATAATGCGTGTGAATGGTGCGGTTTGCTATAAAGACGAACAAGGAAATTGGGTAGCTGTTGATGATAACGTACCGGTATCAATGAACATGTGGGGATTTACTCCAGACTATTTTGATTATTCAGAAAGTTTTTTTGTGGAATTTTTGAAGAATAATATTGAGAATTTGAAAGCTGAATATTTTATTCCATTAATGGTAAATAAGCTGATTAATGATGGAACAGCCAAAGTAAATGTGCTGGATACAACCAGTAAATGGTTTGGTGTAACATATGCTGCTGATCGTCAGGGAGTAGTAGATAAAATACAAGAATTGATTAATGTGGGAGAATATCCTTCCAAATTATTTTGATGAAATCAATTAGGGAAATTTATCGCATCGGTCAAGGACCATCGAGTAGTCATACGATGGGACCACGTAAGGCTGCAGAAGCTTTTCTAGAACGTCATCCTGAGGCTACTTCGTTTGAAGTAACACTTTATGGTAGTTTGGCTGCGACTGGAAAAGGACACATGACAGATGTGGCTATTGCAGATGTTTTTGAGAAACATGCGCCGGTTCGCATTTTGTGGGAGCCGAAAATCTTTTTACCCTTTCATCCCAATGGAATGTTATTTAAGTCTTTTAATAGTAAAGGCATTGTAACGGAAAATTGGACTGTTTTTAGTGTGGGAGGTGGTGCTTTGGTTGAGGATGGAAAAATGCTTACCGAAGCAAAAGATATTTATGCCATGGATAGTTTGGTAGATATCATGCATTGGTGTGAGCGGACCGGACGAAGTTACTGGGAGTATGTACAGATGTGTGAAGATTCTTCTCTTTGGGATTATCTGTCGGAAGTGTGGAAAATTATGCAAGCAGCTGTGGAACGTGGATTGGAACAGGAAGGTGTTTTACCAGGACCACTAAATCTGCGCCGTAAAGCTGCTTCTTATTATATTAAGGCTTTGGGATACAAAGACTCTTTACGTTCGCGTGGAATGGTATTTGCTTATGCATTGGCTGTGAGTGAAGAAAATGCAGCTGGAGGAAAAATTGTAACGGCTCCTACATGTGGATCATGTGGCGTAATTCCTGCGGTACTTTATCATTTGCGTCAGAATCGTGATTTCTCTGAAAAACGTATATTGCGTGCTTTGGCTACAGCAGGACTGGTGGGTAATATTGCTCGTACACGTGCGTCTATATCGGGAGCTGAGGTAGGATGTCAGGGCGAAGTAGGTGTGGCTTGTGCTATGGCTTCAGCTGCAGCTACACAACTTTTTGGAGGTAGCCCAGCACAGATTGAATATGCTGCAGAGATGGGGTTAGAACATCATTTGGGCATGACTTGTGATCCTGTGTGTGGATTAGTTCAGATTCCTTGTATAGAGCGTAATGCATATGCTGCGGCACGTGCTCTCGATGCTAATATTTATTCTACCTTTACTGATGGCTCTCATCGGGTTTCTTTCGATAAGGTAGTAGAGGTAATGCGTCAAACAGGTCATGATTTACCTTCTTTGTATAAGGAAACAGGAGAAGGAGGATTGGCTAAAGATTATCATCCGATGGATGAATGAGGATTAGTGAACCTGAAAAAGGAAGCAATCAAGGCTTTCTGTAAGTTTTAAAATGAGCTTGCAGAAAGCCTTGTTTTTTAATTTTATTTAGAGAAGCATCAAATATTAGTTTCAATATGTGCTCTTTAGAAGCGTGATTGTTTCTTATTGGGAATACATATGTTCTTCTTGCTATTAAAAATGTAAAAAAATGTAAGATTCTCAGCATTCCCTTAAATAAAAATATTATTTTTGCGCTTAAATTGTAAAGTGGATTTTACAAAATGACCGATATAATCAAACATCAAGGTACTGTGGAACACATTATAGGCTCTCATATACAGGTGCGTATAGTGCAGACTTCGGCTTGCTCATCTTGTACAGCTAAGTCTTTTTGCAGTTCTTCAGAGAGTAAAGAAAAACTTATTGATATATATAATGTGGATGCTTCTAAATTTCAATTAGGGCAAGAGGTGATAGTCTATGGTGCTACCTCACTGGGTATGCGTGCCGTATGGTTAGCTTTTGGATTACCTTTTATTATATTAATAGCGGCTCTGTTTTTGTTGTTTGTATTGACAGAAGGGGACGAAGTTATTACTGCTTTATTAGCTTTGTTGGCCCTTGTTCCTTATTATTTAATACTTTATGCATTTCGAGGGCATCTAAAAAAGAAACTCTCTTTTAAAATAATGATAAATAAACAATAAATATAAACTAATTATTATTATGGAATTAATTTGGGTTGCTGTAGCCTCATTGGGAGCTATCGGATTATTATCTGCACTGGTCCTTTATGTGGCTTCCAAGAAATTTGCGGTGTATGAGGATCCGCGTATTGGTAAGGTTGCCGAGGTGCTACCTCAAGCCAACTGTGGCGGATGTGGCTATCCCGGATGTTCTGGATTTGCCGAGGCTTGTGTAAAAGCTGGTTCACTAGAAGGAAAGTTGTGCCCTGTAGGTGGACAGCCGGTAATGACACGTGTGGCTTCTATTTTAGGATTAGAAGCATCTGCGTCTGAACCGAAAGTAGCTGTTGTTCGTTGTAATGGAAGTTGTGAACACCGCCCTCGTATTACACAATATGATGGTGCTGTTTCTTGTGCTATTGCTCATGCTACCTATGGTGGGGAAACTGGTTGTTCCTTTGGCTGTTTAGGATGTGGAGATTGTGTATCTGCTTGTCAGTTCGGTGCAATTCGTATAAATCCGGAAACTGGTCTTCCCGAAGTGAATGAAGAGGCTTGTACAGCATGTGGAGCTTGTGTAAAGGCTTGCCCACGTAATATTATTGAAATTCGTCCGAAAGGAAAGAACAACCGTCGTATGGTGGTTACTTGTGTAAATAAAGATAAAGGTGCTCTTACGCGTAAGTCTTGTGAGGTAGGTTGTATAGGTTGTGGCAAGTGTGTGAAGATTTGTCCATTTGAGGCAATTTCATTGGAAAATAATTTGGCCTATATTGATCCGTTGAAATGCAAATTATGCCGTAAATGCGAAGCCGAATGTCCGCAAGGTGCTATTCAAGCAATAAATTTTCCGCCACGTAAATCTAAAATCGAATCGGTAGCGGAAACGGATTCTAAGACAGAAGTAAAAGAATAACTAAAAAGATAAAACAGTGAAGACATTTAGAATAGGTGGAGTTCATCCAGCAGAAAATAAATTGTCCTCTGGTAAAGCCATTGAGATATTACCACTTCCTAAGCAAGCAGTATTTCCTTTGTCGCAACATATTGGAGCTCCGGCAATTGCTATTGTTAAAAAGGGAGATGTTGTTAAAGTTGGTACGAAAATTGCAGAGGCCGGAGGTTTTGTTTCGGCACCTATATTTTCCTCTGTATCGGGAAAAGTGGTAAAAGTAGATACCGTAGTGGATGCTAGTGGTTACCGTAAACCTGCCATATATATAGATGTGGAAGGTGATGAATGGGAGGATAGCATAGATCGTACTCCGGATTTAGTACGTGAGGTAACCTTAACATCAGAGGAAATTGTTGCCAAAATAAAGGATGCAGGAGTAGTAGGTATGGGTGGAGCTTGTTTCCCCACTCATGTAAAATTGTGCCCTCCTCCGGGTGCAAAGGCTGAATGTGTTATTATAAACGGTGTAGAATGTGAACCTTATCTTACAGCAGACCATCGTTTGATGTTGGAAAAAACAGAGGAAGTATTAATGGGGGTTTCCTTGTTGATGAAAGCAGCTAAGGTGGATAGAGGGTATATTGGTATAGAGAATAATAAACCAGATGCTATTCGTTTGATGATGGAGAAATCACAGTCTTATCCGAATATTGAAATCGTTCCTCTAAAAGTGAAATATCCACAAGGTGGCGAGAAGCAGCTTATTGATGCTGTCATAGGTCGTCAAGTGCCTGCTCCTCCAGCTATTCCTATAAATGTGGGTGCTGTAGTTCAGAATGTGGGAACTGCTTATGCAGTATATGAGGCTGTGGTAAAGAACAAACCGTTGTTTGAACGTGTTGTTACCGTGACTGGAAAGTCTGTGAAGAATCCTTCAAATTTTCTTACTCGTATGGGAACTCCTATGATTCAGCTTATTGAGGCTGCTGGAGGAATGCCCGAAGATACAGGAAAAATTATAGGTGGTGGACCAATGATGGGTAAAGCTTTGGTTAGTGCTGAAATTCCTATTTGCAAGGGAAGTTCAGGAGTGTTGCTTATGAATGATAAAGAAGCATCACGTTCTGAAGCACAGCCTTGCATTCGTTGTGCCAAATGTGTAAGTGTTTGTCCTATGGGACTTGAACCGTTCTTATTAGCGACTTTATCAGCGCATAAGGATTGGGAACGTGTAGAAAAAGAAGATATCATGTCATGCATTGAATGCGGATCTTGTCAGTTCACTTGTCCCGCACATCGTCCGATGTTAGATTTCATTCGTTTGGGTAAAGGAACAGTTGGTGGAATTATTCGTGCACGCAATGCAAAAAAATAAAGAAAAGAACAACTATGGCAAATAAATTAATTGTGTCTTTATCGCCCCACGTACATAGTGGTGACAGCGTGCAAAAGAATATGTACGGTGTAATTATTGCCTTGATTCCCGCTTTGCTGGTTTCATTGGTTTATTTTGGTGTGGGAGCAGCTGTGGTAACATTAACTTCAGTAGTATCTTGTGTGTTTTTTGAATGGGCCATTACTAAATTTATATTGAAGCGTGACCGGACAACGATTCTTGATGGTTCGGCAATTTTAACAGGTTTATTATTGGCATTTAATGTGCCATCTAACCTTCCGATATGGATTATTGTGATAGGTGCATTGGTAGCGATAGGCGTCGGTAAGATGACTTTTGGCGGATTGGGTTGCAATCCGTTTAACCCGGCATTGGTAGGTCGTGTGTTTTTACTTATCTCTTTTCCGGTACAAATGACCAATTGGCCAAAGATTGGGCAACTTTCTAGTTATGTTGATGCTGAAACAGCTGCAACACCTCTTTCTTTAATGAAAATGGCAGTAAATGGTGATGCTTCAGCTTTGGAAAAACTTCCTTCTACTTTCGACTTGTTTATTGGAGCAACAGGCGGATCCTTAGGAGAAGTCAGTGCTTTGGCCTTGTTGGTAGGGCTATTATTCATGCTTTGGAAAAAAATTATTACTTGGCATGTACCAGTATCAATTCTTTCTACAGTTTTTATCTTTGCAGGGTTAATGTATTGGTCAAATCCTATAGTGTATGCATCTCCTCTTACTCATTTGTTTACCGGAGGTATGATGTTGGGAGCTATTTTTATGGCAACTGATTATGTAACATCTCCTATGACACACAAGGGAATGATTATTTACGGAGTGTTAATAGGTTTCCTTACGGTTGTTATTCGTAACTTTGGTGCTTATCCGGAAGGTATGTCGTTTGCTATTCTTATTATGAATGCATTTACTCCATTGATTAATAACTATTGTAAACCTAAAAGATTCGGGGAGGTTAAGAAGAAATGAAAAAGCTGGAATCATCTTTATTTAATATGGTTATCGTATTGACTTCGGTAGCTGTAATTGCTGGTTTCTTGTTGGGGTATGTAAACAAACTTACTGAAGAACCGATAGCACAAGCTAATGCAAAGGCTTTGAACGATGGTATTGCTTTGGTGGTACCAGGCTTTGATAACGATCCGACTGCTCATCCTGACACGATTGATTTGGATGGTAAAAATTACATCATTTATAAAGCAACAAAAGGTGGCAAATTTATAGGTGCTGCCATAGAGGCTACAGAAAATGGTTTTGGTGGTGTAATGAAAGTTTTGGTGGGGTTTGATATCGAAGGTAAAGTAATTGATTATAAGTTATTACAACAATCTGAGACTCCAGGATTGGGAACAAAAGCTGCTGATTGGTTTAAAAAGGGAGGAAAAGGTGATATCATCGGAAAGAATCCAGGAGATAAACCGTTGACAGTAAGTAAGGATGGAGGAGATATTGATGCTATTACTGCATCGACCATTTCGTCAAGAGCATTCTTGAAAGCTATTAATGCAGCTTATGCAGCTTATGCTAAGCAAAATGGCGAGAGGGTAAATGAGGAATTAAATGGAGCTACAGGAGCCTCGCAAGTAGAACATAATTAAGAAAGGAACGGATATGAATGTTTTAAAGGTTTTAATGAACGGAATTGTTAAGGAAAATCCGACTTTCGTTCTTCTTTTGGGTATGTGTCCTACATTGGGTACAACTTCTTCAGCAGAAAATGGTATGGGCATGGGGCTTGCTACAATGTTTGTGCTTATATGTTCCAATGTGGTAATTTCTTTAATAAAGAATCTGATACCTGATATGGTGCGTATTCCTGCATTTGTGGTAGTAATTGCTTCTTTTGTTACTTTGCTTCAGATGGTAATGCAAGCTTACGTGCCTGATCTTTATGCTAAATTGGGCTTGTTTATTCCGTTGATTGTAGTGAACTGTATTCTGTTGGGACGTGCAGAAGCTTTTGCAGCAAAAAACAGTCCTCTTCCTTCATTCTTTGATGGCTTGGGTATGGGATTGGGATTTACCATTGCTTTGACTTTATTAGGAGGTGTTCGTGAGTTTTTGGGAACAGGAAAAATTTTTGGAATGACTTTGTTCTCAGAAGAATACGGTATGCTGATTTTTGTTTTAGCTCCAGGAGCATTTATTGCTTTGGGATATCTCATAGCTATTGTAAACAGATTGAAGAAAGCTTAATCTCTAAAAAAGATACTATATTATGGAATATGTATTGATATTTATTACCGCTATATTTGTTAATAATGTGGTATTGTCACAATTCTTGGGTATATGTCCTTTTCTGGGTGTATCTAAGAAAGTAGAAACAGCTTGTGGAATGGGTGCCGCTGTAGCTTTCGTGCTGACCATTGCAACAATTGTTACGTATTTGATTCAGAAATATGTGCTCGAGGCTTTCGGTATCGCTTATTTACAGACAATTGCTTTTATTTTGGTAATTGCTGCTTTGGTGCAGATGGTTGAAATAGTTCTGAAAAAGGTTTCTCCAGCTCTTTATCAGGCATTAGGAGTGTTTTTGCCGTTGATTACTACTAATTGTTGTATTTTAGGTGTGGCCATTTTAGTTATTCAGAACGATTATGATTTACTTACAGGAGTAGTGTATGCTTTCTCTACAGCTTTGGGATTTGCTTTGGCTCTTATTGTTTTCGCAGGAATTCGTGAACAATTGAGTTTAGTGGAGATTCCTAAAGGCATGAGAGGTACATCTATTGCATTGGTTACGGCAGGATTGCTGGCTATGGCTTTTATGGGATTTTCAGGTGTAGATAAAGGTTTGCGTATGTTGTTTGGCTTGGAATAATAAGAGCTGATTTAAAAAGATAGAATCTGGAATAAGGTAGCTTTATAGAGACTTTATTCCAGATTCGTTTTTTTTATTTTTCAGATGTGAAAAGTCGTTCTTTTTATCTAAATTTGCGTGTAAATAAAATCAAACAGCAAATGACAACAACACTTGTGATTCTAGCTGCAACCATGGGCAATCGATATGGAGGATTGAAATATCTAGATGCTATTGGTCCGCATGGTGAAACAGTATTGGACTATTCGGTTTACGATGCTGTAAGAGCAGGATTCAATCGGATTGTATTTGTTATAAATCCCTCCTTTGAAAAAGCCTTTAAGGAAACGGTTTCTTATAAATATGAGTCAGTAGTAAAGGTAGATTATGCTTATCAAGATGTAACAGATGTTCCCGAATATAGTAGTGTAACTAAACGTACAATGCTTTGGGGGTCGGCTCATGCTCTGCTGAAATGTGAATCTTTACTTGATTTTCCATTTGGAGTAATTAATGCTGTAAATTTTTATCAAAAGGAGAGCTTTGAGTTGCTTTATCAAGGATTAAAGACATTAGAGTCGGCTTCTTATGAGGCTTTTTTTGTAGGATATAAATTACTAAATGTAATGCCGGAATCAGGGGGAGCTAATAGGGGAATTTGCCGGATTGATGAGAATGGATATCTTTTGAAAGTAGATGAATTGTCAGGTGTGGAAAGAATAGGAGGACATCCAATGTTTCGTGATGCTGGAAATTCTTGGATTAGTTTGGATGAACAAGCTTGTGTGTCTATGAATATGTGGGGATTTACTTCTGAAATTTTCACTTATTTACATGAAGGATTTAAATGTTTCATACAGAAAAATGGAATGGATATGAAAAAAGCTTATATCTTACCTGAATTTGTGAATGAACTAATAACTAGAGGAGTGCATGTAAAAAATATACCAACTGATGCACGTTGGATGGCATTGGTTTCAGCAGATGATAAAATCCAAACGTTGCTTCGAATTAATGAACTGATAAGAAAGGGTATTTATCCTTTGAAGCTTTTTCTTTAAAACAAGATATTCTAGTTAATTCAGAATTAATATGAAAAATAAAATTTTGGTAACAGGTGGAACTGGATATATTGGTTCGCATACAGTTGTTGAACTTCAAAATAGCGGATATGAAGTGGTAATTGTTGACAATCTGTCAAATTCGCGTGCTGATGTAGTGGATAATATAGCTCAAATTACAGGAATTTGTCCTGCATTTGAACAAGTTGATTGTCTAGACTATGAAGCGCTAAAGAATGTATTTAATAAATATGACGGAATTGCAGCTATTATTCATTTTGCAGCTAGTAAAGCTGTGGGAGAATCGGTACAAAAACCTTTACTGTATTATCGTAACAATATTGTTTCTTTAGTTAATTTGCTTGAATTAATGCCTACTTATAAAGTAAAAGGTATTGTGTTTTCTTCTTCTTGTACTGTGTATGGTCAACCTGATGTGTTGCCAGTGACAGAGAATGCCCCAATCAAAAAAGCCGAATCTCCTTATGGTAATACAAAACAGATTAATGAAGAGATAATTCAAGATACGGTCAAGTCTGGATTTCCAATAAAAGCCATTTTATTACGTTATTTTAATCCTATCGGTGCGCATCCGAGTGCATTAATAGGTGAATTACCCAATGGAGTTCCTATGAATCTTATTCCGTTTTTAACACAGACAGCTATTGGTATCCGTGAAAAGCTAAGTGTTTTTGGAGATGATTATAATACACCCGATGGTTCTTGCATTCGGGATTATATTAATGTAGTTGATTTGGCCAAGGCACATGTTTTTGCAATTGATCGTATGCTGGGAAATAGACAGGAAGAAAATGTGGAGGTATTTAATATCGGAACCGGATGTGGATTGTCAGTATTGGAATTGATTCATGCTTTTGAAAAAGCTACAGGTGTGAAGCTGAATTATCAGATTTCAGCTCGTAGGGAAGGAGATATAGAGCAAGTGTGGGCTAATCCGGAAAAAGCAAATACAATACTTGGCTGGAAAGCTGAAACAAGTATTGAGGATACGTTACGTTCTGCTTGGAATTGGCAGTTGAAGTTGCGCGAAAAGGGTATTCAATAATTTTATATATTACAAGAAAAGTTTCCGAAGCAGGATTATTCCTTTTTCGGAAACTTTTTATTTGATAGTTTGTCTTATTATAATTTGTTTAAGAAGCGCTCACGGTCTACAATGTAACGTATATGTTTACCTTCACCTATTATTTGTCCATTGTCTTTAGCCGTTACTTGAAATGTTAGTTTTCTACCGTCTATTTCGATTAATTCAGCGGTAGCTTCAATAATACTTCCTATAGAAGATGGTTTTACGTGTGTTGTGCTTATTTGACTACCTACAGTTGTATTTCCTTCTACGAGGTAAGGTGCAACGCATAGCATAGCAGCATTTTCCATAAGAGCTATCATGGCAGGAGTAGCAAAAACATTCATGTCACCAGATCCCATAGAAAAAGCAGTATTGCCGTCACTAACGGTAGTACGGCTTGTTTGCATAAGTCCTATTTTTAGCATAATTCATTTGTTATAAGGTTTTGTACGCAAATGTAGAATAAAAAGATGAAAAAGGAAAACTTTATCATTTTGAATAAAAAGAAGGTGAAATTTGTGAGATTGAAAAAATACTTTTATTTTTGTGACGCATAGGTTTGCAATCCTTTTCAGGAGAGCAATTAAAAGGGAATCAGGTGAAATTCTTGAACAGTCCCGCTGCTGTAAGTTTGCAAAAAACCTAAGAGCAATACTTTTGCCACTGGTGAAATAATCGGGAAGGCGCTCTTAGTGTAAACAAGTCAGAAGACCTGCCATGCATGCAATAGATATCCATCTTTCGAGGAAAGAGATGGTACACAGTAATAAAAATATATTTTTTTGTTTAAAAATGATCCTTGCTTTTAGTCATTAGAAGGATTGTTATATCTTATTGAATCTATTGTAAAGAATATGTAAATGAAAAAGTAAGATTATAAAAGTTTGAATAAACTCTGCCCAGTTTATTAGTAATGCCGGTTGATGTGAATCAATCCGGCATTTTTTATTCTCTTATAGTTGTAAAGAAACAGTACAAAGATTTGAATTAGGCATTATCGTATTAAGCCGAATAGGAATATTATAGGTCCTTTATACAGTTTCTCTATTACTTTTATGACTAATAGCTAAATAAATAAAGTAGATGATAATGAGACCTATTGCGCCGAAAACAATAAATTTGAAGATGTCATTGTATTCGGTTACTTTGGTCATTAATTCTTGTAGTGGCATGATTTTTTGGAAATAATAACCAGCGGCAGCTAAAATCATATTCCATATACCTGCTCCCAAAGTAGTATAAAGTAAAAATGTAGACAATTTCATTTTAGCTAGTCCGGCAGGTATAGAGATGAGTTGGCGAATGGCTGGGAGTAAGCGACCTACAAAAGTAGATATAGCTCCGTGTTTATCGAAATAAGCTTCTGCTTTTTTTATTTTTTCAACATCAAGCAGACAAAGTTTTCCCCAACGACTACCTGCAAAGCGATAGATAATAGGGCGTCCCACAAAGTAGGCTAAATAATAATTGATGATTGCTCCAATATTAGCTCCCAATGTTGCAAATATCACTACGAGTATTACATTTAAGTCACCTTCAGCTGCTTTATAGGCAGCAGGAGTGACTACAATTTCCGAAGGAAAAGGGATGAATGAACTTTCAATAGTCATTAAGAGTGTTATTGTCCAATAGTTTAAATGATCTAAACACCATTGAATGTAAAAAGCGATAGATTCCATAAAAATAACCTGTGTTTCTATTAAAAATTATTATAACGATCGTAAAGTATATATAAAAATTGTTCTACTTCATTCTTTTGTATGTTGGGCGGCAGATGTTCATAAAATGCTTTACAGATATTTGTAAAGTCCTCTTCATCTACCTCAGGATGTAAAAGCTCTATTGTCCAAAAGTAGTATGTTCGATAATCTAAATATAGACAACACGCAGCAGCAAAAGCACGTGTTTCTTTCATATTCCTTCCTTCTCTAATTTGACTATAATGATGGAAGGCAGACTTATAATCTTCATGATAGAAGTATTCATCGCCAATACATGAATGACAGAAATCTTTTTCATCTCTATCAAAGGCTTTGTATAGGGCTTTATTAAAATGTTTTTTAGCTATTTCCGGCTCGTGTGTTCTAACCATGATTTGTCCGTAAAACAAGTCTAAATCTAAATCTTCAGGATGCACTTCCTGCAAAACATGAAGAATCTTGATAGCCATATCGTAAGATCTGTTACGGATATATTCACTCAGTATATTACTATATTCTGGCATAGGGGTATTAGGATCTTTCAGTAAATCCCAATCAGGTTCTTTTATAGAAGAATCTTTTTTAATTCTTGTATGTGTACCTGTTGAATCAAGTTTGACGTTTGTGTTGTTTTTAATTTCAGAAAAGACCTTTACCGTCATGCTTTCAGGATGTTTTTTATAGTAATCGAGCAGAAATCTTTTGGCTTCATCTCTTAGCTTAGGTTCAGGAGAATACCAAAGGAGATGATGCTTTTTTAGTAAGGCTTCTTCATTATGCGGATCAATGGCAAGGGAAAATTCAAAGGCATCGAGTGATTGATCGAACATATTCTCTGATAAGTATAAATTCCCTAATTTATTCCATAGCAGGCAATCTTGGGGATTGTTTGCTAATTGTCTTTTTAGTTCGTCTATTTTTTCTTGTTTCTTCATATTATGTATTTTCTATCATCTAATGTTTAACAAGTACGTTATCAGATATGAATTTGTTAGAATGAAATAAGTAGGAATAGCTTTGGAAATCTAGATTAACTCTAGACTTCCAAAGTATATTTATTTATTTATTTATTTATTTTGCTCCAAGTATCTTTTAATGACACGGTACGGTTATAAATCAAATGTTCAGAGGTAGAATCTTTATCAGGAGTAAAATAACCAATACGTTGGAACTGTAAATAATCAAGTGGTTTCATTTTAGCAGCATATTTCTCTACATAACAGTTCGTAAGTATTGTTAGAGATTCTGGATTAATCATATCTTTCATAGCTTCTAAAGCAGAACATTTTTTTGCCTCTCGTATGGCAGCCAGTTCATCTCGCGGATTTTCTACTTTCCATAAGCGATCATATAGGCGTACTTCTGCAGGTACACTATGTGCACAGCTTACCCAATGTAGAGTACCTTTTACTTTTCGGTTGCTTTCAGGCATTCCACTTTTGGTCTGTGAGTCATATTCACAATAAATTTCTTCTATTTCACCAGATTCATTCTTTTTACATCCAGTACATTTTACGATGTAGGCATTTTTTAATCGGACTTCCTGGCCAGGTGTCATACGGAAGAATTTTTTTGGTGCATTTTCCATAAAATCCTCACGTTCCATCCAGAGTTCACGACTAAATTCTATAGAGTGTGATGGTGAGTTGGGATCTTCAGGATTGTCAATAGCTTCCATTTCTTCGACTTGGCCTTCAGGATAGTTTGTAATGATGAGCTTTACCGGATTAATAACTGCAGAAACGCGGGTAGAACGAGCGTTCAAATCTTCGCGAACTGCACTTTCCAGTAAGGCAAAGTCATTTAAAGCATCATAAGTAGTATAACCTATTTTATCAACAAAATTGCGAATTGATTCAGGAGAATAACCGCGACGTCGGAATCCGCAGATTGTTGGCATACGAGGATCATCCCATCCATTAACCATACCTTCTTTTACTAATGTGAGCAGATTTCGTTTACTCATCAGTGTATAGTTTAAGTTTAGTTTGTTGAATTCTGTTTGTCGGGGACGGTTGTCGTTTAAGTCTTTTCCTTCTTTAAGCCAATCTATGAATAAGTCATAAAGAGGGCGGTGAGGGACAAATTCTAATGTGCATAATGAATGGGTTACTCCTTCGAAAAAGTCACTTTGTCCGTGTGCAAAATCATACATGGGATATGCTTTCCATTTATCTCCTGTACGGTGATGCGGAGTTTTTACAATGCGATATATAATAGGGTCGCGAAAATGCATGTTAGGGCTTGTCATGTCAATCTTGGCACGTAATACCATAGAACCTTCTTCTAGTTCACCGCTATTCATTTTATTGAATAAAGCAAGACTTTCTTCGATTGGACGATTACGATAAGGACTTTCAATACCTGGTTGAGTAGGTGTACCCTTTTGTTCGCTGATAGCATCAGCTGTTTGTTCATCTACATAAGCTTTACCTTCTTTAATCAAGCGAACCGCAAAATCCCACAATTGTTGAAAATAGTCCGAAGCATAATATTCATTACCCCATTTGAATCCTAGCCATTCAATATCTTCTTTGATGGCATCTACATATTCGGTATCTTCCTTTGTCGGGTTAGTATCATCAAAACGAAGATTACATACTCCTCCGTGTTTGGCTGCCATTCCAAAATCTAGGCAGATGGCCTTTGCATGTCCTATATGAAGATAACCATTAGGTTCGGGCGGGAATCGGGTTTGTACTCTGCCCTTGTTTTTTCCTTCTTCTAAATCCTTCTCGATTAACTGCTCAATAAAATTCAAGCTTTTTTTTTCAACTGTTTCAGATGTCTTTTCGGTCATAGTAAGTTGTTATTTGTCTATTGTCGGCAAAAATAGTGATTCTTTTTTGTTTGTAGTTTATTCGTTACTTAATAAATGTGGTAGAGGCTTTGTTTTCGTTTCTAAGTATTGACTTTTGGGGGATATATAGAATCTTTTTTTTAAATACTATTAACAGAGAAACTTTCATTATGTTAGTGTGTATGGTGAAAAATAAGGATTTTACTTGTGTTGGTATTATATTAAAGAAGCTAAATAAGTAAATCTAAAACAAAATGATAGAAGATGTATTT
>Cinder_p2__coassemble_1926_pt1 | contig 17059 bp, 12 predicted proteins | sample Cinder_p2__metabat2_low_PE_026 | metagenome-assembled genome bin Cinder_p2
TTGTTATCGTTATAACTGATATCTCCACCTATAGTTATTTCTTTTGTTTTTTTATTAAAACTTCCTCCTACCCGTTGTTCCAACTGTTTGGCTGGGTTTCCCCCTCCGTTCGAAAATCCTCCTATGATAGTGCTCCCTCCCCAATCCATCATGTCAAGATCGTTCGGTGTGTTGTGGCGGTTTCCAAAAACACTGGCATGGTTTCCTCCAGTTTCAAAATAGTTAAGCATGCCATTGGCGCCATACAGGTCCTGGTCGCCTACTCCGGCACTGATGTTAGCCATTAGTCCGTTATTTATGTTCTTTTTTGTTTTAAGATCCATAACAGTTTTTCGTTTTCCATCGTCTACACCGGTCATTTCGGCTAGTTCAGACTTTTTGTCGTAGATGCGCACTTCTTTCAGCAAGTTCACCGGCATATTTTGTAAAGCGATGCTAATGTCATTGGAAAAGAATTTTTCTCCATTGAGCATAATTTCGGATATATTTTTCCCTTGATAGGTCATTTTTCCTTTCGTGATACGTAATCCGGGCATTTTACGTACTAGTTCCAACAATACGGCGCCTTCCGAAACTTTAAAGGCTTCGGTGTTGAAAATAGTTGTATCGCCTAATATGTGCATTTTTTTCAGTTTAGCTACAATAACGGCTTCTTCCATGGTAATGGGTTTTTCTTTCAGCATGATGGTACCCATTTTCATGATATTACTTCGGATTAAGCTTTGTTTGTAGGTTTCTGTACCTAAATAGGAGATATGTATCTCGTATTTATCATTGCGGTTTTGAAAGGCATTGATTGAAAAATTTCCGATGGAGTCGGTTACAGTAGAGTTCTTATATGTAGAGTCTGCCAAACAAAAGATGCGCACACCGGCACGCATTACTGGTGCAATACGCTGTGTTTCACTTTCTTTCATTTTTACACAACCGTTGACTTTCGTTATTATTATGTCAGAAAAGTTAACCATATTCCGAAAGTGGTGTTGTGCTTGAATCGTAGTACAGCAAGCAATCAGCCATAAGCAGGCAAGCAAGAGTTTTTTCATGAATTATTTTTGTTTATGCTTTTGTCCTACAAATATAATTTTTTAATATAAAGAACATCAGAAGCAAGAAGATTTTTATACATTTCGGTATGAATCTTTTCTTGCTTCTGATGTTTATTATTTTATCTTGTGTGTTCAGTTTTTTTCGTTGTAGCGTAGGGTGTCGGCCATGAGTGTAATATCTTCAGGCATTATACCTTGTCGCACCAGTTCTTCGCTGTCTTTGTTGAACAGTTCGATAAATTCTTCCGTATTTCCTTTTGCCAGACATCCTTTCAGATAGAGATTAACAGCTTGTTCAGTATGTCCTTGCACCCATTCGGTGTGTCCGGCATTCAGATAATCTTGTACGTCCGGATTTTCCTTCTGAAGTAGCAGGTTGTAGTATTTTCCGGCTTGTTCATACTTGGCGGTTACAAACGAGCACCAGGCAATACTTCTCCAGGCACGTTCTGGTTGAGAACTGAGGTATTCCACCTTGAAGAAATGCGCAAAGGCATTTTCATAGTTTCCTGTTTCAGCTTCACACTCTCCGGCATGTAGTAGCAGATTGAGATTGTCCGGTTGAATTTCCAAAGCTTTGAGATAGTAGGGAAGCGCTTTTTCGGGTTCTTTTAAGAAACGGTAGCACTGTGCCAGGTGGCGGATTGTCCACAAGGTATCTGATTTAAGAATGTCGGCTTGTCGGTAAGCTTCGAGTGCCTTATTATAGGCTTTTCCCTTTTGGTAGCAAAATCCTAATTTTTGGAAAAGCTCCGCGTCAATCTGGTGTTCTGAAGCCAGTTGTTGGAACATATGCATGGATTCTGCGTAATACTCTTTGTAGAACAAGTATTCTGCAATTTTTCTACGTAAGACAGCATCGGCAAGAAAAGGGCTTAGTGTGCTGTAAGTTTGGAAATTCAAATCGGTTTTCTCAAAAATATCACAGAATTCGTGCCGGCGCGGATGTAATTTAAAGAATCGATAGAGGTCTTGCACATATTGCCGTGAAAGGATTTCCCGAATTGATTTGTCTTCGCTCAAAGCCTTTTCGGTTTCTTGTTGTGTCATTTCATTTTGGTTTGCCACCTGTGCCGAAAACATTTCGCGTTGTTGCGCTGGTACACTTTGTATGATGAAGCAAAAAGAATATTTGTCCGAATTGCAGAAATAGGTTGAAGAGAGAATCGTTCGTACCACAAAATTGGGTTCGTTATTAGGAAATACCTGTAATACCGAACTATGTTGTGTATCGAATGGGTAGAACCAGTTGTTGATATCTCGGAAGAAAGGGAAAGATTTCAGTTGCGAGAAAGTGGTCATATACACATCTACACCTTCTGTTTGCATGTTTCCCAGTTCTTGTATTTTATTTGTAAGTTCGGAGTTTTCTTCCCATTTTTTCCATTCTGGATTCTTGTCGTTCAATAAATTCTCTTCATCTATTTCCAGGAAGTTGATTTTCGAATTTCTTAAATTCCGGCTGCTTTTTATCACTTCGGGAATGATTTCGTCTCGCATTTTTCTTTCTGCTTTTTTTGTTTCTCGTGTACGGAACAAGTGGATTTGTAAATTGAAGAGATCTTTTACAAAGTCTTGGTTTTCTTGCATCAATTTAATTCGCGCTTGCATTTCAGGTTCGAGAGTCAGTCGTTTGTCATAACGCATACATGTTAAAACAAAACCGGTCAATGCCCGTTGATTTACTTGTGGGTCGGGATGGTTGTAAGCATCCAGTAGGAAATCAAGTTTTCGAATGTCGAAGACTTGAAGCAGTGCCATGGTGACGGCAGAAGTTAGTAGGGCGATATCATTTACCGGAATAAGCATCGAATTCAAGAATTGTTTAGCTTCTTCTTGAATGGATGTGTTCCAGATTTCCGAAGTCCAAACTTTGCAGAACAGAGATTTCTGTGCTTCTTCATGTCGTTTTCGTAAGGCTTTTAGCTCTTCATTCAATTTGTCTCCTTGGTGTAGCAGGTACAACATCGAAGAGTCTTCGGTAAATGTTTCGAAGATGAGGTTGTAGTCGGCCAGGCTTTTGGTATTCTGTTTTTGTTCTCTTTTGGTTATATAGAACAGTTCAGAGGATACCAACTCATATTGCGCCATAGCCAGTTTTTCATTTAATACACTGGTTTGACGAAGCAGATTCGAATATAGAGTTCCTCGTTGTGGGTCGTTGGCACCTTGACGAAAATATTTCAGCATGTAATGGAAAGAAGTGCTTATTTCGTCGAATTTGTTGTGTAAATCCCACTCAGGAACATCTTTTACAAAAGTTCCCAGTTCATCAAGAGCCTGTTTTAGCTGTCTGTTTTCAAGCAGATGGCTTATACTGAGGAAATGTTTATTTATTTGTTCGCAATTGTTCATTCGTTCAGCTCAATATTTAGAAACGTATGTAAAGTTGCAGTATGGCTGTGTTATAATTATTCTTGCTTATGCTACGTGTACCGTCTTCAGCATATAGGGCATTGCTGGCATCCGTATAGGCATAGGAAGCTTGTATCATGAGGTCTTTCCACAACCAGTAGTTTAAAGATAGTGTATAGAGTGTATTTTGTGTGTCATGTGTCTTTTCATCACGATACATATCCCAAGCTCCATAAACTTTGAGCTTTTTAGTGACGGGAGCTCCCAAGGTGACATACCATGCATCGGCGCGTTCTGCTGCATAGCTATTGGTAGTTTTTCCTCCTTGTGAGTTGGCATATTCGGCACGGAAAGTCCAATCGCTTTCATATTTTATGCCGTAAGCCATTCGGTTTCGATTCACGGTCACATCATGGTTGCTGTATCGTCCGGTCCATCCGAAAGCACCTATTTGCAAGTCTTTTATGGGCGATATCCATAATCCTCCAATGAGGTCTTTCTGCTTGTTTTCATCGGAGTGATTTATGCCTTGTCCGTTGTATACACCTACTTGATAGTGTAGCCAGCGGTGATTATTATCCGATGAGGGGAATAAATCACCCTGAATTACAATACCGGCATCGCGTCCGCCCGAGGAGTGCTCGCCGGCACGATCGCTCATTCCGGCCAGTTTCTGTACCAGTTGCGAATAGTTGCCATGGCCCACATTCCAGGGGTTGTATGGGTTCTCGAAGGTGAACACACGCTTCATCTGTCCGAACTTGACGGTAAATTCCGGAAATTTTTTCCATTCGCCATAAGCATCGAGCAGTCGCACTCCCTTGTCTACTCCGGGTGCTCCGCTGTATTCTACCTGCAATCGGTATTTCCAGTCTTGCAGAATGGTTCCATCCACATAGGCACGCACCATGCGAAGGTCAAAGTTTGAGCCACTTTTCGAATTATCATTATCCGTATATTGGGCGCGTCCCACAATATATGCTCCAAATTTAGGCATACTGGCAATTTCCTTTAATTTGTTTTGTGCATAAGTGGGGAGCAGCATCAGGGCTGTCAGTAGGCTTATGAAAATCTTTGTCTTGTTCATTTCTTGATAGTTAAAAGGTTTTTTATTTTTGGACAGAGGTTAGGTTAAATGATTGTAGCAGGCTTCTGTCCACGATGTCTGCTTTATAATTGTCAGGAATTAGTTTTTTTCGTTTCATCCAGTTTGCAACAGAATCTACCGTTGCTTGGGGAAGGATGCGTGCCTGATGATAGGACGTTATTTTCGTCAGGTTTTTCGTTTGTGTCCATCCTATGCTGTCGGCCACTTCGCCGAACCACGCATCAGGGGTATGGGTATTCATGAAATTTACGGCGCGGTTATAGGCCGTAATTAGTTTTATCAGGAGGTCTTTTTTCTTTTCCAGAGTTGGTTGGCTGAATGCAGTTACGGTAGTGATTTCATTCAGAGCATTGAAATCATATAGTTTAACCGCTTTTTGACTGATGGCCGAGGATGCATAAGGTTCTTGAAATACAGCAGCCTCTACCTGTGTGTTTAGCATCATTTCCAAACGAATGTAGTCATTGCCTATTTCCGGCTTATTAACATCTTCTTCGGTAAGGTCGTGTTTGGCAAAAAGTTTGTCAGTCAAATAATCGGCCGATGAGTAGTTGTTTATTGCCACTGTTTTATTTTTAAGTTGTTCGATGGTTGTTATGGTAGAGTCGGGATTTCCCAAAAGATAGAAACAACCTTCATTTCCCATTATCGGATGAATGGTGTTTCCTTCGGCCGACATACGCAGAGCATCAGTAAGTTCGAAGATACAACCGTCTATTTTTCCGGTACGATAGAGTGTGTCACATTGAAATTTCGATTCCATGCGTTGAAGTCGGATGTTCAGTTGCAGTGAATCGAAATATCCTTGTTGTTGTGCCAGATAAAATGGGATGAGGTCGCTCGAAGGGAAATAGCCAATAATCAAATCAGGATTGACTTCAATAGCTTTTTCCTTACGAATCAAACTACAAGATGAAAACAGTGCAAGTACGAAACTCAGTAAGAGGGCTGTTTTGTTGTTCATTGTCAAAAAGAAGAAATTAAATAAAAAACACGAATTTCGCTGATTGCCACAACATTCTCAAGAGAAGTTATATTTGTGTAAATCTGCGTAATTCGCGTCTTGTATAAAAGCCTGCCTTTTTGCAGGCAGGCTTTTTATGCTGTAATATGGTTTATTATCCTTTGATAGCAGCTATACCCGGCAATACTTTACCTTCAATAGCTTCGAGTAAAGCACCACCACCGGTCGAAACGTATGATACACCGGCTGCAAGACCGAATTTATTTACGCAGGCCACAGAGTCGCCACCACCTACGAGTGAGAATGCACCGTTTTTGGTTGCCTCAACGATAGCTTCACCTACAGCGCGTGAGCCGTGTGAGAAGTTGTCGAATTCAAATACTCCAGTCGGACCATTCCACAAAATGGTTTTAGATCCTTTGATTACATTGGCAAACAGTTCTTCTGATGCAGGACCGATATCCATACCTTCCCATCCATCGGGAATTTCTTTTGAAGAGGTGATTTGTGTGTTGGCATCGTTAGAGAAAGCATCGCCCACCTTTGAGTCAACAGCCAAAACCAGATTTACATTGTTTTCTTTAGCTTTCTTCATGATGTCGAGAGCTAGGTCTAGCTTGTCATCTTCACAGATAGAAGTACCAATTTGTCCACCCATAGCTTTCATGAAGGTATAGGTCATACCACCTGCCAGAATCAGATTGTCTACTTTGGTTAGCAAGTTTTCGATGATTTCTATTTTGGTAGAAACTTTAGAACCTCCCATGATTGCGGTAAAAGGACGTTTGATATCGTTCATCACTTTGTCTACTGCTTTTACTTCTTTCTCCATCAAGTAACCGAACATTTTGTGGTCGGCATCAAAGTAGTCGGCAATCAATGCTGTAGAAGCATGTGCACGGTGTGCAGTACCAAAAGCGTCGTTCACATAGCAGTCTGCATAAGCAGCCAATACTTTGGTAAATTCTTTTTGGCTTTCTTTTACAGCTTTTTTGGCAGCTTTCTTTTCTTCGTCAGAAGCATCGTCAGCCAAGCCACGGGGTTTTCCTTCTTCTTCGGCATAGAAACGGAGGTTTTCCAACAATACGGCTTCGCCCGGTTTCATGGCAGCCACCACATCCTGTGCTTTTTGGCAGTCATCAGCAAATTTAACGTCAACGCCCAATACTTCAGAAACGTGAGGAAGGATATGTTTTAAAGAATATTTAGAATCAGGGTTCTTTTTAGGACGACCCATGTGTGATGCAATAATCAGAATGCCACCGTCTGCAAGAATCTTTTTCAAAGTCGGCATAGCTGCGCGGATACGAGTATCATCTGTGATGTGGAAATTCTCATCCAAAGGAACATTGAAGTCTACACGGACAAATGCCTTCTTTCCGGCAAAATTGAAATTGTCAATGGTTTGCATAGTGTTTGTTTTTTATAATAATATTAATGTAGTACCTGAGTATGGTAATGATTACTTTTTAATTACGTGCACAAAGTTATTAATTTTATGCATTCGGTGGTCTTTCATTTTATAAAATTGTGATTTTAAGCAGGCATACTTGTTTTTGTAGAGTCTGTTTTTTGCAACTTATGCTGCTTTTTGTAATGCTTGCATAGCAAATTTAAACCACATTGCTCACATTTAGGATTCCGGGCCGTGCATGTGTAACGTCCGTGAAGAATGAGCCAATGATGGGCTGTAGGAATGACCTTGTCGGGAATATGTTTGGTAAGTTCTTTTTCTACGCTGAGTGGGGTGGTGCATTGTTCGTTCACCAGTCCTATACGGTGGCTTACACGGAACACATGAGTATCTACTGCCATGGTTGCTTTGTTGAACACTACGGCTTGGATGACGTTGGCCGTTTTTCTTCCCACTCCGGGAAGTTTGATTAAATCGTCCAGGTTGTCGGGTACAGTGCTGTTGTATTCGTTCACCAGTTTTTTAGCCATTCCCACCAGGTGTTTGGCTTTGTTGTTAGGATATGACACGCTGCGTATGTATTCGAATACCACTTCGGGACTGGTGGCAGCCAAGGCTTCAGGGGTAGGAAAGTCGTGAAACAATGGTGGTGTAATTTGGTTCACGCGTTTATCTGTGCATTGTGCTGAAAGGATGACAGCAACGAGCAGCTCGAAAGGATTGTTGTAGTGCAGTTCGGTTTCGGCCACGGGGATGGCTTCGGCCAGGTAGCTCATTACTTGATTGTATAAATCTTGTTTTTTCATCTTACTTTATTGCAATTGAAATGTGGAGTAACTTTAAATCGGAAGTAGCATGCCGAAAAAACGGTTAGAGTAGCTCCGAACAAGTAGGCGAAATGAAAGTTGCTGATGTGTGCTATATAGCCTCCGGCAACCATCCCCAAACCGATACCAACATCCCAGGATGTGAGGTAGGTCGAAGTGGCTGTACCTCGCTGGCTGTTTTCGGCCAGGTTTACAAACAAGGTATTGAAAGCTGGAAACATGGTTCCGAAACCGATTCCCAAAAACAAAGCAATGCAGAAAAAGAGCTTGCTGGTGAATGCCGGATTCCAAATGTTGAGGCTTTCGCATGCTGAAAGGAGGAAGAAACAGACGATAACTATATAAATACCAGCATTGATTACTTGGGTAATCTTGCCACGGTCTACTAGTTTGCCCGAAAAAATGCGCGAGATAGCTATACCTATTGCCATGAATGTGAAGAAAAATCCAGTTTCTACCCGAAGGCCGATTTCTTGTGCATACATGGCTACGTAGTTGGTGGTCATTCCATAGGGAATGGATAGTAGCAGAAGAGCCAGACCGGCAGGCATTCCTTTGAGCAGTATGAAGCGGTCGAGTGAAATGGGAGCATGTCTTATGGGTGTTTTGTAGGGCATTTGTACTAAACAGGCCATAATGAAACCCATTGCTGTGGATAAGAGTGAGCAGCTGAATATCGTGGTGAAAGGAATGCCTGCATTGTGCAGGAACAGCCCTGCCATCGGACCGATAGACATGGCGATGTTGTTTGATAACCCATAATAACCGAGTCCTTCTCCTCGGCGTGAAGACGGCATAATATCTATGACAATGGTGTTGCCGCCCACGCTCACCATGCCAAATGCCAGTCCGTGAACAATTCTCATAATAATGAACAAGGTTAGTGTTCCGGCTATGATGTAACCCGCAAACATCAGCATAAAAAGGAAATAAGCCAGCAGGTAGAGTGGCTTGCGTGCAAATGTGTCGATAAGGTATCCTGAGAATGGGCGGATGCATAATGATGCTACGGTGTAGCATGCCAGGATGATGCCGATACCGGTTTCGCCTACATTGAAAATCTCTTTCAGATAGAAAGGAAGAACTGGCATGAGAAACCAGAAGCCAAAAAACAGCAGGAAGTTGGCAGTCAGGATGAAATAATAGCTGGGAGTGAAAAGTTTGTCCTTCATGCAGGGTGAATAAAAGATGCGGGGTTTAATTAAATTCCGGCAATAGAGGGATGCCGATATTAAACTCCGCATTCTTATGTTTGGTTTCGGTTTAGTATTCCGCTGCAGCGAAAGAAAACCGAAAAGTTTTTGTCTTGACGTTAATTTGCTGCTTCGAATTCTTTGAGGAAACGGGTGTCGTTTTCAGAGAACATACGCAGGTCTTTTACTTGGTATTTCAAGTTGGTGATACGCTCTATTCCCATACCTAAAGCATAGCCGGAGTATACTTTACTGTCTATACCGTTTGCATCGAGCACATTGGGGTCTACCATACCACAACCTAGAATCTCTACCCATCCGGTGTGTTTACAGAAAGCACATCCTTTTCCGCCACAGATATTACAGCTGATGTCCATTTCGGCCGATGGTTCGGTGAAGGGGAAGTAAGACGGGCGGAGACGGATTTTCGTGTCGGTACCGAACATTTCTTTGGCAAATAGCAAAAGTACTTGTTTTAAATCGGTGAACGATACGTTTTGATCTATATAAAGAGCTTCTACTTGGTGGAAGAAGCAGTGTGCACGGTAGCTGATAGCTTCGTTGCGGTATACACGGCCCGGACAGATGATGCGGATAGGGGGTTGAGACACTTCCATCACACGGCTTTGTACTGATGATGTGTGGGTGCGCAACAGAATATCGGGGTGCGATTCGATGAAGAAGGTGTCCTGCATATCGCGTGCCGGATGGTCTTCGGGGAAGTTCATTGATGAAAATACGTGCCAGTCATCTTCCACTTCGGGACCTTCGGCCATGGAAAAACCAAGTCGGGCGAAGATGTCGATGATTTCGTTCTTTACGATAGAAAGCGGATGGCGAGTGCCTAAAGGCATGGGGTAAGCCGTGCGGGTAAGGTCAAGTTCGGCACAGCTGTGGTCATTATTTTCGAATGATTCCTTAAGTGCGGCAATGCGTTCCTGAGCACGTTGTTTCAGTTCGTTCAGTTTCATGCCGACTTCTTTTTTCTGCTCGGCAGGAACATTACGGAAGTCTGCCATCAATTCGTTGATAGCACCCTTTTTACTGAGGTATTTGATGCGAAGGGCTTCCAAAGCCTCGGCGCTGTCGGCGGTCAAGGCATCTACCTCTGAGAGAAGTTGTTGTATTTTTGCTAGCATTATTGTGTTTTTATTTTTGTTCTTTTGTTTCTGAAAACATTGCAAAGGTAATGAATTATGTGAAATAATTGTAGGATAAGTTGAAATATACTTTGCTTGTTTTAAATTCGGGTCTAAAGTGTCTCTCCCAGAAGTTGGTTGATAATGTTAAAATGTAAGCAAACCTTCTTTTGTGCTATCATTATTCTGAAAAATGTAAGTTTAAAGTAAATGGTAATTGAAACAAAGTTAGAATCTGTATTGTTTTTGTATGAAAATGTTGCAGTTTTATGCAAAAAATGGATTAGACTGTATTTTTATACCTATTTTGGGGTTTGAAAACTCTTTTTCTTTGAATTTCGCCGCTATTAGCCGAAGGGTATGCACGTACGCTCTTAATGAAAAAGAAATTCTTCCTTAGGGGGGTACACAAAAATGCATCCGAGAGGCTTGTTTTCAGTTTTGAAGTCAAAATAAAATGGCAGTCAGGTTGGGGTTTCTTGATTCTATTTTATGCTAGAATTGAAAAAGCAGAAGTAAAAAAGGATAAAATACAGTCTGCTGAGTTTTATTTTGTGTTTTTTAATCGCTGAGAAACGGAAAAAAGCACAAGAAAGCAGGCAGGTGCGATAAAATGATTCTCGAACAAATGGAATTGACAAATTGTTGGATACCGTTATTTTATATTTGCAACAAAGGAGAACGAATGATGTTTTTTGTCCTTGCAATGCTTTGCTGCTATCGGGAAATAACGTATTTTTGCGTGAATATTAAAAGAGTATGAGAATATTAAAATCTATATCGTCTATTGGGCTTTTGGTGCTCTTTTTATGTAGCGCTTGTGTCGGTCGCAGTGGAAACGCAGTCGGTTCGGATGATGGAATTCAAGAGTCTGATACAATAGCCCTGGTTGATTCTTTCATGCTAGACTCGTTGGAACAAGCCAATATTCCGGTAAATTTGGATGAAACGTTTGATGATTTTGTTTACACTTATGCTTCGGACAAACGTTTTCAATTGCATCGCACTCATTTCCCTTTGCCTTTTATAGAAGACAGTGTCCGGTCGTCATTACAGCGTTCGGATTGGATTCATGATGCCCTCTATGCTGAGCAGGAGTTTTATAATATGCTTTTTGACAGTGAAGAGGATATGGAGTATGAAAAGAAAACCGATATAGACCGGGTGAATGTGGCATGGCTTTTTCTTGACAAACAGCGCATGCGGAAATATGATTTCAGACGTGTGGAGGGACGTTGGATGTTGCTTTGCATTGAAGAAACATCGTTGGGTGATGACCCTAACAAGGATTTTTTGGATTTCTTTCATAAGTTCTGCAACGATTCCGTATTCCAACGTGAGCACATCGAATCGCCTTTGAAATTTGTGACTTCTGACCCCGATGACGATTTTAAGGTGATGGAAGCTTTCATTTCGGTAGACCAATGGTTTGCATTCCGTCCGCCGTTGCCGAAAACCAGAATGACCAATATTAATTACGGACAACCGTATAATGTAAAGACACGACAGAAAATTGTCACTTTCAGGGGCATCGGAAGTGGATATGGCAACACGCTCTTCTTTACACGTCATCGCGGAACATGGAAGCTTTCCGGTTTTGAGGACATGAGTAATTAACCAGTTTTTTTCATAGCATTGGCATGATACACGAATACAACAATTATTCCTTGCTTGCCCATAACACATTCGGAATGGATGTGAAGGCAGCGCATTTCATTGAATATTCTTCGGTTGATGAACTGAAACAGGTATTGGCTTTTTGGAGGGAAAACTCTCCTACAACAGAGCTATTGCCTATAGGGGGTGGTAGCAATTTGCTTTTTACCGGAGATTTTAAGGGAACGGTGTTGCATTCGGCCATTCGTGGCATGGAGGTGGTGGCCGAAAACGATAGCCATGTGTGGGTGAAAGTGGGAGCCGGAGAAGTGTGGGACGATTTTGTGTCCCATTGTGTAGCTGGTGGTTGGTATGGTGCCGAGAATTTGTCGGCCATTCCAGGCGAAGTGGGTGCTAGTGCCGTGCAGAATATCGGAGCTTATGGTGTGGAGGTGAAAGACTTGATAACAGAGGTTGAAACATTGGAAATAGCTTCTGGCACCGAAAGATGTTTTGCAGTAGAGGAGTGCAAGTATGCCTATCGGATGAGTGTGTTTAAAAAGGAACTGAAAGGACGTTTTATTGTGACATATGTTACTTATAAATTGGCAAAGAATCCCTTTTTCCATGTGGATTATGGTAATCTCAGAACTGAACTTGAAGGAAAAGAGTTGAACTTGACAAATGTGCGTGAGGCCATCTGTCATATACGTGCAGAGAAATTGCCCGACCCACGAAAGCAGGGAAATGCTGGTAGCTTTTTCATGAATCCGGTGGTAGAACGTTTAGTTTTCGAAAAACTGAAAGCCGAATATCCTTCTATGCCTTACTATGATGTGAACGAGGAGTATGTGAAGATTCCGGCAGGATGGATGATAGATCAGTGTGGCTGGAAAGGACGTACAGAAGGTAATGCCGGAGTGCATGACAAGCAGGCTTTGGTTTTGGTGAATAGAGGTGGGGCAACCGGAGCCGAAATTATGCATTTGGCAGAGCGGGTGCAGCAGGATGTGTTCCGCAAGTTTGGAATAAATATTCATCCCGAAGTGAATTACATTGGTGGTTGATAGTAGAAAAAGGTAGATGATGAAGATAACAATTTTAGGAAGTGGAACCTCAACCGGAGTTCCCGAAGTGGGTTGTACGTGTGAGGTGTGCTGTTCTTCCGATTTACGGGATAAACGTTTGCGCTCATCGGCTTTGGTGGAAACAAAGCGTGCCAGGATTCTTATAGATTGTGGTCCGGATTTCAGAGCACAGATGATGCATATGCCTTTTGAACAGATTGATGGCGTATTGATAACACATGAACATTATGATCATGTGGGTGGTATTGACGACCTTCGTCCTTTTTGTCGTTTGGGCGAGATTCCGCTTTATGCAGAGGGCTATACCGCCGAACGTCTGCGCACGCGTATGCCTTATTGTTTTGCCGAACACAAATATCCCGGGGTGCCACAAGTAAGTTTGCGGGAGGTTTCTCCCGGAGTATCATTTGATATTAAAGGTGTAGAAGTGCTTCCCTTTAGGGTGATGCATGGTCCGCTTCCTATTTTAGGTTACCGCATTGGAGGTTTGGTGTATATTACCGATATGAAGACTATTCCCGAAGAAAGTTTTGTTTTCTTGAAGAATGTGGATTGTTTGATAGTGAATGCACTGCGTTTTCAGCCACATTGGACTCATCAAAGTATAGACGAAGCTTTGGCCTTTGCTGCAAGGGTACATGCAAGAGAAACTTATTTTATTCATATGAATCATCATGCGGGCTTGCATGGAAAACTAGATGCATCCTTACCTCCACATGTCCATCTCACCTATGACGGCATGACCCTTATTTGTTCATCAGGCAGCTTGTAATTGAGAATAATATTGATGTTTAGGGGGGCACTGGTTTTGATGTATTGTATGGTGATGGTAAACTTGCTGAAGAAGTCTAGCTGGGTGAAAAAAAACTTTGGTAGCATGGTCTTGAATTCAAGTGGGCGCTGACACACGGCTTCCATATCGGCAAAGAATGTAAAATTGGCTTGTTGTGACAGGTTCCCGAGATACTCGTTCCAGCCTTCCAATCCTTTTTGTGTGTAATTTCTTGGGTTTAAATAAGCACGTATGTCCTCTTCTCTGTCGGATAGAATCAAGAAATTATTTTTAAGCAAGGTTCCTGTCAGTTTGGGCACTTGTAAAGCACGGGCTGAAAGCAGATATTTCATGATTCGATTGTTGTCTATTGTGTAAAGTGGATAGTTGGTTCCTTCACTCCACACCGATTTCCAGTTGCGTTGTGCTATTTGTTTCCAGGCAGCCAAAGCTTGTGAATATTCGGCTTTCATAGGGATGAGCATAACGCGGTGACTTTCATCAGGATTGATGTCCAAAAATTCAATATTGCGCGCTTCTGTGTCTGCATAGTTGTCTAGGAACTGGTAAAAAGCCTCGATTTTTGTGGTATGTGGGGTGATTGGTTTTTTAAATATCGAGTCGTTATAAGCCAAAATACTTGCCATTTCTTGTGGATGCTGTATACCTATTTGATAAAAAGCATTGGTTTTTAAAGGTAGGAAATCGGCTGGAAGAATAGGTACTTGCAGGTTCGAAATGAAAGGGAAATAGTCGTTCCCCTTTCTGTTTTTTTGGTAGCAGTATCCTGTCAGATAAATGGCATCGTGTTGTATGTGTATGTCGTATTGTGTCCATTCAGCCAATAGAGCTATTCGTGCATACAATCGGGTTGTATTTTCTATTTTCTTCTGTTTGTAAACCGGAAGAAATTGTGGATTGGAGAAAAGGGATGTATTTTCGGTAAAAGCATCAATAACAGCTTCAATCAGATTTTTTTGAAAACTGATAGCATAGCAATTTGATTGGAAAAAGCAGGAGAGGTATTCTTTGTTATTGAGCGGGTAGATAACAATCTTCTGTTTTTTGTATGTCACTTCTTTGGGTCTGTGTCCGGTTGTGTTCAGTTCTTTGAGAATTCTATCCATCAGGTTTTGGTCACCGTCGCCCAAATGTCCGTAGAGAATTTGGTCATTGGATTTTCCCGGGCTATGAAAGCTGATGAGAACATTGCTCATGGGAACACTGAGCCCATGTCCTTTCTTTTCTGCCAGTTGGTCTATTTTGTGATTCAGAAAATTGAAAAGGTCGGAAAAGTGAATGTTCTTATAGTCTTGATAGAAAACGCTCCCTTCCAAATCCTGAAATAAACTGTTTATATTGTTTGTTTCAATAATAGCCTGGGCATCTTGTGGAACGAGTGTGAAAAGGTTGGCTTTGGTTTTTTGTTCTTTGATATTGAGCTGAGCGTAGAAAAAAACGCCGATAAGGGCACAACATATTACAAATGTTAATATGATGCTTATTCTAGGTTTTGCTAATCTGCTCATAGGTCGAAGAGGTTTAAAAAAAGTCTTGATAATCCTTTGTTTAAGGATATGCTTCAGAAACTTTTAAATTTGTTGCAAAGATACGAAATAACCTTGTAGATATAAAATTTTATTAATGGAATGTGATTTTAAGGCTAAAATTATTAATGGATGTTACAGGTTTCCTCTGATTGTTGAGATTGTTGATTGTTTTTAAGACTTAGAGTGTAGGTTGGTTTGTTTCGGCTTGTATAGAAATGAAAAAGCGGATACTTAACAAGATGTTAAATATCCGCATAAAGAAAAAGCATGATTCTGTTTACTACGGAATCGTCAGAACTTATAGTTTACACCTACACCGAATACTTTGTTGGTGCGGGTGAAAGAGTCTTTTCCTGATATGTTTGGTAGAGAAGCTGCAATCTGTTCGGGAACTCCTATGTTTTGTAACTTTTCTCCCATGTTGTTGTAGCTCGCTTCTGAACGGTTATATGTATCATAGTTGGTCCAGAAATAGGCTACATTAAGTTGAAGAGCCTTACTCAAGTTAATTCCGGCTCCAAATCCGAAAGAATAGGAACTGACATTAAAGCTGACATCATTCAGGAATTTGTCGGTCACACCATAATGAGTTCGTTGCATACCTCCACTTACTGTTACCAGCTTGCATACATCCCACTCTATACCGGCCAGATATTCGTTGGTTCCTTGCTTTAAATGGTCTTGTTTGTTATTTGCCATTTTAGCTTGTTTGTCGAAGAAATGGTGGTATCCCACAGAAGCTCGTAAAGTAGGTAGAATTTCGTATGAAACACCTATACTTAGCATAGCCGGTATGTCGTGTGGCGTATTGATACCATCGTCGTAATCTTTGAATCCGGTGGTGTTGTGGCTTTGGTTTTCTACATTCAGTCGGGTGTTGAATTCATATTTGATACCAAAGTTCCATTTATCCAGTTTAAAGTCTACACCGATGATAGGTGTTATTCCCCATCCGGATTGGTCGCAGTCCAGTTCTTTGTCTGTTGTTGCATTGGCTATCAGTCCAGCCAGTTGTTTTTTTGCCGGGTCGGTAGTTGCATTGGCCAAGGCGTTGAACAGCTCGGGTGCAGAAGTCATGACTCCGGTCATAGGGTTGTTTACTTGTATGTTTTTTAAGTATCCGAAGTAGTTATTATCTACGTAGTTGAAGCGTCCTCCGGCAAAAACGGAGATGTGTTCATTTATTTTATAAGTAGCTCCTAATTGAAGTCCATAGATGTATTGTTTTCCTTCCATGAAACTATTTACACTATATTGTTTCACTCCGAAATCTTTTCCAAATACCGGGAGCATGGAAATAATGGACTCGAAAGAACCCAGACCTTCGTTGAAAGTGGCTTTACCTCCACCTCCGGTAATGGTAGAACTTCCTGAGAAAGCCCAATTCCCTTTTTTGTAGGCGGCTTGTATGGAAGGAATGATAGGGGCTGAGGCCTCACCTTTATAATATCGGCTTCCGTCAGGACGAGTACGTCCGTCGGTATTGGCTAGGAACGGTGCGAAAGTAGAGGTGATTTTTCTGTTTTGGAAAGCACTCTGTATGTTTAGTGACAGGTGAAATCCGTCTTGAAGAAAAACCAGTCCGGCTGGATTGGAATAAACAGCATCGATAGAGAGTGAAGCACAGCGAGCAGGGTTACGTAAAAAAAGAATGTTCTGATTGGTATTGGTAAGCAGTCCTCCTGCAAAAGTTGAATTTGAAACAATCAGCAACGCTGCGCCAAGAAGTAGTTTTTTGTTCATTTAATAGTTATTATTGATTAACGGGGTGCAAAGGTAATATAATAATTGCAAGAAAACTGCATGTTTTTCAAAAATAGTAAAAAATGAAACAGTTTTATTTGAAACTATATGATAGGGATTAGGAGATATCGGTGGAGAATAGTGACAATAGTAAGATTCGGAAATTTAAAAAAAAGCTGTAAGCACATACTTACAGCTTTTAATGTAGCACGGGAAGAGAGGCTCGAACTCCCGACACCCGGTTTTGGAGACCGGTGCTCT
>Cinder_p2__coassemble_1947_pt1 | contig 16841 bp, 12 predicted proteins | sample Cinder_p2__metabat2_low_PE_026 | metagenome-assembled genome bin Cinder_p2
GGTATGTCAGATACGCAAATGCATATCTCCGTAAAATTTATTTGTTCTTTTTTAAACTAAAAAGAAGTATCTTTTAACTATAATCGGTTTTTATTCTACGTTGATAAGTCGTTTCTCTTTAGGAAATTGGATAATAAAATTTTAAAAGATGTTGAGACTTGATAATCATAGAAATTGTTCTTTAGAGTTTAGTGTTTGGTTCGTATTAAATAGAACTTGTAGAATAGCAGATGTATTTGGGTAGGAATAATTTTAAAAGATAGAAATAAAAACAGTATCTGAAAGACAGGAAGTTGCAAATTTATTTTAAGGCTGGTGTCGGAAATACATAGGAAAGTTGTATCTTTGCACAAATATTAATGAATAACATCAAGTTATGTGTGGAATCGTAGGCTATATCGGTAAGAGGGATGCTTACCCTGTCCTCGTGAAAGGTTTGAAGCGACTGGAGTATAGAGGTTATGACAGCGCGGGGATAGCATTAATCAACCAGCAAGAACAATTAAACGTCTATAAGACAAAAGGTAAAGTCTCTGACTTAGAACATTTTGTCGATGATAAAGATATTTCAGGAAACATCGGAATAGCCCACACTCGATGGGCAACTCATGGCGAACCATCTCAGGTAAATGCTCATCCTCATTATTCCTCTTCAGGAAATTTGGCTCTTATCCACAATGGAATTATTGAAAATTACGCAACTTTAAAAGATCGTCTTCAACAGAAGGGTATTGCTTTTCGCAGCAATACCGATACTGAAGTGTTAGTTCAATTGATAGAATATATTCAAGTGTCTAATAACTTGGATACGCTTACAGCTATGCAGTTATCTTTGCATGAAGTGATTGGTGCTTATGCTATTGCATTACTGGATAAACGTCATCCCGATACTATTTGGGTGGCACGTAAAAGTAGTCCTTTGGTTGTAGGTATTGGAGATGATGAGTTCTTTATAGGTTCGGATGCAACTCCTATTGTAGAATATACATCGAAGGTGGTGTATTTGGAAGATAATGAAATTGCTGTTGTACGTAGGGGTAAGGAACTTCAAGTAGTAGATTTGGATAATGTGAAGATGACTCCTGAAATTCAGACGGTAAATATGAAGTTGGGACAATTGGAAAAAGGTGGTTATCCGCATTTTATGCTAAAAGAAATCTTTGAACAACCAGATTGTATAAATGATTGTATGAGAGGACGTGTTAATGTGGAGTCGACCAATGTTGCTTTGTCGGCAGTGATAGACCATAAAGACAAGTTGCTTAATGCCCGTCGCTTTATTATTGTAGCTTGTGGAACGTCTTGGCATGCAGGTTTAATAGGTAAACAACTTATAGAAAACTTGTGTCGTATTCCGGTGGAGGTTGAATATGCTTCGGAGTTTCGTTATCGCAATCCGGTAATATCTTCGGATGATGTAGTTATAGCTATATCTCAATCTGGTGAAACTGCTGATACTTTGGCCGCAGTACAGTTGGCCAGGGAACGTGGCGCATTTATTTATGGAATATGTAATGCTGTGGGCTCTTCTATAGCTCGTATTACGCATACCGGTTCATATATTCATGTAGGACCTGAAATAGGAGTGGCTTCGACTAAAGCATTTACCGGACAGGTGACAGTACTTACTATGTTGGCATTGGCACTGGCTAAGGAAAAGCAAACAGTGAGTGAACCTCAGTTTCTAAAAATAGTACAGGAATTGAATTTAGTTCCAGCCAAGATGAAACAAGTATTGGCAAAAAATCAAGCAATTGCTGAATTATCACGTATCTTTACATATGCGCATAATTTCCTTTATTTAGGACGTGGTTATAATTATCCTGTTGCCTTAGAAGGAGCTTTGAAGTTAAAAGAAATATCTTATATACATGCAGAAGGTTATCCGGCTGCAGAGATGAAGCATGGTCCTATAGCACTTATAGATACAGAAATGCCGGTAGTAGTAGTGGCTACAAAAAATGCAATGTATGAAAAGGTAATCAGTAATATTCAGGAGATAAAAGCTCGTAAAGGAAAAGTTATTGCTTTGGTTTCAGAAGGTGATACAGAAATAGCATCAATAGCAGACGATTGCATTGAAATACCGAAAACGATTGAGTGCTTGGAGCCGCTGATAACCACTATTCCATTGCAACTGCTAGCTTATCATATAGCTGTATGTAAAGGTAAAGATGTAGATCAACCTCGTAATTTGGCAAAATCGGTAACTGTAGAATAAACGACAAATGGAACAATTAAAGCATGAATGCGGTGTAGTAATGATACGCCTGCTGAAGCCTCTAAGCTACTATCAGCAGAAATATGGTACATGGATGTATGGCTTGAATAAACTCTATTTGATGATGGAGAAACAGCATAACCGTGGACAAGAAGGCGCAGGTTTGGCTTGTGTGAAACAAATGGCTGAACCTGGTGAAGAATATATGTTTAGAGAACGTGCTTTAGGAACGGGAGCAATAACGGAGATTTTTGCTACCATTCAGAAAGAATTTAAAGATTTTGCTCCCGAACAGTTGTGTGATGCAGATTATGCACAGCGTTATTTGCCTTTTGCTGGAGAAAACTATATGGGCCACTTGCGGTATTCAACTACCGGAAAGAGTGGTCTTTCTTATGTACATCCATTTTTGAGGCGAAATAATTGGCGTGCTAAAAATTTGGCATTATGTGGAAACTTCAATCTAACAAATGTAAACGAAGTGTTTAAACGCATTACAGCAGACGGACAGCATCCTCGTATATATTCAGATACATACATCATGCTGGAACAAGTAGGACATCGGTTGGATCGTGAGGTGGAACGGCTTTTTCAGCTTTATAAGAAAGAAGGACTTACAGGTTTGAGTTTGACTAGATCAATAGAAGAAAATATAGACTTGGCAAATGTAATTCGTTCTTCGAGTAAAGAGTGGGATGGAGGATATGTCATTTGTGGTTTGACGGGTAGTGGAGAATCTTTTGCTATGCGTGACCCTTGGGGCATTCGTCCAGCTTTTTGGTATAAAGATGATGAGATTATTGTATTAGCTTCGGAACGTCCTGTTATTCAAACAGCATTGAACGTGTCGGTTGATACAGTACATGAATTGCGTCCAGGACAGGCTATGTTAGTGAATAAGAAAGGAGAAATGCGTTTGGAACAAATCAATACTCCAAAAGAGGAAAGGCAATGCACTTTTGAACGTATTTACTTTAGTCGTGGTAGTGATAAAGATATATATAATGAGCGTAAAGAATTGGGACGACGTTTGGTAGATCCTATTCTAAAGGCCATTAACTACGATGTGGAGCATACGGTGTTTTCTTATATTCCTAATACAGCTGAAGTTGCTTTTTATGGTATGTTAGATGGTTTTGATATATATTTGAATCATTTGAAAATAAAAGAAATTGAGGCATTAGGTCATAAACCATCTCATACGGAACTTGAGAAAATACTGTCTATGCGAATAAGAAGCGAAAAGGTTGCAATAAAAGATATTAAATTGCGTACCTTTATAGCCGAGGGCAACAGTAGAAATGATTTGGCTACGCACGTGTATGATATTACTTATGGAAGTTTGGTTCCGGGAGTAGATAATTTGGTTATTATAGATGACAGCATTGTACGTGGAACCACATTAAAACAAAGTATTATCAAAATTTTAGATCGTTTGCATCCCAAGAAGATTGTTATTGTTTCTTCTTCACCTCAGGTGCGATATCCTGATTATTATGGAATAGATATGGCTAAGATGAGTGAATTTATTGCTTTTCGTTCAGCTATGGCACTTTTAGAAGAACGTGGAATGCGTGATGTGATAGAACGTGCTTATAAAAAGTCAAAAGAGCAAGAAAATCTACCGAAAGAACAGATGGTGAATTACGTAAAAAATATCTATCAACCATTTAGTGATGAGGAAATTGCAGATAAAATGGTAGAATTGCTTACACATGATGAAAATATTCAGGCTAAGGTAAGTATTGTTTATCAAACTTTGGACGGACTGCATAAAGCTTGCTCTAAATATACGGGTGATTGGTACTTCAGCGGTGATTATCCTACTCCAGGTGGAGTGTGCCAATTGAATCGAGCTTTTATTGAATATATAGAAAAAGTATATCAATTCTAATAGAATAATAATATATATCTGAAATGAGAAATGTAACACTAATCCTCGATGATGGAACGTGCTTTCACGGAACATCATTTGGTTATGAAAAGCCAGTTGCCGGTGAAGTGGTTTTTAATACCGCTATGACCGGTTATCCGGAAAGTCTTACAGATCCCTCGTATGCAGGGCAGTTGATGACATTGACTTATCCGTTAGTGGGTAATTATGGAGTACCTCCTTTTACTTTTGAGGCTGATGGCTTACCTACATTTATGGAAAGTGAAAAGATTCATGCTGAGGCTATTATTGTAAGTGACTACAGCTATGAATACAGTCACTGGAATGCTGTAGAAAGTTTGGCTGAGTGGCTTAAGCGCGAACATGTACCGGGAATTGCTGGAATAGATACGCGTGAATTGACAAAAGTGCTGCGTGAGCATGGAGTGATGATGGGTAAAATTGTGTTCGATGATGAACCAGACAATGTTCCAGAAGCTCAGTATAGTGGTATAAATTATGTGGATAAAGTTTCATGTAAAGAGGTTATTCGTTACAATGAAGGAGCCGGAAAGAAAAAGGTGCTGTTGGTAGATTGTGGCGTTAAATCAAATATCATTCGTTGTTTGCTGAAACGTGATGTTGAGGTAATTCGAGTGCCATGGAACTATGATTTCACATCAATGGAATATGACGGATTATTTATTTCTAATGGTCCTGGAGATCCTGATACTTGTGATGAAGCTGTACAGAATATACGTAAGGCAATGAGTTTATCTGATAAACCTATCTTTGGAATTTGTATGGGAAATCAGTTGCTTTCAAAAGCTGGTGGGGCAAAGATTTATAAGCTGAAATACGGTCATCGTAGTCATAACCAACCTGTACGTAAAGTGGGAACTAATCAGTGTTTTATAACCACTCAGAATCATGGTTATGCCGTAGATAATAATACCTTGGGGGCAGATTGGGAACCTTTGTTTATTAATATGAACGATGGTTCGAACGAAGGTATACGTCATAAATCTAAGCCTTGGTTCTCTGCACAGTTCCATCCGGAGGCTGCCAGTGGACCTACAGATACAGAATTCCTGTTCGATGATTTTGTGAAACTGCTTTAACTCAAAAAAGAAAACCATCATGAAAGAAAATATAAAGAAAGTCTTATTGTTAGGTTCGGGTGCGCTGAAAATAGGTGAAGCCGGTGAGTTTGACTATTCGGGTTCACAAGCTTTGAAAGCCTTGAAAGAGGAAGGTATCAGTACAGTGCTTATCAATCCGAACATTGCTACAGTGCAAACAAGCGAAGGTGTTGCCGATCAAATTTATTTCCTTCCTGTAACTCCGTTTTTTGTAGAGAAGGTAATTCAGAAAGAACAGCCCGATGGTATTTTGCTGTCTTTTGGTGGACAAACTGCATTGAACTGTGGCGTAGAGTTGTATAAAAGTGGTGTTCTTGAGAAGTATAACGTACGTGTATTGGGAACTCCTGTACAAGCTATTATCGATACAGAGGACCGGGAGCTTTTTGTGAAGAAACTCGATGAGATAGATGTAAAGACTATTAAGAGTGAGGCTGTAGAAAATGCAGAAGATGCTCGTCGTGCAGCACGTGAATTAGGTTATCCTGTGATTGTTCGTGCTGCTTATGCATTGGGAGGATTAGGCTCAGGTTTCTGTGATAATGAAGAAGAGTTGAATGTGCTGGTAGAAAAGGCATTCTCTTTCTCTCCTCAAGTATTAGTAGAGAAGTCGCTTCGTGGATGGAAAGAAATAGAATATGAGGTAGTTCGCGACCGTTTTGATAATTGTATAACGGTGTGTAACATGGAGAATTTTGACCCTCTCGGCATTCATACCGGTGAATCCATTGTTATAGCTCCTTCACAAACGCTCACTAATAAAGAATATCATAAATTACGTGAACTAGCTATCCGTATTATCCGTCACATAGGTATTGTGGGAGAATGTAATGTGCAGTATGCTTTCGATCCCGAATCGGAAGATTATCGTGTGATTGAGGTTAATGCTCGTTTGAGCCGTTCATCAGCATTGGCTTCGAAGGCTACTGGTTATCCGTTAGCTTTTGTTGCAGCTAAATTGGGATTAGGTTATGGTTTGTTCGACTTGAACAATTCGGTAACAAAAACGACTTCTGCTTTTTTTGAACCGGCATTGGACTATGTAGTATGTAAGATTCCTCGCTGGGACTTAGGTAAATTCCGTGGTGTAGATCGTGAGTTGGGTTCTTCCATGAAATCGGTTGGAGAAGTAATGGCTATAGGTCGTACTTTCGAAGAAGCCATCCAGAAGGGACTTCGTATGATAGGTCAAGGTATGCACGGTTTTGTAGAGAATAAAGAATTGGTGATTGAAGATGTAGATAAAGCTTTACGTGAACCGACAGATAAACGTATATTTGTTATAAGTAAGGCGATGCGTGCTGGATACACCATTGATCAGATTCATGAGTTGACTAAGATAGATAATTGGTTCTTACAGAAACTCATGAATATAATGAATACCTCTAAAGAATTACATGCAGTAGCTTCTTTAGAGAAGCTCGATACAGCATTACTTCGTAAAGCAAAAGTACAAGGATTCTCTGATTTCCAAATAGGTCGTGCTGTCGGTTTGGAAAAAGATATGGATATAGAACAAGCTATCAATAAAGTACGTGCTTTCCGTAAAAGTAGAGGGGTTGTACCAGTAGTGAAACAAATTGATACATTAGCTGCAGAATATCCTGCTCAAACCAATTATTTGTATCTTACTTATAGTGGTGTGGGTAATGACGTTCATTATTTGGGTGACAAACGTTCTATTGTAGTGCTTGGTTCAGGTGCATATCGTATTGGTTCTTCTGTAGAATTCGATTGGTGTGGTGTGCAAGCTTTGAATACCATTCGTAAAGAAGGTTATCGTAGCGTAATGATTAATTATAATCCAGAAACTGTTTCTACAGACTATGATATGTGCGATCGTCTTTATTTTGATGAGTTGACGTTCGAACGTGTAATGGATATTATAGAACTAGAGAATCCTCATGGTGTAATTGTATCTACAGGAGGGCAGATCCCAAATAATTTGGCAATGCGCTTGGATGGTGAGAATGTAAATATTCTTGGAACTACAGCAAAGAATATTGACAATGCAGAAGACCGCGATAAGTTTTCGGCTATGCTTGACCGTATAGGTGTGGATCAGCCAGAATGGAGTGCATTGACTTCTATGGAAGATATTAATTCTTTTATAGAGAAAGTAGGATTCCCTGTTTTGGTTCGTCCTTCTTATGTGCTTTCGGGTGCTGCTATGAATGTATGCTCTAATCAAGAAGAGTTGGAACGTTTCTTGCAGTTGGCGGCAAATGTATCAAAAAAACATCCTGTGGTGGTGAGTGCTTTCATAGAACATGCCAAAGAGGTAGAAATGGATGCAGTTGCTAAGGATGGAGAAATTATAGCTTATGCTATCAGCGAACATATAGAGTATGCAGGTGTTCACTCAGGAGATGCGACCATTCAGTTCCCTCCACAGAAACTTTATGTGGAAACAGTTCGTCGTATTAAACGCATTTCTCGCCAGATTGCTAAAGAACTTCAAATATCAGGACCTTTCAACATTCAGTTCCTGGCTCGTGAGAATGATATCAAGGTAATAGAATGTAATCTTCGTGCATCACGTAGTTTCCCATTTGTAAGCAAGGTACTGAAGATTAATCTTATTGAATTGGCTACTCGTGTTATGTTGGGATTGCCGGTAGAAAAACCAGAAAAGAGTTTATTTGATCTTGATTATGTCGGTATTAAAGCCTCGCAGTTCTCATTTAACCGTTTACAAAAGGCCGATCCGGTATTAGGAGTAGATATGGCTTCTACTGGTGAAGTGGGTTGTTTGGGAGATGATTCGGCAAGTGCAGTACTTACTGCAATGTTATCAGTAGGGCAACGTATTCCAGCTAAAAACATTTTACTTTCTACTGGTTCAGCTAAACAAAAAGTAGACATGCTTGATGCAGCTCGAATGCTTAAGAGAAAAGGTTATAATTTGTTTGCTACTGGAGGTACATCTCGCTTCTTGACGGAAAATGGCGTGGAAAATACATTGGTTTATTGGCCTAGTGAAAATACGCAACCTCAAGCTCTTGATATGCTTCACAATAAAGAGATTGATATGGTGGTGAATATTCCGAAGAATCTTACAGCAGGTGAGTTGAGTAACGGATATAAAATTCGTCGTGCTGCAATCGATTTAAATATACCTTTGATAACTAACGCACGCTTGGCCAGTGCATTTATCAATGCATTCTGTACACTTGATATTAATGATATTGATATTAAGAGTTGGTCGGAATATAAATAAAAGTATCATTTCATAATTTCAGATAGAAAAACTGCCTTTTTCCATTTTTGGAAAGGGCAGTTTTTTATTATGTACATGTTTTTCCCTTTTTATAAGAGTCTGACTTTTTATATCAATGTAATAAATAGTAAACAATAGGAAAGGCAGTCAATACAAGAAAGTAGATTATGTAATTTGGAGTTTTCAAAAAGGGATAAAGGGGAATAAGCGTTTGTGCGTGTTCGTGCACGGTATATGATAAGTATATTCTTTTCGTGTTTTATCTTGTTTTAACTAGGGGTGACATACATAAATATACCTATATTTGTACGACTTAAAAATAAAGATAAAAATATTAGTTGAAACATATATGGCAAATGTTATTAAACTACGAAAGGGGCTGGATATAAATCTCAAGGGTAAACCCCAGCCCGAACTGTCTTCTGTAAAACAGAATAAGGTATATGCTTTGATGCCTACTGATTTTATAGGGGTGACACCAAAGGTAGTGGTGCATGAGGGCGATAGGGTCAAAGCAGGAGAACCTCTTTTTATTGATAAGAATTATCCGGATGTGAATTTTGTTTCACCAGTTAGTGGAAAGGTCCTTGGGGTGGATCGTGGCGAGCGTCGTAAGGTATTGTCTATTCGTGTAGAAGCTGATGACGTGCAGGAATTTATAGATTTTGGTGTGCAAAATCCAAAGAACCTTTCTTCTGATGAGGTAAAGCAACTACTGATGAAATCTGGATTGTTTGCTTTTATTCATCAACGTCCCTATGATATAACAGCTACTCCTGATAATCATCCGAAAGGTATTTTTGTTTCCGCATTTGATTCTAAGCCATTAGCTCCTGATTTTGAATTTGTTTTGAAAGGGCAAGAAGAGGATTTTCAAGCAGGGCTTGATGTGTTGTCACGTTTGGCTCCTGTATTTTTAGGTGTCAGCTTAAAGCAAAAATCAAAGGCTATTTGTGAAGCAAAGAATGTGACAGTGACAATTTTTGATGGTCCGCATCCAGCTGGAAATGTGGGGGTACAAATTCATCATATTTTGCCTATTAATAAAGGTGAACAAGTGTGGACATTAGGTGCTGAAGAAGTAATTTTTATTGGTCGTTTGGTTCGAAAAGGCCATGTAGATTTTACTCGTACGGTAGCTTTATCTGGTTCAGAGGTGTTGAATCCATGCTATTGTAAAGTGTTATTAGGTGTTGGTGTGTCGTCAATTCTATCTGGACGTTTGTCTGATAACGCTTCTTTACGTGTGATTGATGGCAATGTTCTTACAGGAAAAGTTGTTCCAGTCGGGGGCTTTTTAGGAGCGCATTCTACACAGGTAACTGTTATACCTGAAGGTAATGAAGTTAATGAGTTCTTGGGTTGGATAATGCCTCGTTTGAAAGATTATAGTACCCATCGTTCTTATTTTAGCTGGCTTTTTGGTAAACATCATGAATATGTGATGGATGCTCGTATAAAAGGAGGTGAACGTCACATGATTATGTCGGGCGAGTATGATAAAGTTTTACCCATGGACATTCTTCCCGAATTTCTTATAAAAGCTATTATTGCAGGTGATATAGACCGTATGGAGGCTTTGGGCATATATGAAGTGGCTCCAGAAGATTTTGCCTTGTGTGAGTTTGTCGATTCTTCCAAATTAGAACTTCAGCGCATTGTGCGTGAGGGACTGGATGCATTGCATGAGGAAATGTGCTGATGGGGATATGACTTTTTATGTAAATAACAATAAAACAAAATAATGAAAGCATTAAGAAATTTTTTGGACAATATAAAACCTAATTTTGAGGACGGTGGAAGGTTGCATGCTTTTCGTTCGGTTTTTGAGGGTTTTGAAACGTTCTTGTTTGTGCCAAATGCAACGTCTCGTATAGGTACAAACATACATGATGCCATAGACAGTAAACGAATAATGTCTTTAGTGGTCATTGCTCTGTTACCGGCTTTGCTTTTCGGTATGTATAATGTGGGCTATCAACATTATACATATGCTGCAGCTTATACGCAGACAGCTTTTACCGCAAGCTTTTGGGAAATGTTCTTTTATGGTTTCCTTTCTATTCTGCCTAAGATTGTAGTATCCTATGTCGTAGGATTGGGAATAGAGTTTATTGTAGCCCAATGGAAAGGAGAGGAAATTCATGAGGGATTTCTGGTTTCGGGCATCCTTATTCCAATGATAGTACCAGTAGACTGTCCGTTGTGGATTTTGGCTTTAGGAACAGCTTTTGCAGTGATATTTGCCAAGGAAGTATTTGGTGGAACGGGTATGAATGTGTTTAATGTTGCTTTGGTAACTCGTGCATTTTTATTTTTTGCTTATCCAACGAAAATGTCGGGTGAATTAGTATGGGTTTCAACCGATAGTGTTTGTGGATTAGGTCAGAGTGTAGATGGAATGACTGCAGCTACAGCTTTGGGTGTAGCTTCTACCGCAAAGGTAGCCGATGCTTATCCTGCTTTTTCATGGGATATGGTGACGGGTCTGATTCCTGGTTCCATAGGAGAAACTAGTGTTATTGCTATTCTAATAGGTGCTGTGATATTGTTATGGTCGGGAGTGGCTAGTTGGAAAACTATGTTCTCGGTATTTGCTGGCGGTGCTTTAGTAGCTTATTTGTTTAATATATCGGGTATAGAAACAGCGATGGCAAATATGCCATGGTATGAACATTTGGTTTTGGGAGGTTTCTGTTTCGGTGCTGTATTTATGGCAACCGACCCTGTAACTTCGGCACGTACAGAAACTGGGAAATATATCTATGGCTTTCTGATAGGAGCAATGGCTATCGTAATTCGTGTGCTTAATCCCGGTTATCCAGAAGGTATGATGTTAGCTATTTTATTGATGAATGTTTTTGCTCCGCTGATTGATTATTGTGTGGTACAGAGCAATATTTCCCGTAGAATTAAACGTATATCTAATAAATAAGGAGGAAGAATATGTCAACAAAAAAACTAGATACAAACAGCAATGTATATACATTGCTGTATGCAGCAGTGATGGTTATCATTGTAGCATTTTTATTGGCTTTTGTGAATTCTTCTCTTCGTGATAAGCAAAATGAAAATGTGAAGGCTGATACCAAAAAGCAGATATTGGCGGCTTTAAATGTAAAAAATGTAGCAAATGCTAATGTGGAATTTTTGCATTATGTAAAAGCTGATAAATTAATGGCTTCTGATGGAAAGCTCGATGAAACGGTGAATGAATCTGATTTTGTCACTTCATATGAAAAAGAAGCCAAAGCTTTGAAACGATTTCACGTGTTTGTTTGCGAAAAAGATGGTGAAACAAAATATGTAATACCTGTTTATGGTACAGGATTGTGGGGAGCCATTTGGGGGTATATAGCATTGAATGCGGATAAGAATTCTGTGTATGGAGTTTATTTCTCTCATGCTAGTGAAACTCCTGGATTGGGAGCTGAAATAGCAGGAGAAAAATTTATGAATGAGTTCCTAGGCAAACAAGTTATGGAAAAGGGAAACATTGTATTAAGTGTTGTAAAGAACGGAAAGGTTGATAATCCTGCTTGCCAAGTTGATGGTATTTCGGGAGGTACAATAACTTCGAATGGAGTAAGTCTGATGCTTAAAGAGTGTTTGGCCAACTACATGCCTTTTTTAACTGCTAAAGAATAGGAGAAAAATTTATGAGTCAGTTTTTATCAAAGAAAAATAGAGAAGTATTTATCTCACCTTTGGGGATGAATAATCCAGTAACTGTACAAGTACTGGGTATTTGTTCGGCTTTGGCTGTAACAGCTAAACTGGAACCTGCTTTGGTTATGGGTTTGTCGGTAACAATTATTACAGGCTTTTCAAATGTTATTATTTCATTATTGCGTCGTACAATACCCAATCGTATTCGTATCATTGTACAGTTAGTAGTAGTAGCAGCTTTGGTAACTGTTGTTAGCGAGTTGTTAAAAGCATTCAGCTATGATGTAAGTGTGCAGTTGTCGGTATATATTGGTTTGATTATAACTAACTGCATTCTGATGGGGCGTTTGGAGGCTTTTGCAATGTCAAATGGACCGTGGGAGTCATTTCTTGATGGTATAGGAAATGGATTGGGTTATGCTAAGATTTTGGTTATTGTAGCATTCATCCGCGAATTGTTTGGCTCAGGTTCTGTTTTAGGATATCAACTACCTGATTTTATTTATGATGCTGGTTATCTGAATAATGGACTTATGGTAATGCCTCCTATGGCATTGATTATTGTGGCGTGTGTTATTTGGTATCAGCGTAGTCGTCATAAGGAATTGCAGGATAAATAAAATAGTAGATTATGGAACATATTTTAAGTTTGATTATACGGTCGATTTTTGTCGACAATATGATATTTGCTTTTTTTCTCGGTATGTGTTCTTATCTTGCCGTGTCAAAAACTGTAAAAACTGCGGTAGGATTGGGATTGGCTGTAACGTTTGTACTTATGGTGACACTTCCAGTAAACTATTTGCTTCAAACGCGCGTGTTGTCGGCTGATGGCATCTTGGGGATAGATCTTAGTTTTTTGAGTTTTATCCTATTTATTGCTGTTATTGCCGGTATAACTCAGTTAGTAGAGATGATAGTGGAACGTTTTAGTCCGTCATTGTATGCTTCATTAGGAATATTTCTTCCTCTTATTGCAGTGAACTGTGCCATTATGGGAGCTTCACTTTTTATGCAACAACGTATATTAAAAGGAGAATCTGATCCACAGTTTATCGGAGGAGTAACAGATGCACTGGCATATGCTTTTGGATCGGGAATCGGATGGATGCTTGCTATTGTTGGTTTGGCTGCCATTCGTGAAAAAATGGCTTATTCGGATGTACCAGCTCCTTTGCGTGGACTGGGTATAACTTTTATTGTTGTCGGTTTAATGTCGATGGCATTTATGTGTTTTTCGGGTTTAAAGATTTAAAGAGTTTACGATAATGGAAACACAATTAATATTGGCAAGCATCGGGGTTTTTCTTGTCGTGATGCTGATTCTTGTAATAGTATTGTTGGTGGCAAAGAAGTATCTTGTTCCTTCTGGACCAGTGAAATTGACCATCAATGGAGAAAATTCGTTGGAGGTTGAGTCGGGCTCTACGTTGTTAAATACTTTGGCAGTGAATGGAGTTTATTTACCATCGGCATGTGGTGGTAAAGGTTCTTGCGGACAGTGTAAATGTCAGGTTGTGGAAGGAGGTGGTGAGATCCTACCTTCTGAGGTAAGTCACTTCAGTCGTAAACAACAGCAGGACCATTGGAGGTTAGGATGCCAAGTTAAATTAAAGAGTGATATGAGTATTCGTGTACCCGAATCGGTTATGGGTGTTAAAGAATGGGAATGTGAAGTTATTTCGAATAAAAATGTTGCAACTTTCATTAAGGAGTTCATTGTAGCTTTGCCTCCGGGAGAGCATATGGATTTTCTTCCTGGTTCTTATGCTCAAATTAAGATACCTGCTTATGAAATGGATTATAATAAGGATATAGACAAGGATTTGATTGGTGCGGAATATATGCCGGCATGGGAAAAATTTGGTTTATTTGGATTGAAATGTAAGAACGAAGAACCAACTGTGCGTGCTTACTCTATGGCTAATTATCCTGCAGAGGGTGATCGTATTATGTTGACTGTTCGTATTGCTACACCACCTTTTAAACCAAAACCTCAAACTGGATTTATGGATGTAATGCCTGGTATTGCTTCATCTTATATCTTTACTTTAAAGCCTGGTGATAAAGTAGTTATGAGTGGTCCTTATGGAGATTTCCATCCGATATTTGATTCTAAGCGTGAGATGATGTGGGTAGGAGGTGGAGCTGGAATGGCTCCTTTGCGTGCTCAAATTATGCACATGACCAAAACGTTGCATACGACAGATCGTAAAATGTCTTATTTCTATGGAGCTCGTGCTTTGAATGAAGTGTTCTATTTGGACGACTTTTTGCAGTTAGAAAAAGATTTCCCTAACTTTTCGTTTCATTTGGCTCTTGATCGTCCAGATTCTGTGGCCGATGCTAAAGGGGTTAAGTATACAGCTGGATTTGTACATCAAGTAATTTATGAAACTTACTTGAAAGATCATGATGCTCCTGAAGATATAGAATATTACATGTGTGGTCCTGGTCCGATGAGCAAAGCAGTGGAAAATATGCTTGACAGTTTAGGCGTACCGTCTAAGAACTTGATGTTTGATAATTTTGGAGGCTAACTAGGCAGTTGAAGCATTTATAACAACGAAAAAACGGATTCAAAACAAACTTTAGAATGTATTGAATCCGTTTTTTTCGTTGTTTTTTATTTAAAAAGGAATCCCATAATTATTTTTTATTTCATCCATAACAAAGGTACTTTCCAATGAGCCAAGGCTATCAATAGTTCCCAATACATTAAGAATAAATTCTTGATAGTATTTCATGTTTGGTGCATGAATTTTGAGAAGGAAATCATAACTTCCAGAGATATTATAACATTCAGTAACTTGAGGGATGTTACAAATGATACGTGCAAAATCTTTAGCTATATCTTTATTCAGTCGTCTTAGTTTTACTCTGCAGAATACAATAAAACCTTGATGTAGTTTTTCAGCATCAAGTACGGCAATATATTTTTTAATGTATCCACTATTTTCCAATCGTTTTAGGCGTTCAAAGACAGGGGTTGATGATAAGTGAACTTGCGAAGCTAGTTCTTTTATTGTCAATCGGGCATTATTTTGTAGTGCACGAAGAATTTCAAGGTCGGTTTTATCTAAATAATCCATGGAATAAAATTCTTTATAAATAGTTTTTTATTTACGAATTTAGTGTATATATTCTATTTATTCTAAAATATAAAGTTTTATTTTCTAAGTTTATTCTATTTATTGTGTTAAAACTCTAAAGGATTTAATTTTGCATTAAACAATTAAAACTTATAGTTATGGATAGAACTAAACTTCATTTTGAAACCTTACAATTGCATGTGGGACAAGAGAATCCCGATTCGGCTACAGATTCGCGTGCTGTGCCTATCTATCAAACAACTTCATATGTTTTTCACAATTCAGCTCATGCAGCTGCACGTTTTGCTTTGCAGGATTCCGGTAACATTTACGGTCGTTTAACCAATTCTACACAGGATGTATTGGAGCGTCGGATTGCTGCGCTGGAAGGTGGTGTAGCTGCATTGGCTGTAGCATCGGGTGCAGCAGCAGTTACTTATGCATTAAAGAATATTACTCGTGCTGGCGATCATATTATAGCTGCAAAAAGTATTTATGGTGGAACTTATAATTTGCTGGCCCATACACTACCTTCCTATGGAGTAACTACTAGTTTTGTAGACTCTTCTCGACCAGATAATTTTGAACAAGCTATTAAGGAAAATACAAAAGCAATATTTATAGAAACTTTAGGAAATCCGAATTCGAATATCATTGATATAAAGGCTGTGTCAGAAGTGGCTCATCGTTATGGTATTCCTTTATTAATTGATAATACTTTTGCTACACCCTATTTAATAAGGCCAATAGAGTATGGGGCAGATATAGTAATCCATTCAGCCACTAAGTTTATTGGAGGTCATGGTACTTCTTTAGGTGGAGTTATTGTTGATTCTGGTAAGTTTGATTGGAATGCCTATGGAAAATTTCCTCAGTTAACTCAGCCTGACCCTTGTTATCATGGTGCTTGTTTTGCGAAAGTAGCTGGAATTGCTGCTTATATAACGCGCATTCGTGCTATTCTGTTGCGTGATACAGGAGCTTGTATCAGTCCGTTCAATGCTTTTCTGTTGTTACAAGGTCTTGAAACTCTGTCATTGCGTGTAGAACGCCATGTAGCAAATGCTTTAAAAATAGTAGATTTTTTGAGTCGCCATCCTAAAGTGTTGAAAGTTAATCATCCGTCTTTACCTTCTCATCCCGATCATGGATTATATGATAGTTATTTTTCTCAAGGAGCAGGTTCAGTCTTTACATTTGAGATAAAAGGGGGACAAGAGGAAGCTTATCGTTTCATTGATAGTTTGGAGATTTTCTCTTTGCTTGCTAATGTGGCCGATGTAAAGTCGTTGGTTATTCATCCGGCCAGTACCACCCACTCTCAATTAACTGAACAGGAATTGGAAGAGCAGAATATTACTTCAGGAACCATTCGTTTGTCTGTCGGCACTGAGCATGTAGAAGATTTAATAGCTGATTTGAAACAGGCTTTTGATAAAATATAAGATTTATGTTATAAAATCAATACTTCGGTAAATTTTTACCCGAAAATTAAAAGTTAAACAATAGAACCGAAAAAAGCCGGTTCGAAAACACTAAAGGTGCATTGAAATGTTGTAAAAAACGAATGGTTAAGCATGAAGAAATATGCTGAAAAAAGTGTGCTAACCTGCTGATAATAAAG
>Cinder_p2__coassemble_1956_pt1 | contig 16761 bp, 20 predicted proteins | sample Cinder_p2__metabat2_low_PE_026 | metagenome-assembled genome bin Cinder_p2
ATGCACTCTTAGCTCAGTTGGTAGAGCAATTGACTCTTAATCAATGGGTCCAGGGTTCGAGTCCCTGAGGGTGTACAAAAGGCGATTACTACGGTAGTCGCCTTTTTTATAGTACGCTCGACATGAGTATTATCTAATGGGTGTAAGTCCCCAATGAGCCGGTATTTCTGACCCCGTCTTCACGGAATACGCCGCCAACAGATGAAAGAAACAGCCACCCAAACAGTTTTTTTTCAAAGAAACAAAACCATGCTCTGCTACACAAAAAAGATTCATTTTTACTAAGATTATTTTTTACATCCAATACAACTATTACAAAATGGAGATTACAAGTCACATTCTGATTCGTTCACTCTCGTTCTTATTTTGACCAGTTTCGTTCTTTATCCATTCTTTCCCGGCTCACAAATGTTAAAAATTTAACAAAAAATTCAAGAGTTTCAATTGTGACGACCTAAGAACTGTGTTTCTTAGGAGATAACAACTGCAGTTCTTATCTCCTAAGAAATACCATTCATCCGACCTAAGAACTGCAGTTCTTATAAAGCCAGAAACACAGTACCTAAAACGATAAAATTACAATACATAAACAGACTAAAGGAACAAGAATAATGCATAAACTTTCTTCTTGTAGATTCATTCATGCAATATCTAAAACTATCTCACAACACATATTAATACAATGATGAATACCTTCTTGCATTTTGATAAAAGCCATCTTCAACATGCCATAACCTATGGCAACCAATTAACAACCAATCTGAATGTGAACCAGCAAAAAAACTTAGTCAAATTGGTTACAGTAGATAAAGCTGACCAAAAAAAGAAAGAGGCTGCAACAACGGCTTTATAGCTGTATTAGCAGCCTCTTTTGTATCCAAATAACAGCTCTACCAATACTATCCCAATAGAAACTAGACGTTTCCTTTTGTAAATAAAGAGAAATGCACTAATTTCGCCAAATATAATGTAAGTATTAAAGGAAGGATGCTTTATGGCAATATCAAAAACAAGAAATCTATTAGTTGATGTAGCGCGTCAACTGTTTGCCAAAAAAGGATTGGATGATACCACCATGAACGATATAGCTCTGGCTTCGAAAAAAGGCCGGCGCACTTTATATACTTACTTTAAAAGCAAAGAAGACATCTATTGGGCTGTAATAGAATCGGAACTAGACCACTTATCGCAAGAAATGCAAAAAGTGGCAAATAAGAACATATCTCCTGATGAAAAAATCTTGGAACTTATCTATACACGACTGAATATAGTAAAAGAAGTGGTTTACCGGAACGGGACATTGCGAGCTTCTTTCTTTCGCGATATATGGACAGTGGAAGTGTGCCGCAAAAATTTTGATAAGCACGAGATTTTACTTTACCGGGAAATACTTTCTGACGGAAAAGAAAAGGGAGTTTTTGACATAGAAAATGTAAATCTAGTAGCTGATATCTTACACTACTCAATAAAGGGCATTGAAATTCCTTATATACGAGGCTTGATTGGAACAGATATACCTGAAGAGAAAAGCCGGTTGTGCGTAAAGAAACTCGTATTCGGAGCTTTAGGAAAAAAACAAAAAGAATAACATTATACATTTTTAATATTAATACTATGGGTTTACTTACAGGAAAAACAGCAATCATTACGGGTGCCGCTCGTGGTATCGGTAAAGCCATTGCACTGAAATTCGCCTCTGAAGGCGCAAATATTGCATTTACTGACTTGGTAATCGATGAAAACGGCCAAAATACAGAAAAGGAAATAGCCGCTTTGGGCGTTAAAGTAAAAGGTTATGCCTCTAATGCTGCAAACTTTGAAGATACAGAAAAAGTGGTGAACCAAATTAAAGAAGATTTCGGTTCTATCGATATTCTAGTAAACAATGCCGGTATCACTAAAGATGGACTGATGATGCGTATGAGTGAAGCGCAATGGGATGCAGTTATCGCCGTTAACTTAAAGTCGGCTTTCAACTTCATTCATGCTTGTACTCCTATCATGATGCGCCAAAAATCTGGAAACATCATCAATATGGCTTCAGTAGTTGGAGTTCATGGAAATGCAGGACAATGTAACTACTCTGCATCTAAAGCTGGTATGATTGGTCTGGCTAAATCTATCGCACAGGAACTTGGTTCGCGCGGTATCCGTGCCAATGCCATTGCTCCGGGATTCATCATTACCGATATGACCGCTAAACTATCGGAAGAAGTTAAAGCTGAATGGGCTAAGAAAATTCCTCTCCGCAGAGGTGGTACACCCGAAGATGTAGCCAACATTGCTACTTTCTTAGCTTCGGACATGTCTTCTTATGTAAGCGGACAAGTTATTCAGGTAGATGGCGGTATGAACATGTAATGCCTCACAATGAAAGTTGTTTACGAAGACAATCACATCATCGTTGTCAACAAAACAAGTTCGGAAATTGTACAAGGTGACAAAACCGGCGATATTCCTCTTTCAGAACTGGTTAAACAGTATCTGAAAGAGAAATATAATAAGCCAGGAAATGTTTTTGTTGGTGTGACACATCGATTAGACAGACCGGTAAGCGGTTTGGTAATCTTTGCTAAAACAAGTAAAGCACTGGCAAGGCTGAATGAGATGTTCAAAAACAGCCAAGTACAGAAGACTTATTGGGCTATAGTGAAGAAATGCCCTTTGGAAACAGAAGGAACACTTGAACATTACTTGGTTAGAAACGAAAAACAAAACAAATCATATGCTTACAACACAGAAAAAGCAGGTGCTAAAAAAGCTATCCTACACTATAAACTGATAGGTAGCTCGGACAATTATTACCTGCTTGAAGTGGATTTGAAAACAGGACGTCATCACCAGATTCGATGCCAACTGGCAAAAATAGGATGCCCCATTAAAGGTGATTTGAAATATGGTTTTCCACGCTCGAATCCTGATGGAAGCATTTGTCTGCACGCACGTCGCGTTTGTTTTATTCATCCGGTATCCAAGGAGCTGATAGAACTGGAAGCCCCAGTACCAAATGGTAGTCTATGGAGCGCATTCCGCACATTATGAGTTACTTGATGATGTGAAAGAAAATAAAACAAAGGCAACTATCTAAGATATTTCCTTATGATAGTTGCCTTTGTTTTATTTTCTGAATTTATAGTCACGACAGAACTCTACAGGCCCCTACATACCTCTTTTGATAATAAACCTCATCCGACGAAGAAATACGAACGCCTGTACGGCTGGCATGAATAAAAGAAAATGCTCCGGTACTACTGTCCACCTTGGTAACAATACCTACATGACCAATAGAACTACCTATACGCGATCCATTAAAGAAAACCAAATCGCCTTTTTGAAGTTGTTTGCAATCTTCTATTCTAATTCCTTCTTGAAATTGAGAACGCGATGAACGAGTCAATAATATATTTTCTTTTTTAAATACATAAGAAGTAAAACCAGAGCAATCAAAACCCACCTTCGGGTTCATACGCCCACTGCGATAAGGCACTCCTATATATTTCACTGCTCGTTCTACTATATCTTTTCCTGTAACCGAAGTACTATCCACCGGAGCTATATGAGCTGATACTGCATGAACAATAGACAGAAAACAAGCTGTCAAAAAAATACGAATATGCTTCATTCTAGTATAAAAAACAACTAAAAAATTATAGTGTCAAACTTTTAACTTTTCAAAGTTAGAAAAAAATGACAGAACCTTTTTTTACATTCATATCTTTTGTTGGTTTATTTTGTTCTTTAACACTTCTTTGTTCCCCTAATCTGGCAAAAGCTGTAAGTTTGTAACACGAATTTGTTGCATACCTAATACAGAACAACAAGATACTGGTTTCTTGATTGTTAAACAGAGGTACAACTCAACTTCGCCCGCATAAGCAAACAAACTAAGATTATGAACACAAAAACCCAAAAAGCATTACGCATAAGCGCTATATCTCTAACTTCTGCTTTATTTGTATTGATAGCAGGAATTGCAATTATTATCAATTTTATCTTCACTCCCGAAAAACTGACCCCAGAGGTCCTGCGCATTGCAAATAGCTCTTTAAATGCCAAACTAAATATGAAGAGCGTAGAACTTACATTCTTCTCCACCTTTCCACGATTCGGACTAAAACTCACTGATGGATTGTTAATATCGAAAGCTGTTCATGACTCTACTTGGCAACAAACAGATTCGCTGCTGTCATTCAAAGAATGTCTATTGGTAGTAAACCCTATTGATTATATGAATCAAGAAAAGATTACCATTAACCAACTGAACATTGATAAAGCTACCGTATACGCATACAAAAATAAAGAAGGAATAGCCAATTGGAATATCATTAAAAACGACTCTACTATAACCGAACAGCCTGCCGATAAAGAAACTTCAACAGGTATAAACGGCGGTATAAGCATCAAGCAGGTTAATCTTAGAAATACAAACATATTCTTTGATGACAGGGAAACAAAGGTATATGCCAAGTTAGAAAATGCCAATCTAAAGCTAAATGCTGAATTTAACAAAGAAGCATCTGTGCTGAACCTGAATTTCAACAATGATAATATTCTATTTTGGCAAGATGGACAACTTCTTGTTAACCACATTGCTACTGAAATAAAAACCAACTTGGAAGTAAACCGAAATTCAAATACTTTAAAAGTAAATAAAGCCTTGGTAAGTATAAATGGACTAAAACTGGATGTTCAAGGTTCCATTTCTTCAGATTCACTCAAACAAGAAGCCGATGTGAACCTAAGCTATGGACTGCATGCTCCATCGCTCGAAACCATCCTTTTGCTCATTCCTGAAAACATATTGAAAAAAGGAAAAATGAATGCCGGTGGAGAAGTAAAAATAGAAGGAACTATCAAAGGGAAATACGGACAAAGCAAAATGCCCAAACTTACTTGCTCTGTTAATATAAAAAATGCTTCGGCACAATATGATGAAATGCCATATGCCATAGATAATATTACTGCCAGTTTCTATAGCGAAGTAGACTTGATGCGTACATCTCCCTCATATGCAGACTTAAAGATATTCCGCTTTCAAGGAGCGCATACCGATGTGCTTGCCAATGCTAAAGTTCAAGATTTACTTGGCGACCCAGACATCACCTTCCATACCACATCAACAATTGACCTCACGGCTTTATCCAAAACATTTCCCCTACAAGAGGGAGTATCTATACAAGGCAAACTCAATGCCAATCTCGACATGCACTGCCGACTATCATCCATTAGAAAACGCGACATCGGACGAATTAAGGCCAAAGGAAAACTGACCACACAAGAGCTATCTATACAAGACAAAAACAAAGGATTTGATTTCACAAGCAATGCAAGTTTTCTTTTTACAGGAAATGAAATGCTGGAAGCTGAAGCCAATATTGAAAACTTGATTTTGCACTCTAACAAGTTATCGTCTATATTGAATAGCTTCAAAGCACAAGTGCGAACTACAAATCCTCAAGATACCACGCGCATTGCCAATCTGACATGCAAATTGGAAATGAAAAAATTGAAAGCATCAATAACCGACTCCCTTGGCGCATACTGTGGACGTACTACAGCTACCATCCATCTTCAACCGGGAAAACTAGATCCTAGCAAACCACAAATAGGACTGAGCTTGGATGCCGATTCTTTGTTTGCTCGTATAGGGGAAAATAAGGTTGCCATAAACAAGGCTGGATTTGCTATCTCGGCAGAAAAAATACGCGATTCTGTATGGAATCCTAAAGGTATAATCGGATTTAACCGAATGATAATGAAAACTCCTACCCTTTCATTGCCAATTCTACTGCACAAAACAGCTGTCACTGTAGGGAACCGAACCATTACACTCAAGAATGCATCCATGAAAATTGGAAAATCTGATATTACAGCCAGTGGTGCTGTCTATAACCTCTACGAAGCCATGCGCAAACACTCGCTTTTACGTGCACACCTTAGCTTATCATCGGAAAATCTAGACTGCAACCAACTAATAAATGCCATGACTATACAGCAAGACAGCACGTTGCAAGATGTCATAGCTGATACCAATCCAACCGACAGTTTAAAAACAGAAGAAACAGACTTATCTCTGTTTGTTGTTCCTAAAAATATTGATTTTGAATTACAAACTAACCTTAAAAAGGTGACATACGGAAAAATGCTATTTGAAAACGTTCATGGTTTGGTAGATGTCAGAAACCAAGCCATTCACTTGAAGAATCTAAGCATGAACGGCATGAATGCACAGATGAATACTACCCTCGTGTACCAAACCGAAAAAAAAGAAGAAGGATATGTAGGCTTTGACTTTCGCCTACATGATGTAAACATTGCCAAACTGGTGGATTTTGCTCCTTCTTTAGATACTATCGTACCCATGCTACGTTCTTTCAAAGGTGTTGTAGACTTTGATATTACTGCCGAAGCAGTACTTGACTCCAATCTTTACATCAAGGTTCCCACTTTACGCTCGGCCATGCACATCAAAGGAGACAGTCTGGTTCTTATGGATGGGGAAACCTTTGCCGAGATTTCTAAAATTCTTATGTTCAAAAATAAGAAACGCAACGTTTTTGATAGCATTTCTGTGAATATTCTAGTAAAAAATGGAGATGTAACCATTTACCCCTTTGAAGTGAACATCGACCGATACAAAGCTGCCATTGGTGGAAGACAAGGCCTTGACATGAACTTTGACTACCACATCTCAATATTGAAATCTCCACTACCATTCAAAGCCGGAGTGAATATTACCGGAACTCTGGACGATATGAAAATACGAATAGGAAAAGCCAAATACAAGAATGCAGTTACTCCTACTGCTATACAGAAAGTAGATAGCACACGAATGAACTTAGGTGCAGAAATCGTTCGCGACTTTATCAAAGTTATGCAACGTAGAAAAAATCAAAATAGACATCCATAGCCTAAAACTAGATTTATTCTTAAAAATAGCCGATATAACTTCTGTTTACAAGAATAATATTTCATATCGGCCGGCTGCTTTTCATATCAAACTTTGCTTTTGATTTCCTCTAAAATATTATAAAACGGATTGCCAAGCATCAAGAGTAATATAAAAAAACAAAGGTTCTTTCGAAAATTCGAAAGAACCTTTGTTTTTTTATTAAAGAACCGAACCGCAATTATGCATTCTTAGCTCTTGCAACAACAGCCTTGAAAGCTTCGGGATGATTCATAGCCAAATCGGCCAACACCTTACGGTTAATCTCGATACCAGCTTTGTGAAGTGCACCCATCAATTTAGAATAAGACATACCTTCCAAACGTGCAGCAGCATTGATACGTTGAATCCACAATGCACGGAAGTTACGTTTCTTGTTCTTACGGTCACGATATGCATAAGTCAAACCTTTTTCCCAAGTATTCTTGGCTACAGTCCATACATTTTTTCTTGCACCAAAATAACCTCTGGTAAGACCTAAAATTTTCTTTCTTTTTGCTCTTGAAGCAACATGATTTACTGATCTTGGCATAGTTTTAATCGTTTTTGAATGTTAGCGCCGCCTCTTTTCGCAGTGGCGAACTTCAAGCTAAAGCATTCGGTTAATAAATAAGTTTACGCTTTAAAAGAAATTATTTCATCGCTAAAAGTGACTTCACTGAATCCAAGTTTGCAGAGTGAACCAAACCTGAGTGAACTAAATTTCTTTTTTGCTTTTTAGTTTTCTTAGTCAAGATATGACTATGAAAAGCATGTTGTCTTTTGATTTTTCCTGATCCGGTAAGAACGAATCTTTTTTTAGAACCGGAATTAGTTTTAACCTTTGGCATCTTATTAAATTTTTAATTATTAAAATAATTGTGGCAGTGCACTATACCCATGGCACTACGCACTTCATTTTCATTCTTGAGTTGCTTTCGGAGCTTGTTGCTTGGGTTGCTGCGAAGCTGCCTTCTTAGGTGTTCCAGCTTTCTTGGGAGAGAGCGAAATAGTCATTCGTTTTCCTTCAAGTAAAGGCATCTGTTCTACCTTAGCATATTCTTCCAAATCATTGGCAAAGCGCAGAAGCAACACTTCTCCTTGTTCTTTAAACAGAATAGAACGTCCTTTAAAAAACACATAAGCTTTCACCTTATCACCATCCTGCAAGAATCCGATAGCATGTTTCAATTTGAAGTTATAATCATGATCATCGGTTTGTGGTCCGAAACGGATTTCCTTCACATTTACTTTTACCTGCTTGGCTTTCTGCTCTTTCTGACGTTTCTTAAGCTGATAAAGAAACTTAGAATAATCGATTAAACGGCAAACAGGTGGAACGGCATTGGGTGAAATTTCCACTAAATCACATTCATGTTCCTCAGCCATTTTCAAAGCTTGAGCTATCGGATACACTGCTGATTCAATATCATCGCCCACAATGCGAACTTCTTTGGCACGAATCTGTTCGTTGATTCGGTACTGCCCTTTCAAATTGTCATTCTTCATTCAAAAATATTAAATTCTACCTGCTTGTTTTTATTAATGATTTATTCTTTAACCGTATCTGTAGGAATCTGCCCACATAAGAACGAGCAGATTCTTACAAACGGCTGCAAATTTAGTACTTATTTATCATATTCTGAACTTCTTCGTTCAAAATTTTAGCAAATTCTTCATATTTCATGCTGCCTTTGTCGCCTTCACCCTGTTTGCGAACCGAAACTTCACCATTTTCCATTTCTTTTTCGCCAACAATCAGCATGTAAGGGATACGTTTCATTTCATTATCACGAATCTTGCGACCAATCTTTTCATTTCGATCATCAATTAACGCACGTACATCATGCTGTTTCAAGAATGCTTTTACTTTTTCGGCATATTCATTGAATTTTTCCGAAATAGGAAGAATTGCTACTTGATCGGGAGTAAGCCACAATGGGAACTTACCTGCAGTATGTTCTATCAATACGGCTACAAAACGTTCCATTGAACCGAAAGGTGCACGGTGAATCATTACCGGACGATGTTTTTGGTTATCGGAACCCATATACTCTAACTGGAAACGTTCGGGCAGGTTATAGTCTACCTGAATAGTACCCAACTGCCAGCGACGGCCGATAGCATCTTTCACCATAAAGTCGAGCTTAGGTCCATAAAACGCTGCTTCTCCATATTCTATTTTTGCTGCAAGTCCTTTTTCCTCGCAAGCCTCTACGATAGCACGTTCAGCCTTCTCCCAATTTTCGTCACTTCCGATGTACTTCTCACGATTCTCTTTATCACGCAAAGAAATCTGAGCTTCAAAGTTCTCAAAATTCATTGATTTAAATACGATGGAAATAATATCCATCACACGCAGAAACTCATCTTTTACTTGGTCTGGACGACAGAAAATGTGAGCATCATCTTGAGTAAAACTACGTACACGTGTCAATCCATGCAACTCGCCACTTTGCTCATAACGGCACACTGTTCCAAATTCAGCCAAACGTAAAGGCAGATCTTTATAAGAGCGTGGAGTATTCTTATAAATCATACAGTGGTGAGGACAGTTCATTGGTTTAAGGAAGTATTCCTCTCCTTCTTCAGGGGTGTGAATTGGTTGGAATGAATCTTTGCCGTACTTAGCATAGTGGCCTGAAGTTATATACAACAATTTATTGCCAATAGGCGGACAAATCACTTCCTGATAGTCATAGCGAGACTGAATGCGACGCAAAAATTCTTGCAAACGAAGTCTTAAGGCTGTTCCTTTAGGAAGCCACATAGGCAATCCTTTACCTACAGTATCCGAGAACATGAATAAATCCATTTCCTTGCCAATCTTTCGATGATCGCGTTTTTTGGCTTCTTCAAGCATTGCCAAATATTCATCAAGCATTTTTTTCTTCGGGAAAGTGATACCGTAGATACGAGTCAGCTGTTTACGGTCTTCATGTCCCCTCCAATAAGCACCCGCTACAGACAACAGTTTGATGGCTTTAATAGGAGCTGTATTCACCAAGTGAGGACCACGACACAAGTCGGTAAACGCACCTTGTGTATAAGTGGTAATATGTCCGTCTTCAAGTTCTGAAATCAATTCACACTTATAAGTTTCTCCTCTGTCACCAAACATTTTCAAAGCATCTGCCTTTGCAATATCGCTACGCACCAGATTTTCCTTTTTAGCCACCAATTCGGCCATTTTAGCTTCGATAACCGGAAGATCGGCCTCTTTTATAACCGTTTCACCCGGATCTACATCATAGTAGAAACCGTTTTCTATGGCCGGACCGATACCAAACTGAATCCCTGGATAAAGTTCTTGCAAAGCTTCTGCCAGCAAGTGAGCACTGGTATGCCAAAAAGCATGTTTTCCTTGCTCATCATCCCATTTATAGAGAACTACCGAAGCATCGTTGTTTATAGGACGTGACAAATCGTAAGTTTCTCCATTTACACCACAAGCCAGCACATCTTGTGCCAATCTTGCACTAATACTCTCTGCTATTTGCAAGCCGGTTACTCCTTCGTTATACTCACGAATGGACCCGTCAGGAAAAGTTATCTTTATCATAGTTCTACGAATTATATCATTTTCACAGTACAAAAATAGTGAAATCTTTGTTTGAGTAATCCTTTTTTTATAGAAATGTTATTTTTCACGAACTGTAAAACGCTTAATTACATTATATGCCGAGAAAAGTCCCAATTCTCCAGCCTTACTCAAATCGGCTATACCTTCTTTGTTGTTTCCCAAATAAATATGGGTTAAACCACGATTATAATAAGCATCGGCAAAATTGGCATCCAGTTCTATCACCTTATTATAATCTACAATTGCAGCCTTATAATCTCCCAACATAGCAAACAGATTGGCACGGTTGTAATAAGCATAGGCAAAATCGGGTGCCAATTTGATTACTTGATCCCAATCAGACTTCACCAGTTCATAGTCGGCACTCTTCACTACCGAAGTTGCTCCCAACGAAAATCCTTTTCCGGATTCTTTTTCTATATCCCCTTCTGCTTTCTGATATTCCAACTGTTTGTAGCGTGCTATAGCACGATCGAAGTAGGCAGGCATAAAGAACTCGTCGGCCGTTATTGAGGCTGTATAATCTGATATAGCATTTTCAAAATCCTGCACCAAATAGAAATCCAAGCCACGTAAGAAACGAAGTTTTGCATTTTCATGTTTATCTTGTGTCAAGGCAAACGTATGATCATCAATCCACTTGAAATGCTCCTTTGCTTGTTCCTCTGTCAATGCAGCCTCTGCGTTAGTTATCAGCAAAGGTTTGACAAACGTTGCGTCATGATTTAAATCATCTATATACTTATAATAATGTATAGTACGACGCACGGAATTTTCTTTTTCATAATAAGTAAGTACAAACATCGGACGGTATGCTATCTTCACGTTCTTGTTCTGCACACGACCACGGTATTCGCTGTTGTAACGAGAAGTGTTTTCATCGTTATCTGCCACCACTATCTTACCGTAGTTTTCCATATTTTTATCAGACTTTTTACGTGTTCCGCTCTTTGTCTGCTGCTTTTTTGTTCCATTATGACGATCCAACTGATCACGCAGAAGCACCAGTTCATCTTGTTCTGCCCCATGTCGGTCGCCTATCTTCTTACGTGCTGCCGCACGATAATAATAACCTGTCATAAAATTAGGATATTCATCTATTACCGTAGAATAATCCTTTATAGCTCCCCTCAAATCGCCAGTCTTATCCAACAGCAACCCTCGGTTAAATATAGCCATCATGTTATCCGGTTCCTGTTTGATAACAAAATCAAAATCCTTAATGGCCCGGTTGTCATCGCCCACATAAGCACGAAGCAATCCACGGTTATAATGGCCAATAAAATTGTCAGGATCAATCTGAAGCGCCAGGTCATAATCATCCATTGCACCTCGCAGATTGTTCTGATGATACCGCGCCAAAGCACGGTTTATATAGTTATCGGCATTTTTAACAGCCAAATGAATAGCTTGATTCAAATCGCTCTCGGCCTCTTTATATTTAGCCTGCTGCAAACGTAGCATGGCTCTGGCCGACCATACTGTGGCACCGTAGGCATCTACTTCTATAGCCTTTTCTATATCCTGCTCGGCACGCAAGGTATCTTTCTGCTTCATGGCTACATCAGCACGCATCAAGTAAGCGTTCGATTCACGAGGCGAAAGAGTTATCAACCGGTCGATATCCCTCTTTGCCTGCTCGTAATCTTTTTTTTCCATACGGCATAAAGCCAGATTGTTCAGCAGCCCCACATTCTCCGGGTCATATTCCAAAGCCTTCAGATAATCCTCTATTGCTCCATCAATATCGTTCTGTCGGATGCGTGCATAACCACGTGCCTGATAACATCCGGGCACAAAAGGATTCCGCGAAATTGCTTTCGAACAGTCATCCTCTGCTCCTTTAAAATCTTCCAGGCTCAATTTTGCTATACCTCTGAAAAAATAAGGCTCATACAAATAGGGTTTGGCACCGATAACCTGATTAAAATATTGAATAGACAACACGTAGTCTTCAAAATATAGGGCATTCCGTGCAATAGTCATTACCCTGTCTGTATTTATCTGAGCCCAAGCCCACCCGGGCAAGAAGCACAACAATGCAATTAAAAACTTGCGCATCATCTATTCATTCTAGTTTTCACGTAAGAAATATTATCGAAGAGTTTTCACCTTATAAGTGCAATGAGCCTTTCCTTTGAGCAGCGCATTTATTTTTCCTTTTATTAATTGGCGACGGAGTGCCGAGATTCGGTCGACAAAGACCTTTCCGTCCAAATGGTCATATTCATGCTGCACCACACGTGCCTGGAATCCTTCAATCCATTCATCGTGTTCCTCAAAGTTCTCATCAAAGTATCTCATATGTACTTTATTCATACGCTTCACTGCTTCGTGTATTCCCGGCAAACTAAGACAGCCTTCTTCCATTGACACCTCTTCGCCACCCAATTCCAAGATTTCGGGGTTTATAAAAGCTTTGCGGAAGTCCTTGTATTCGGGAGCCTCATCGCTCAAGCAATCGAGGTCGATAACAAACAAACGAATAGGCAAGCCCACTTGTGGAGCAGCCAGTCCTACACCATCAGCCTTGCTCATGGTTTCATACATATTCGCTAACAATTCTTTCAATTCTGGATATTCGGGAGTTATATTTTCAGCCTCTTTTCTCAAGACCGGCTGTCCCAATGTGTAAATAGGTAAAATCATCGGTTTATGTTACATTCTTTTTGATTCCAAATACGATTGTAATATGATGGTGGCACTGATTTCATCCACCAAAGCTTTGTTTTGACGGGCTTTTTTCTTCAACCCTCCATCGAGCATTGCCTGATGTGCTAACACAGAAGTAAAGCGCTCATCCACGAACTCAATCGGCATTTCGGGCAACGCTTTTTTCAACCGGTTTACAAAAGGTGTAATATTTTTCATATTCTCCGAAGGGAGATTATTCATCTGCTTCGGCAATCCTACAACAATTCTTTCCACCGGTTCGCGCTTAACATAATCCATCAGAAAATCGAAAAGTTCATGCGTTGGCACGGTAGTTAGTCCGTTGGCTATAATCTGTAAGGTATCACTCACAGCTATACCCGTTCGTTTTTTTCCGTAATCAATAGCTACAATTCTGCTCATAATTATTGCAAAATTAAATATTATAGCCGAAGTTAACATCAGTTGAAAGGCAAAAAAGCCGTAAAGTTTCCTTTTTTTCGTCTTAAATCCATACAAGAAAAGAGAACATCCCTTTATATACAAGGGGATATTCTCTTTTTCTTTATTTCATCTGCACGAAATTAGAATACGCGGTAAAGCAACCACGCACCCTGAAAATCCGAGCGATTAGGATATTTTGCTTTGAAAGCATCGCGTGCTTGTGCAGCTTGTGCTTTATCGTCAAACGATTCAACAATCACACGGTACATGTTACGCTCTTCGTTCTTCACGATAATAGCGTTATAACCTTCTTTGTCCAACCATTCTTTCAAAGACTCAGCATTGGGGTGCACACTAAAACTTCCACACACCACACTGTAGGTTTTCAAACCGTTTCCACTAACCATTGTCACTTTCTCTTCGCGTACAGAAACATTGGTAGGAGTTGTTACAGGAGTTGTGGTACTAGCTACCGGAGTACTGACTACAGGAGCCACTTCTACCGGCTCACTCACTTGCGGTTGGGCAAGTTCTTGCTGTTTGGCTTTTTCATAAGCTTTTTTATAAGCACTTTCACTCGATTTACAAGAACCGAGCATCATGGCCAGGCACAAGCCTGTTCCTAAAATCAAATAGCTTTTCATCTTTTTGTACTATCTTGTTTTTAAATCAATTTACAGAGTACCTGAATTATCGGGCAAAAATAACACTATTTCTCTAGAAGTTGTGCTTTTTGAGGTAAAAAAGATAAAACAAAAGAAAAGGATTACAGAAAAAGAAGGGAACGTAAAATATTCAACTATCATTTTCGGCTAAAAACAAGCACTTTACTAAATATCAAAAAGACAGTTTTGCTCATTTATTACACTTCATCTGTCAAGTAAATAAAACTTTTGTTAGTTTTATCTGTTTACCTTTCAAGTCTAATATCATATACTTTACCGAATTTAAGTAAGAACAAAGCTCTTTATATATCATTCTGTCAAAACAGAGAATTTATCAAAGCATCTAACGAGAGCTTTTATAAGCTTTTCAGTACCATTTTACAACCTACAGTCTAAATTTAACAGAACTTAATCTCATAATTATATCAAAAAGTTTTCTATTCTCATCATAATTATTATATATTTGCCTTTGAACATTACTAAAACATGAATAATATGAAAAGTCTTAGTTTTTTAGCTGCTTTCCTCGGCGGAGCCGTAGTTGGTGCAGCATGCGGAATTTTATTTGCTCCTGAAAAAGGTGAAGATACTCGTTTAAGAATTGCAGAAGCACTTCGCAAAAGAGGTATCAAACTGAACCGTCAACAATTGGATGATTTGGTAGACGAAATTGCAGCAGAAGTAAAGAATGATGGAGAATAAGCTTGATGATTTTCCTCCCGCTTTCATTTAATTGTCATACCCGATTCACTAATACACTCGTTTATACAGAATCTGGTATGACAATTTTTTAACCCTAAAAACTATCATTATGTTTGCCAACGACAAGAGTATAGAAAACTTAAGCCAGCTTTTCATGGAGTGCAAAAAATATATCCTGCTCCAAAAAGAATACCTAAGGCTGGAATTTGTAGAGAAATTAACCACGCTGTTATCAGTCCTCATACTTATTATGATTGGAATTATTTTAGGCATGATGGCTCTGTTCTACCTGTCGTTCAGCATGGCCTATATCATGGCTCCTCATGTGGGCGGGCTCACTGTTAGTTTCGCCATCATCACTGCTGTTATCCTGCTATTACTGGCAGTTATCTACTTTCTCCGCAAACGGCTCATCGTTGCTCCTTTGGTACGTTTCATAGCCGGTCTATTCATGGAATCAAACAATCAAGACAATACTAAACAACAATAAAAAACATTGGTTATGAAAAATGATGTTGCGAAAAAACAAATAACACTAGAAGAAATCACCAGACAGAAAAAAGAGGTTCTGCGCTTGATAAATATTGAGAAGGAACTGATTCACGCCACTACATCCAAACTGTTCGCACCTGTAAAATCAACGAACAGAATAGAGACACTCATGAATTCAGTAAATTCGGGCATGGCTGCCTTTGATGGCATCATGACCGGTATCAAAATCATGCGACACGTACGTAGTATCTTTAGAAGAAGGAAGTAATTTTCTGCATCAGAAACACATCTGAATATCCATTCTCTTTACGAAGCCACTGACGAAGTCGTGCTTTTTCCGAAAACCCGCAAGCTGTGAATAAAGACAACGAAATTGTGTTGTCGGCCGACACATAAGCATACACCTGATGCAGATGAAGCTGACGAAAAGCATAGGTACACAGCAGTTCCAATGCTTCCTTGGCATAACCTTTCCGACGGTATTTCTCTAATATGGCAATACCAACTTCTGCACGTCCATGCAAAGGAGAGAAATCGATGAGATCTATCGTTCCAGCCACCTCGCCAGTATCGGCTAACTGAATCATCAGACGCAATTCACGATCAGCATAGATATCATTCCTACAATTCTCCAGATAGTTTCGTAACACATAGCGCGAATAGGGCACAGTAACATCACTTACCAACCACAACTCAGGAAGATTCTCCATAAGATACATCACCTCAAGATCTTCCGGTTCAGGAGCACGCAGAATAATCTGTTCATTACACAACACTCTACTACTCATAAGCCCTCCAAATCCAACTCGTTCATGATTCGTTTCTTACCCGGCACACAAAAAAGAATTGCAATACCCGCTATCAAAGCACATAATCCACCAATATTATTCAAAGTAATATAATAAAGCAACAAGTTCCCCCAAACTGCAAATGCCAACAAGAACAAACGCACTACAGCTGTCTTGTGATATGCCTGCAAAGCGGCTTTCAAAGGGAGTACACGCCATTTCGGCAAAGTACGTCCAAAGTATTTTAAAGATAAGGGTATGATGGCAAGCGTAAACAGAATTTCCACTGTTTCGAACAAAAACTCCACACGAGGATTTCCCACCAATGCCCCTTCATCGAGTATACCACACTCAAAAACAAGAGCTATAACTAATGTCACTACCCAAGCCAAAACATATTCAACCTGCATACGAACAGCTGTTTCCTTAATTTCTTCCATAATGCATTATTAATGCGAATCAGCAGTTGAAAACATCTTCTGATTCTTGTTTTAAAAGTTTGTAATT
>Cinder_p2__coassemble_2009_pt1 | contig 16158 bp, 14 predicted proteins | sample Cinder_p2__metabat2_low_PE_026 | metagenome-assembled genome bin Cinder_p2
TGATGTATTTTTTTAATTCGTTTTTATTTTATTGTATATCAGATAGTTGCGTGCGTATTTTTTTTTGAAAGAAAAGTAAGAAAGAAATTCTAAAGACTTAGAGGTATACGAAAATACTGAAAAAGGGGAAATATAGGAGGAGAAAAGAATAGTGGGATAGGAAGTGAAAAAGCCGCACCAGTGATACGATAAAACTCCGAGTAATAAGATTTGAGTGCCTGCCCCCTTTGTAATCCACCGGCTTAGAAGCTACCCGAAGGCGTGGCCCGCCATTGGAGACAAAAGCGTTTCTCGGTATTTTAGTGTAATTGATGAGTTTCCCAGTATAACTAGCGCGGCTCATTTTTTTCACTACACAAATGTAGAAATAAAAATGTAATTTCACAAAATTCTGCTATAAAATATCTATCTCTTTAATAGTATTTAAATTTGCAGAGAAGTCATTTTCATATATAATAAGGTGTTATCTAATGTTTTTTTATTCTATTTAGTTGTTGTGAAGAATAAAAGTAAATGTAGATAAAAAGTTGAAAGAGCATGGTGTCCAATCTCTTTCGCTAATTGATTGTTGGTGACATTAATCGTTGGTGAGGTCGAAAAGTAAGGGTAGAAGATGGCGTGCATCGTCGATAATATAGGTTTCCTTTTTTCCCCATAACAAGATGCGTAGTGGCTTTCCACTTCTTTTTATTGTTTCGATCATTACTTGCCTGCATGCGCCACATGGAGGAGTGGGCTTAAGAGTAAAGTCCTTTCCATCATGAGCTGCTATGGCAAGTGTGACAGCCGCGGCTTCCGGAAAATGTGCATGTGCATAAAATAAAGTAACTCTTTCGGCACATAGCCCCGAAGGGTAAGCTCCGTTTTCTTGGTTGTTTCCAGTTACGATTTCTCCATTGTCTAGTAGTAATGCTGCTCCTACCCGGAAGTTTGAATAGGGAGCATAGCTGCCTGTTGTGGCTTTTTGGGCCATTTCGACAAGTTGTTGATCAGTTTCGTTCAGTTCCTCGCTTTGGCAACTTGTTATTTTAAAAGAGATGACGGTTTCTTTCATGGTGCAGTTTCTTTACAGGGGTTATTACATGCAAAACTAACTAAAAACTTGAATAAGTGGCGTTGCTTTGTGTGGAAATGCGTTTTCTGATAAAAAGAAGTGTTATATCTTTGTGAGCGTATGTAATCAAGTAAAAAAGAAATTATGCAAATGAAAAGATGGTTCATTTGGACAATGCTGTTGGTAGTGGTTTCTACCTTGTCCGCTCAAACCCGTAATAAAATATATGAAGAGTACATCCGTCGTTACAAAGATTTGGCGGTAGAGCAAATGAATCGCTATCATATTCCTGCAAGTATAACTATGGCTCAAGGATTGCTCGAGAGTGGAGCTGGGCGCAGTGCGTTGGCCCGTAAGTCGAATAATCATTTTGGAATAAAGTGTGGCGGTAATTGGACGGGGCGTACGGTATATCATGATGATGATGCCCGCGGAGAATGTTTCCGGGCTTATAAGAATGTGCGTGACTCTTATGAGGATCATTCGCGTTTCCTTACTGTGCGTGGGCGTTATTCTTTTTTGTTTAAGCTGAAGGAAACCGATTATAAAGGTTGGGCACGTGGCTTGAAGAAAGCTGGATATGCTACAAATCCGCGTTATGCCGAGCAGCTTATCTCTATTATTGAATTGTATGAATTGTATGAACTTGACACAAGAAAGGGACGTCGTCACTACGATAATCCTGTGAAATTCGTACATCAGGTGTATAAAGCTAATGGGCTGCTTTACATTATAGCCCGAGATGGTGATACTTTTGAATCGTTGTCGAACGAGTTCGAGTTGTCCAAGAAAAAACTTCGCAAGTACAATGAATTGTATAAAAACTATCGTTTTAAAGCTGGCGACATTGTCTATTTGGAGAAGAAAAATAAGCGTGCGTGCAAGCCTCACATTATCCATCGGGTGAAGGAAGGTGAGTCTATGTACTCCATTTCACAGATATACGGAATACGTCTAAAGAATCTTTATAAACTGAATAAAAAGGACGAAGATTATTCGCCACGTGTGGGCGATTACCTTCGTTTACGTTAAATCTAAAAAGCAAAACTATGAAACGTTACGGAAGTGTGATTAAGGTTGCTCCAGGTAAGTTGGAGGAATACAAGCGGCTTCATGCCGATGTGTGGGAATCGGTGAAAAAGATGATAAAGGAATGCCATCTTGAGAATTATAGCATTTACTATAAAGATGGTTTCCTATTCAGTTATTACGAGTATACGGGCACGGACTATGCGGCTGATATGGCAAAGATGGCAGCCGATCCTGAAACACAACGTTGGTGGGCAGTATGTGAGCCTTGTCAGGTTCCTTTGGATACTCGTAGTGAAGGGGAATGGTGGGCCTCGATGGAAGAGGTCTTTCATTTGGATTGATCCTGTTGTTTATATAAGAAAAAAAGGTAATCGGCTTTGAAAAGCCGATTACCTTTTTTTGTGTAGTTTTGTGAAACGCTTTATTTATTTCATCTCAACTTCTTCTTTCATATCAATTTCTTCTCCCTTAGTGTCATAGAACTCATATTGTAGCAGAGCCAGTTTCTGACTGGGAATAATTTTGATACCAAATCCATACTTTAGTTGCCATTGTCGTTTTAAGGAAACTAATCCTTGGTTCACATAGGCAGCTACATACGGATGTATGTGCAGTTTGAATTTCTTAATACCTAGTTTGTTGACCAGATAGTCAATTTTACTCTCCAGTGTGTCGGTAAAGAGAATAGAAGATTTGATAGTACCTTTTCCGAAACATGTGGGGCATGTTTCAGCTGTGTTTACATCCATAGCCGGACGGACTCGTTGTCTGGTTATTTGCATCAGTCCGAACTTGCTGAGCGGTAGAATGTTGTGCTTGGCTCTGTCTTTTTGCATATTTTTGCACATGCGTTCATAGAGCTTTTGCCTATTCTCGGCCAGATTCATGTCAATGAAGTCAACAACAATGATGCCACCCATATCGCGTAATCTCAGTTGGCGAGCCAATTCGTCGGCAGCCCCTAAGTTTACATCCAACGCATTGGCTTCTTGCCCATTATTGGCTTTTGCACGGTTTCCGCTGTTCACATCCACCACATGTAAAGCTTCTGTATGCTCTATAATCAGATATGCTCCGTTTTTATAGGAAATAGTTTTTCCAAACGAGGATTTTATCTGTTTGGTTATGGCAAAGTTGTCGAATATGGGAAGTTGTCCGGTATACAGCTTGACGATGTTTGCCTGCTCGGGGGCAATAAGTGCCACATAGTCTTTTACTTCGTGAAATACATTTTCGTCATTTACATAAATGCTTGTAAAAGAAGGGCTGAACAAGTCGCGCAGCAAGGCTACCGTACGGCTTGTCTCTTCGTATACAAGTTGAGGCAGCTTGGTGTATTTCTGTGCGCGGACAATACTTTCTTCCCAATGTTTCAGCAGGATTTTAAGCTCGGCATCGAGTTCTGCCACTCTTTTACCTTCGGCCACTGTGCGCACGATTACTCCGAAATTCTTCGGTTTGATGCTTTGCAGTAGTTGTTTCAGGCGGGCACGTTCTTCGCTCGATTTAATTTTTTGTGATACGGAAACCTTGTCATTAAAAGGAATGAGCACGAGATAACGTCCGGCAAAGGATAGTTCGCATGTCAATCGGGGGCCTTTTGTAGAGATTGGTTCCTTAACAATCTGCACCAGAATTTCCTGTCCCACTTGGAGCACGTTGGATATGCTTCCGTCTTTGTCTATATCAGGAAGTGCGGTGGCTTTAGAAATGGGGTATAGTTTTTTGCGGTCGCTTAAAACCTGTTTAAGGTACTTTTGGTAAGAGTGAAATTGAGGTCCTAGGTCTAAGTAATGTAAAAAAGCGTCGCGTTCATAACCGACATCCACAAAACAAGCATTTAAACCCGGCATGAGTTTTTTTACTCGTGCCAAGTACATGTTGCCTACTGAAAAGGAAAGATTGCGTCCTTCTTGTTGAAATTCGACAAGATTCTTGTCTTCTAACAAGGCAATCGATATTTCTTTCGGCTGTACGTCAACTACTAATTCGCTTGTCATTGTTTATTTTTTGATTAAAACCTCAGTGTGAGAGTTGTTTCTTCAGGTTGTTCTCGCAAGAACCACTTTAGGATAGCCGAAGCTATCTGATTTGTATTGTAGAAACGAACTCTAAACAAAGAACAAACCCGAAAGGCCATTTGCTTTACAAGTTTGTTCTTTATTTCAGTCAATACAGACTAAGAGTTATTTGCTTTTATGTCTGTTCTTTCTTAGTCTTTTTTTACGTTTGTGTGTAGACATTTTATGTCTTTTCTTTTTCTTTCCGCTTGGCATAACTCCAATAAATTTAAAAGGTTAGTACTTATTTTGTTGATTTTATTATTTCTTTACTTGAATAGTAAAGGTTTTGGCCGGTTTGAATGCCGGGATATTGTGTTCAGGTATGATGATTGTGGTGTTTTTTGAGATGTTGCGAGCAGTTTTTTGCGCTCTTTTCTTCACAATAAAGCTACCAAAACCACGAAGGTATACATTCTCTTCTTGAGACAAAGAATCTTTTACAGACTCCATGAATGCTTCTACTGTGGTTAGTACAGTTGCTTTGTCAACACCAGTCTTTTTGGCAATTTCGTTTACGATATCTGCTTTAGTCATCTTGATAAGTAATTATAGTTACACGTTTATCTTAATTTTTTGGTCTGCAAATATATAGCTTTTCTAGCTCTCATAAAAATATATTCCGAACATTTTTGCAAAAAAACGTTTTGCTGGTACATGCTCTTGCTTATTTTTGCATGCAGAAATATTTAGTTTGATTTTTAATGGAATACTTTGCTCAGATAATAGAACAGTGGTATGATAGAAATGGGCGGAATTTGCCGTGGAGAAACACTTCAGATGCTTATAGAATATGGATTTCGGAGATTATTCTTCAGCAAACAAGAGTGGTGCAGGGTTATGATTATTTTCTGCGTTTTATGGAATATTTTCCTACGGTGAAGGCTTTGGCAGCTGTTACGGAGGATGAAGTTATGAAGCTTTGGCAAGGATTGGGCTATTATTCTCGTGCTAGGAATCTGTATGCAGCTGCACGTTATGTGGTAGAAGTGTATGGTGGCAAATTTCCTGAAAACTATGACGATGTGCGTGCCTTGAAAGGAGTGGGTGATTATACTGCTGCAGCAATATGCTCTTTTGCCTATAACCAACCTTATGCAGTGGTGGATGGAAATGTTTTTCGGGTGCTTTCCCGCTGGATGGGAGTAGATGTGCCTATTGATTCGGCGAAAGGGAAAAAACAGTTTGCAATTTTGGCGGAGAATTTGCTGGATAGGCAGAATCCTTCTTTATACAATCAAGCAATTATGGATTTTGGTGCTTTGCAATGTGTGCCACAGTCGCCAGATTGTGGTGTTTGTCCGCTTCGCGACACTTGTGTGGCTTGTAGGGAAGGGCGTGTGGATGCCTTTCCCGTCAAGGCTCATAAGACAAAAACAGTTACTCGTTATTTGAATTATATATATGTTCGCGCGGGCGCGTTCACTTTTATAAATAAACGGACAGGAAATGATATCTGGAAAAATCTGTGGGAGTTCCCTCTGATTGAAACCGAATATTCTTTAGCAGAGGAAGAGTTTTATACTTCGGATCTGTTCCGACGTCTGATAGTAAACAGTGAGGAACCGACGTGCCGATGTTTACAGAAAAATGTGAAACATGTGCTCTCGCATCGCATTCTTAATGTTACTTTCTATGAGGTATCGTTGCCTGCTGATACCCAATCATTTGTCGGTTTTACGAAAATAGAGACAAAAAGTTTGGAAGAATATGCCGTGCCACGTTTGATTCATCGTTTTATGGAACAGTTTGTCTTTCCAGTATCTGAAAACAAATTCTAATGTTATGGAGTGTAAAACAGACATTTTGTTCCTTTTTCACGTATAAAAGTTTCTACCTAACCTTTTTTCTTGTATTTTTGCGCGTTGTTAAAAGTGATAATATAAAAAAACAGATAAGACTATGGGTAAGAGATTTGCAGAGCATGGTCAGCTCGACCTCTCACAAATAAATAAAGATGTCTTGAAAGAGTGGGATGAAAACTCTCTTTTTTCGAAAAGTATGACAGAACGCGAAGGCTGTCCTTCCTTTGTTTTCTTTGAAGGCCCTCCTTCGGCCAATGGTATGCCGGGTATTCACCATGTGATGGCTCGTTCCATTAAAGATACCTTTTGCCGTTACAAGACCATGAAAGGTTTCCAGGTGAAACGAAAAGCCGGATGGGATACACATGGACTTCCTGTGGAACTCGGTGTAGAGAAGAAGCTGGGTATTACGAAAGAAGACATCGGAAAAAATATTTCCGTAGCCGAATATAACAAAGAATGCCGTCATGATGTGATGAAGTTCACTAAAGAATGGACAGATCTGACTCACAAGATGGGATATTGGGTGGATTTAGATAACCCATACATCACTTATGACAACCGCTATATAGAAACACTGTGGTGGTTGCTGAAACAACTCTACAGCAAGAATCTTCTGTATAAAGGATACACCATCCAGCCTTATTCTCCGGCAGCTGGTACTGGATTGAGCTCGCACGAGTTGAATCAACCGGGGTGTTATCGTGATGTAAAGGATACCACCGTTGTGGCTCAGTTCAAGATGAAGAATCCGAAGCCTGAAATGGCTACATGGGGAACACCCTACTTTATCGCCTGGACCACTACTCCGTGGACTCTGCCTTCGAATACTGCACTTTGTGTCGGTCCGAAAATTGATTATGTGGCCGTGCAATCCTATAATGCCTATACCGGTGAGAAAATTACCGTAGTGCTGGCTAAACCCTTGCTTTATGTTCATTTTAACAAGAAAGCTGAAGAACTGGAACTCGAAGCATACAAACCTGGAGATAAATTGATTCCTTTCAAGGTGATTGCCGAATATAAAGGAACTGATTTGGTGGGTATGGAATATGAGCAACTGTTGCCGTGGGTAAATCCGGGTGAGGGAGCTTTCCGTGTAATTCCTGGCGATTATGTAACTACCGAGGATGGTACCGGTATCGTACACATTGCACCTACTTTCGGTGCTGATGACGCTCAAGTGGCGAAAGCTGCTGGAGTGCCTCCTCTTCAGTTGGTGAGCAAAAAGGGAGAACGCCGTCCGATGGTAGATTTGCAAGGAAAGTTCTACCTGCTTGATGAACTGGATGAGGATTTTGTGAAAACATGTGTCAATGTAGACTTATATAAAGAGTTCGAGGGACGTTTTGTGAAAAATGCCTATGATCCGGCTTTAACCGACCAAGACGAAAGTTTGGATGTTTCCATCTGTATGCTGATGAAGGCAAGTAACTTGGCATTCAAGATAGAAAAACATGTGCATAACTATCCGCATTGCTGGCGTACCGACAAACCGGTGCTTTACTATCCTTTGGACAGCTGGTTTATTCGTTCTACTGCATGCAAGGAGCGGATGATGGAATTGAATAAGACCATCAACTGGAAACCGGAATCTACCGGCACAGGACGTTTCGGCAAGTGGCTTGAAAACTTGAATGACTGGAACTTGAGCCGTTCGCGCTATTGGGGAACTCCATTGCCTATCTGGCGTTCGGAAAACAAGGAGGAAATTTGCATTGGCTCGGTAGAGGAACTTTACAATGAAATAGAAAAGGCTGTGAATGCCGGATTTATGAAGTCGAATCCCTATAAGGATTGCGGTTTTGTGCCCGGACTGTATACGAAAGAAAACTACGACAAGATAGATTTGCACCGTCCTTATGTGGACGATATCATCCTGGTATCGGAAAGCGGACTTCCCATGAAGCGTGAAACCGATTTGATAGACGTGTGGTTTGATTCGGGTGCGATGCCTTATGCACAAGTGCATTATCCGTTTGAACATAAGGAAGAACTGGATAATCGTTTGATTTATCCGGCCGATTTTATTGCTGAAGGTGTGGACCAGACACGCGGATGGTTCTTTACGTTGCATGCCATTGCTACGATGGTGTTCGATAGTGTGGCCTACAAAGCTGTGATATCAAACGGATTGGTGCTCGATAAGAATGGAAATAAAATGTCGAAGCGTTTGGGAAATGCCGTAGATCCCTTCGGAGCTATAGAAAAATATGGTTCAGACCCCTTACGCTGGTATATGATAACCAACTCCTCGCCATGGGATAACTTAAAGTTTGATACTGAAGGTGTGGACGAAGTGCGCCGCAAATTCTTCGGTACGCTCTATAATACATATTCGTTCTTTGCTCTTTATGCCAATGTAGATGAATTTGAGTATGCTGAAAAGGATGTTCCTGCAGAGGAGCGCCCGGAGATAGACCGTTGGATTTTATCGGTTCTGCATTCATTGATTAAGAATGTGGATGCTTGCTATAACGATTATGAACCTACCAAGGCCGGACGTCTGATTCAGGATTTTGTAAACGACAATCTGTCCAATTGGTATGTTCGTCTGAACCGTAAACGTTTCTGGGGAAGCTCTATGTCGACCGACAAGCTTTCGGCTTATCAGACTCTGTATACTTGTTTGGAAACTGTAGCCAAACTGATGGCTCCGATAGCTCCATTTTATTCCGATATGCTGTTTAAGGATTTGGTGTCGGTAACAGGTCGTGATGCTTCTATTTCTGTTCATTTGGCTAAGTTCCCCGTTTGCAATGAGTCGTTGATAAACGCCGAGCTGGAGGCACGTATGCAGATGGCTCAGGATGTTACTTCTATGGTTCTAGCTTTGCGTCGTAAAGTAAACATAAAAGTACGTCAGCCATTGCAATGTATCATGATTCCGGTGGTGGACGAAGAGCAGCGTGCCCATGTGGAGGCTGTGAAATCGCTTATCATGAACGAGGTAAACGTGAAGGAAGTGAAATTCGTGGAGAACGATGGCGGTATCTTGGTTAAGAAGGTGAAGTGTGACTTCAAGAAACTTGGTCCTAAATTTGGCAAACAGATGAAAGCTGTAGCTGCTGCTGTGTCGGCCTTGTCGCAGGAAGCTATTGCCGAACTGGAGAAGAACGGACGTTACGTGCTGGCTTTAGAGTCGGGCGAAGCTGTCATCGAAGCTGCTGATGTGGAAATCTTCAGTGAGGATATTCCGGGATGGTTGGTAGCTAATGAAGGTAAGTTGACAGTGGCCTTAGAGGTAACGGTAACCGAAGAACTGCGTCGGGAAGGTGTAGCACGTGAGTTAGTAAACCGTATTCAAAACATACGTAAAAATAATGGTTTTGAGATAACAGATAAGATTACGATACGTTTGACTAAAAATTCTCTGACAGATGATGCCGTCATAGAATATAATACGTATATTTGTAACCAAGTTTTAGCAAACTCTTTGGAGTTGGTGGACGAATTGCAGAATGGTACAGAGCTTGTGTTCGATGACTGTTCTCTTTTCGTTGAAGTTGTAAAAATTTAATCTTAATCTTAAAACCGTTATTATTGCTATGGCTGAGAAGACTAGATATTCGGATGCAGAACTGGAGGAATTCAGAGCAATTATCCTTGAAAAACTAGACAAGGCTCAAAGAAACTATGAGCAACTGAGAGCAAGTATGATGAATGTGGACGGCAATGATGTGGATGACACATCGCCCACCTACAAGGTGCTGGAAGAAGGTGCCAACACGTTGTCAAAAGAAGAAACAACCCGTTTGGCCCAGCGTGAACTGAAGTTCATTCAGGGACTGCAAGCAGCTTTGGTGCGGATTGAAAATAAAACCTATGGCATCTGCCGTGAAACAGGTAAACTTATTCCTGCCGAGCGTTTGCGTGCAGTGCCCCATGCCACGCTGAGCATTGAGGCTAAACAAGCCAAGAAATAACGTATAAAATCTTTAAAAAGCGCAAATTGCATAAAGGAGTGTTCCTGCTTTATGCGGTTTGCGCTTTTTTAGGTGCTATTTACTATTATATTAAAATTGAATAATGAACAAACTACTGACCCAAGGACGAATCTCCTTTTTGATTGTTTTTCTCGTATTGATTATAGACCAGATTATTAAAATTTCAGTAAAGACTTCCATGTATTTTCATGAAAGTATCCGTGTATCAGACTGGTTCTATATTTATTTTACCGAAAATAACGGTATGGCTTTCGGTATGGAGATTTTTGGAAAACTTTTTCTTACTTCTTTCCGTATTGTTGCTGTGGGGGTCATTATTTACTATCTATGTAGAATTATCCGGAAAGGAACCATGAAGACGGGGTTTGTTGTGTGCTTGTCGTTGATTTTGGCTGGTGCTGCTGGAAATATTATAGATAGTGTGTTCTATGGAATGATTTTCTCTGAAAGCACTCCTTTTGAAGTGGCCAGACTAGTGCCATGGGGAGAGGGGTATACCGATATGTTTTATGGAAAAGTGGTTGACATGTTCTATTTTCCTATTATTGATACTTATTGGCCCGGATGGTTGCCGGTTATTGGAGGAGATCGTTTCATTTTCTTCAGTCCTATATTTAATTTTGCCGATGCTGCTATCAGTTGCGGTATTATAGCTATGCTGCTGTTCTATGGCAATTATTTAAATAATGGCAATGAATCGTCACAAAAAAAAGAAGAAAAGAATGAAAATGTCGCCTAAAATCTATCTGGTTGTTATCTTAGGTTGTCTGTTGTTGGTGGCATGCAGTAAAAAGATGCCGGAGGATGTTATCCCACCAGCTGAGATGGAGAATATTCTGTATGACTACCATCTGGCACAAGCTACTGCTTCCGACTATAATGGTGAGGAACGCTATAAACGTGAACTTCTGTTTCGTTATGTATTTGAAAAACATCAGGTAACAGAAGCTGAGTTTGATAGTTCGCTTGTGTGGTACACTCGTGATATGGAGAAGCTGGAAGAGATATATAAGAATCTGGGCAAGCGTTATGAACAGGCTAATATGGATTTGGCTAAGATTTATAACACTCCTAGAAAAGAAAATAAACCACTTTCGGGCGATTCTGTTAACTTATGGAGAGAGCGTAGGATGTATTTGCTGACTCCTGCCACACTCACTAATAAGCTGGCTTTTGAAATGAATGCCGATACTACATTCCATGCGTTGGATTGTTTGGTATGGGAGATGAAGGTAAATTGTTTGCCGACAGATTCATCGGCTGTGTTTGCCAATCTGACTCTTTGCTATAGCAATGATTCGACTCAGGCAGTGGTTAAGAAACTGACGCGCGAAGGTATGCAACACTTGACTGTAAAAGCTGATACCTTGCGATTGAAGAAAATACATGGCTTTGTGTATTACAGTAAAGGTATATCAACTTCAACTTCGGTTCCTGTAGTATTGGGAGATATTTCGTTAATGCGCTATCACGCTTCTTCAGCTGAAATGAAAGCGATGGAGGTGGAAAAGGAACGCATTCAGGCACGGGAAGATTCGTTGAAGAAAATAAAGAAAGATCCGGTAAAAATAGAAAAGATTGAGGAACGAACCGATACCTTGGAAACTGTAAGGGAAAGACGTCGACGTACTCCCGGTGATTTGCGTAGACATCAACGAGGAGAATAAGTTTATGAAAGCAAGACACTATGGAGTACATTATGTGTATGGTATTTCTTCACAGCCGAGCATACAGCAGGTGGTAACGGTGGATAAAGGATTGGTTCGGGATGTGTGCTCTTTGACAGAGGAACAGCCTTTTACTGAATGGATGGGAGGTGCCATTGTATTGTCGGACCAGGCTGAAGCGCGAGTAATTTTGCCGGCTTCCATGCAGGAAGTGGTAACAAAACTGGAGACTTTTAAAGGAAAGTATGCTTGGTATATCACGGCCGAGGAAGTAGCTTCGGGTATTGTTCGGACGCTTCACAGGTTGTGAAATCTGATATACAGATTCTGAAGGAATAAGTTTATAAAAAACAACAGGGAAGAGTGTGGCAAATGGAGGCACACTCTTCCCTGTTGTTTTTTATTTTTTATTTAAGAAATGCGTCTTCTGAATTCAGCACAAACGATGGCTGTAGCCACAGCTACGTTCAAGGATTCGGATGTTTCCCGGTTTGCCGGAAAATTCGGGATATAGAGTTTACGGTTAATTTGTTGTTCTGTTTCTTTTCCCACTCCGTTCCCTTCGTTGCCCATCACTACCAATCCATTGGCGGAAAGAGGCTGTGCATACATGTTTTCTCCATCCAGAAAGGTGCCATATATCGGTGTGCCTTCTGGCAGTTGGCTGATGAAGTCCGCTAATGGCACATAGTGCAATTGTACGCGTGCCAGTGCTCCCATCGTGGCTTGCACGGTTTTGGGGTTGTACACATCGGCTGTGTGCAGGGAGCAGTAAATATGTTCTATACCGAACCAATCGGCTATACGGATGATGGTGCCCAAGTTTCCAGGGTCTTGTATGTCATCCAGTGCCAAGCAGAGTTCTTTCTCCGGCAAGCTGTAGTCGGTAGTATAGTCGGGTTGTTCGAAGATGCCAATAACCTCTTGTGGGCTTTTCAGTAGGCTGGCTTTTGATAGTTCTTCGTAATTGGCTTCGATAATTTCATCGGCTTTTGCTTGAGGATGTTTTTCCAGCCATGTGGGGAGAGCTACCAGCAGGTGGCAACGGAAATTCTTCATCAGGTCTTCTACAATTTTGGGACCTTCGGCTATGAATACGTTATCTTCTTTTCTGTTTTTTTTGAGTTCCAGAGAACGTATGTATTTGATTTTGGCTTTACTGAGCATGGCTTATTTGTTTTGTTGAAATGAATGCAAAGCTACAAACTAATTTCTCTTCGGAGAAGCCTTTTGCGATTTTATGAAGCAAAGGCATCGTGATTGTGGTATTTTCAGTAAATTTGCAATCATATAGTTTTTGGATTCCACATTTCATGAACAAGAATCGGCATATCATTTTTTCTTTTTTATTGTTTTTAACACTGGCTTCGTGTTCGGTATCAAAGTTTGTGCCCGATGGTGAATATCTGTTGGATGAGGTACATGTGGTGTCGGAACAGAAACAGGTGAAAGTTTCGGATGTAAGTGGCTATATTCGTCAAAATCCGAACAGTCGTTGGTTTAGTCTGGTTAAGGTACCTCTTCATCTTTATTCTCTTTCGGGTAGAGATTCCACTCGTTGGTTTAACCGTATTATTAGAAAAATAGGTGATGAGCCAGTAATTTATGACAGAACTTATGCCGAATGGTCTAGGGACGACATGAAACGCGCTTTGCAAAATATGGGTTATATGCAGGCTGAAGTAAAGATTCAGGAAAAGCCGGAAAAGAAGAAAATGAACTTGACCTATCACCTTTATCCCGGTCCGGCCTATCGAATTAATTCCTGGAAATATGATATTCAGGATGACAGTGTCCGTTTGAAAGCCTCCGATTATGTTTCAACCGTGATGAAAGATAGTATGTTGTTTAATGTGAATGTGTTGGATTTGGAACGTCGTCAGTTTACCAATTATTTGCAAAACAGGGGATTCTATCGTTTCAACAAAGAATACATCACTTGTACGGCTGATACGGCACTGAATACCTATTTGGTAGATTTGACCATTCATGTGGCTCCTTATGATGTTAAAAGCAAGGTATCCCATTCTTTGTATAAAATAGGAAAGGTGAATGTTTTGACCGATTTTGATATAACTCAGGCAGCCCAGATTCGCAATTTGGCTGAATTTGATTCAGTGCATCATAAAGGACTGGCTATTTACTCGAAGAAACGCTCTTTTTTAAAACCGGAAATATTGTCGCAAAACATTTTCACCACTCCCGGAAATCATTATAATGAATCGGAACTTCAGAATACCCAGTCGGCTTTAGGGCGTCTGCATGCCATCAAATATTCAGACATCCGTTTTGTGGAAAGTGAGTCCGATTCCACTCAGCTCAACTGTTTCGTACTGTTGGCACGGAACAAGCCTAACTCTTTTTCGGCTGAACTGGAGGGTACTAATTCGGCCGGCGATTTGGGAGCGGCTGCCTCGTTGTCATATCAAAGTCGTAACCTATTTCGAGGTTCGGAACTTTTTACGTTCAAACTGCGTGGAGCTTATGAAGCCATAACCGGGCTTCAAGGATATTCAAATGCCAATTATATGGAGTATGGTGTGGAAGCCAGTATCAATTTTCCGCGTTTTCTTTTTCCTTTTCTTTCGTCAGATTTGCGTCGGCGCATTCGGGCTACATCCGAAGTGGGTGTACGGTATAATTCACAAGATCGTCCGGAGTTTTCCCGTCAGGCTGCTTCGGTAACATGGGGATACCGATGGGCTTACAGACAGAAATGGCAGCATAAAGTAGATTTGCTTGATTTGAACTATGTATATATGCCCTGGATATCGTCAACTTTCAGAGAAGAATATTTGGACAATGTAAATAATCAGAACTCCATATTGAAGTATAATTATGAAAACCTGTTGATTATGCGGATGGGCTATGGTTTTGTGTATCGGTCGGACGGTAGCAATTCCATGACGGCGAAGGATAATGCCTATACTGTTCGTTTCAATGTAGAATCGGCGGGAAATCTGTTGTATGGCTTATCACATTTGCTGAATGCTGAGAAGAACGGTTCCGATCAATATACGCTGATGAACATTGCCTACGCACAATATTTGAAAGCCGATGTGGATTTTACCAAGAGTTTCCGAATAGACAGCCGAAACTCCATAGTGTTTCATATAGGTGGAGGAATAGCTTATCCTTACGGAAATTCAAAAGTCCTACCTTTTGAAAAACGTTATTTTTCGGGAGGTGCGAATAGTGTGCGTGGATGGTTAGTGCGTAGACTCGGGCCGGGAACATTTGCCGGGAACGACAAGAATATTGACTTTATCAACCAGTCGGGAGATATTAAGTTGGATGTGAATCTTGAATACCGCACCAAGTTGTTTTGGAAACTCAACGGAGCCTTTTTTGTGGATGCCGGAAACATTTGGACTATTCGGGAGTATGAGGAACAGCCGGGAGGACGTTTTCGCTTTGACAGGTTCTATAAGGAGATAGCTGTAGCTTATGGATTAGGACTTCGTTTTGACTTTGATTATTTCATTCTTCGTTTTGATGGAGGTATGAAAGCATTAAATCCGGCCTATGAGTCGGGAAAGGAACGTTATCCGCTTGTTCATCCGGATTTTGGCAGGGATTTTGCATTTCACTTTGCAGTGGGGTATCCGTTCTGATGTTGTTTTTATAAAGCTAAAGATGTAATAGATATATGATGAGATTTATAAGCCTTGCCAGTGGCAGCAGTGGAAACTGTTATTATCTGGCAACATCCGATACTGCAATCCTGATAGATGCCGGTATCGGGTCAAGAACCATAAAGAAACGTTTCAAGGAACTGGAGTTGGATTTTTCGTCGTTGGCTGCCATTTTGGTTACTCATGACCACGTGGATCATATCAAGGCAGTGGGTACTCTGGGTGAGAAACTTCACATTCCAGTGTTTTCCACAAAAGAGGTGCATAATGGTATAAGTCGTAGCTATTGTATGACAGAAAAATTGAAGACCAGTGCCCGTTACATAGAAAAGGAAGTTCCTTTTTCTGTGGGTAATTTTAGGATAACGGCGTTTGGCGTTCCACATGATTCTCATGACAATGTGGGCTATTTTATAGAATCGGGAAATTGTAAGTTCTGCCTTGTGACTGATGTGGGTCATATTACGGAAACTATAGCTTCTTATTTGTTGCGTGCAGAATATCTGGTTCTGGAGTCTAACTATGATGAAACTATGTTGCGTATGGGGCCTTATCCGGCCTATCTGAAAGAACGCATAGCCGGTTTGGATGGACATTTGAGTAATCGTGAAGCTGCCACTTTTCTTGCAGAGAATTATTCTCCTTATTGGAAATACATCTGGTTGTGTCATTTGAGCAAGGATAATAATCACCCGGAACTGGCATACAAGACGGTGGAAATGCGCTTGGCCGAAGTTGGAGTGAAAGTGGGTGAAGAACTGCAGGTTATCCCTCTTCGGAGGTCTTTGCCTACGGGAATGTTCTATTTAAACAGAGACGAAGAAGAAAAAATATAGAAAAAAACGGCTTGGAAACTTTGCCGAATTGAAAATCTTTCATACCTTTGCAACCGCAAAACGAAAGATGCACTCTTAGCTCAGTTGGTAGAGCAATTGACTCTTAATCAATGGGTCCAGGG
>Cinder_p2__coassemble_2015_pt1 | contig 16048 bp, 11 predicted proteins | sample Cinder_p2__metabat2_low_PE_026 | metagenome-assembled genome bin Cinder_p2
TCAGCGCTTTTTCAATGTTTTCGCCTTCTTTTACAGGTACTACAATCATTTTGTTTTTACTTTTTATGAAGTTAATTATTAATTATATGCATTGCAAAGTGGGCGCAAAATTACGCATAGTTTACTTATTTACAAAACTTTCCATCAAGTTTTCTGCAAAAATACACAAGAAAGAGGCTCCTTTCCATTCTTGTAATGATGAAAAGGAGCCACCTTTATTATTCTCGAAGTAAGCCTTTCTCCTCGACAAGCTTACTTGATATTCGGATTCAGTTTGTTCCATTCTGAGATAGCAGGAAGAACACCCATTGCAATTACTTCGTCGCGCAATTCGCACAAGTGTGCATAGCTCTTATCCAAAGCAACCTGTTCCTCAGCAGTTCCATTCAGAGCTGCGCAATGACAACCTTCTGCATTGATTGAAGTTTCCCAAGCCATCATGATATGATCATACTTTTCGTTTGATACATATGTTCCAGCCGGCCAACGGAATGCCTTACCACCCATAGCTGCTGCAATCATTTCGATTGAAACATAAGAGGGACTTTGGAAAGAAGAGCGTCCGCGCAATGCGATAATGTTTGCTCCACCTTTTGTTACTTTCTGTTGGATTTCAGTCCATTGTTCTTTAGTAAGAGCATCGGTACCGATAATATCAGTCAACGCTTTTCCGTTTACTTTTGCTGTAGATGCAAACACTGCCATCTGCTCGCCATGACCACCATAAGTACGGCAATTTTCTACTGCGTCCAAAGCCACACCAAAGTGTTTTGCCAATTCGCTGCGCAAGCGTGTTGAATCAAGAGCTGCAAGAGTAGTTACTTGAGAAGGTTTCAAACCTGAATACAACAGAGTGATCAAACCAGTAATATCGGCAGGATTGAAAATCACAACGATATGTTTAACATCGGGGCAATATGCTTTTACGTTTTTACCGAATTCTTCTGCAATCGCTGCGTTACCTTTCAGCAAATCCTCACGAGTCATACCTGCTTTACGAGCAGCGCCACCTGAATTTACGATATATTTAGCACCAGTCAAAGCTTCTTTAATATCCGAAGTGAAAGTAACATTCACACCTTGAAAGCCGCAGTGAAACAATTCTTCCGCAACACCTTCCAAGCCCGGAGCATAAGGGTCATACAAGCAGATATTTGATGTCAAACCCATCATGATGGCAGTCTGAGCCATGTTGGAACCGATCATACCGGCAGCACCTACAATTGTAAGTTTTTCGTTCGTTAAGAAGTTCATAGTCTATCTATTTTGATTACATTTTGTTAGTTTTCTGCTCGCAAATTTAAGAAATAATTCGGATTGTCGCCCCACCGAATATTTAATAAAGTATAAATATAAGCCTTTTGACAACTTGCTTTTAAGTCTTCGGTGGGGAGTTTGTATATTTGTGAAACAGAGATAGCAACCAACTATATGTGGTAACGGTTTCTCTACACAACACGAAAGATTAATCTAACAAAAAGAACAATATCCTATTAACCATGCAAACCATCAGACAACGAATTGAAAAGCTGCGTTCCTGTCTGCGCAGCGAAGGCTTGTCAGCCTTCATTATCCCCAGCACAGACCCTCACTCGGGCGAATACATTCCAGCATACTGGCAAGCACGTGAATGGATTTCCGGCTTCAACGGAAGTGCAGGGACCGTAGTAGTAACTACAGATCGAGCTGCTTTATGGACAGATTCACGTTATTTTCTCCAGGCAGCCGACCAGCTCAAGGATACAGGTATTGAACTGATGAAAGAACGTATGCCCGAAACACCTTCCATTCCAGCCTGGCTGGAGGAATGCCTTTCTCCGGGAGAAACTGTTGGCATTGACGGCTGGGTTAATTCAATAGTCGAAATAGAATCCATACAAAACGAACTTGCCAAAAACGGCATACTACTACGAACCGACTATAACCCTATAGACTTTATATGGAAAGAACGGCCAGCACTACCTACCGATTCAATTTTCATCCATCCCCTACAATATGCCGGAGTGAGTTGTGAACAGAAAATTAAACTTATCCGTAAGGAACTGCTTCAATTTGGAGCTGAAGGCATTCTTATTTCGGCACTCGATGAAATAGCTTGGACTCTCAACTTACGCGGAAGCGATGTTCATTGTAATCCTGTCTTTGTGGCTTATCTGCTGATAACAGAAAACGAAAACATCCTCTTTATCAATCCCGACAAGCTGACCGACGAAGTGCGACAATATCTAGCAAAACAGCATGTGGAAACCGAGCACTACAACCAAGTAGACACTTTCCTAAGAGATTACCCCTACTCTACCTTATATATAGATAATACCCATACAACCTTTGCCATTGCACAAGCGGTTTCCACATCCACTCGTCTTGTACGGGGAGCATCGCCTATAGCCATGCTCAAAGCCCAAAAGAATGCTACCGAAATAGAAGGATTTCGCCAAGCCATGTTGCGCGACGGAGTAGCATTGGTAAAATTTTTCAAATGGCTAGAAGAAGCCGTACCACGAGGAAAAGAGTCCGAACTCAGTATAGATAGAAAACTCTATTCCCTACGTGCCGAACAAGCGCTGTTTAAAGGCATCAGCTTCGATACTATTGCCGGATATAAAGAACATGGCGCTATTGTTCATTACGAAGCCTCTGCCAAAACAGACAAACCTCTATCTCCCGAAGGCTTGTTATTGATTGACAGCGGAGCGCAATATAGCGACGGAACGACTGATATCACACGAACCATCGCTTTAGGACCGGTGAATGCAGATGAAAAGCGCGACTATACCCTGGTTCTTAAAGGACACATCGGCCTATCTCGAGCTTGTTTTCCAAAAGGCACCTGTGGCACCCAGCTTGATGTGCTGGCAAGAGCTGCTATGTGGTGCGACGGAACCAATTTCCTACACGGAACAGGACATGGAGTGGGCTCTTTCCTCTATGTGCACGAAGGACCGCACCAGATACGTATGAATCACGTGCCAGCTCCCCTATGTTCCGGCATGACCGTTACCAACGAACCGGGTATCTACCGGGCCGGACGCTACGGCATACGAACTGAAAACATTCTACTAGTAGTTCCTTTTAAAGAAACCGAATGCGGCGAATTCTACCATTTTGAAACTCTGACTCTCTGCCCTATAGATACCCAACCTTTAGAAGTTTCTATGCTGAATAACGAAGAAAAAAACTGGCTGAACAACTACCATCACATGGTATACGAAAAACTATCGCCGATGCTCGACGATGAACACCGCCTTTGGCTGCAAAAAAAGACTGAACCTATTATATAAACACATCGGCTTATGGCACTTATTAAATCAGTACGTGGTTTCACACCTCAGATAGGCGAGGATTGTTATCTCTCCGAAAATACTACCATCATAGGCGATGTGGTAATAGGGAATCATTGCAGTATATGGTTCAACGCCGTTCTGCGTGGTGATGTAAACAGCATCCGCATAGGAAATAATGTAAACATACAAGACGGGAGCGTATTACACACCCTTTACCAACGTTCCACCATCGAGATTGGCGATTTCGTATCGGTGGGACACAACGTGACCATTCATGGAGCCACGATAAAAGACTATGCTCTAATCGGAATGGGGTCTACCCTGCTCGACAACGCCGTAATAGGTGAAGGAGCTATTGTAGCTGCCGGAGCGTTGGTTTTATCAGGCACAACCATCGAACCACACACCTTATGGGCCGGAGTTCCTGCCAAATTCGTAAAGAAAGTATCACCCGAACAAGCACTGGAACTAAACAAGAAAATAGCCGATGGGTATCAGATGTATGCCTCCTGGTATAAAGAAGACGAACAGCCTTAGTCTCTCTTTCCTAACAAAGAATCATGCAAAAGCCCGCACATCACAACGATGCTACGGGCTTTTGCTTTTCCAACACTTTCTATTTCCACCACTCCGAATCTCTATTGAACCTCTCTGCGAAGAAGATTTCACACCCTTAAGGAGAAGTATTTTTCCCATTAAGGGCGTATTTGCTTCTCTTTAAGAGAATAGCGTCAACCAACTATACGCTGACAATCAATAAGTTATTTTTTTACAGCACAACTATCTGGAAAGCTATCTATTTTTCCGGTTTCATTTTTTTCATACAGGAACAAACGGCGTTCTACACCTATCTGAATAAAAAATCAATCTTCCTATAAACTAATCGTCCACTTATAGCATACAACAAAAAAATATCGCTATTTTTACTTCCATATATCAATCTCTCAAATATATGGAACAATACATTCTTTCACTCGACCAAGGAACTAGCAGTTCCCGAGCAATTCTTTTCAATCGTAAAGGCGAAATCTGCTCTATGGCACAACGCGAATTTCCCCAATACTTCCCAAAATCGGGATGGGTGGAACACAATCCGCATGAAATTTGGGCATCGCAAGCTTCTGTCATAGCTGAAGCCATTACAAAAATCGATGTAAACGGACTAAACATTGCCGGCATCGGCATAACCAACCAACGTGAAACGACAATCGTTTGGGATACCGATAGTGAGGAGCCTGTGTACAATGCCATCGTGTGGCAAGACCGACGAACCTCGGAATATTGCGACCAACTAAAAGAAGAAGGCAAAGCAGAATTCATCCGAGAACGTACCGGACTGATTATTGATGCTTACTTCAGCGCAACTAAAATCAAGTGGATATTGGACAACGTTCCCGGTGCACGTCAACGTGCCGAAGCCGGCAAACTACGATTCGGTACTGTAGATACCTGGCTTATCTGGCGTCTGACACGTGGCGAAGTGCACGTGACCGATGTTTCGAACGCCTCTCGAACCATGCTATTCAACATCCATAAACTCGATTGGGACGACGAACTGCTCAGCCTGTTCGACATTCCACGAAACATGATGCCCGAAGTGCGATCCTCAAGCGAAATCTACGGACACACTAAAACCACCATTTTCGCACACAAGGTACCCATTGCCGGTATAGCAGGCGACCAACAAGCTGCACTATTCGGACAACTATGCACCGAACCTGGTATGGTAAAGAACACCTACGGTACTGGCTGTTTCATGCTAATGAACAGTGGAAACACACCCATCCTTTCAAAAAACAACCTGCTCACCACTATTGCCTGGAAACTAGGAGACCAAGTAACCTATGCCTTGGAAGGAAGTATCTTCGTTGCCGGCTCGGTGGTTCAATGGCTGCGCGATGGACTGGGCATCATCAAATCCTCGTCCGAAGTGGAAGAACTTGCTGCTAGTGTGCCCGACACCAACGGAGTGTATTTTGTGCCAGCATTAACCGGACTGGGTGCACCTTGGTGGGACCAGTATGCACGCGGACAGATAGTGGGTATCAGCCGCGGAACTACTGCTGCACACATCGCACGTGCAGCACTCGAAGGCATTGCATTTCAAGCCATGGACATTGTTACAGCCATGTCAAACGATGCAAATATTCCTTTAAAAAGTCTAAAAGTTGATGGAGGCGCATCACGAAACAACTTGATGATGCAATTCCAAGCTGATATTTTAGGTATCCCTGTCATACGCCCGGCAACCACTGAAACCACCGCCTTAGGTTCTGCTTTCCTGGCTGGATTGGCCACCGGATACTGGAGTAGTATGGACGAAATAAAAGGCCTCGTAAACATGGAACGTTGCTTCAATCCTCTAATGGATACCGAAAGCGTAACCAAAGCCAAAGCTGGATGGAAAGATGCAATCATGCGCACTCTGAGCAACTATACACAAAAAGATTAACCAAATATTCATATCATGGAAGATACTTTATTAATGAGGAGCTTCTTCGAATTCCTCGGAACAGCTGTACTCCTGCTATTGGGCGACGGCGTTGTGGCATGTACCACACTAAATAAATCAAAAGGATTCAATGGCGGATGGGCAGTCATTACCATGGCATGGGGATTTGCCGTAATGTGCGGAGTTTTCATTGCCGGTCCCTACTCGGGAGCACACTTAAACCCGGCTGTCAGTATCGGACTAGCATTAGCAGGCAGCTTTGCCTGGAGCGATGTGCCAGCCTACATCCTGGCTCAATTCCTGGGAGGCTTTACTGGTGCTGTGGTGATGTATCTTTTCTATAAAGACCATTTTGATGCCACCGACGACCAAAACACCAAACTTGGTGTATTCTGCACCATGCCAGCTATACAGAATTTACCTCGCAACGTCTTTTGCGAAGTGATAGGTACATTCCTACTCGTATTTATCATTCTCATGATAGGACGTAGCGAAAATGCTCCAAGTATAGCTTTGGGTTCGACAGGAGCTTTCCCTGTGACCATGCTTATCATGTCTATAGGTATGTCGCTAGGAGGAACCACTGGCTATGCCATTAACCCCGTGCGCGATCTTCCTCCACGTATTGCCCATGCTCTGCTTCCCATCAAAGGAAAAGGGAGCAGTGGATGGAACTACAGTTGGGTTCCGGTAATTGGCCCTCTTATGGGCGGACTACTAGCCGGTGTTCTTTATCTGGCTATTTTCTAAAAAATAAAGAGGAAAGTATACAATGCAACAATACCAGATTGACAGCCCATACTTTCCTCTCTATTTATTTCTATATCCTCACTACTTATTTTCAAAGAAAATCTCTTCATCCATACATTCACAAGACATATCTTCAAGATTTTCCCCTCTCTTCTGAAGAGCTTATCTAAAAGCCACGCTTCCTATCAGATACATGGCTATAAAAAATCTCATTAATCTGCCTTAACTTCCTTAATCATCCGTTTACCCATCAGACGATCTATAATCAACGCAATTGCACCATCGCCTGTTACATTACAAGCCGTTCCAAAACTATCCATCGCAATGTAAAGAGCTATCATCAAAGCCTGTGCTTCATTATCAAATCCTAAAATAGAAGCCAATATTCCTAAAGAAGCCATAATAGCTCCGCCCGGAACTCCAGGTGCCGCTACCATCGTTATACCCAACATACATATAAATCCTGCAAACAAAAGGAAATCATAAGGCATACCTATCATCATCATCAACGCCAAAGCACAAGCTACAATTTTAAGAGTGCTACCTGATAAATGAATCGTAGCACAAAGTGGCACTACAAAACCGGCAATATTTGATGATACCCCATTTCGCAAAGTTTGCGCCAACGTAACAGGAATGGTAGCGGCTGACGATTGCGTGCCTAATGCTGTAAAATAAGCCGGCATCATACGTCCCAATAGTCTGAATGGATTTTTGTGTACCACCATACCGGCAATGGTATACTGAAGCAAAAGGAGAAAGATGTGCAACAAGAAAATGATGCCTATTATCTTGACAAAAACTACCAATATACTCCATACCTGTCCTGTGTGAGTCATATTTAGAAAAATACCGAATATGTAAACTGGAAGCAAAGGAAGAATAACGGCACTGATAGTAGAGGCTATAATATCCTTAAATTCATTGGCTACTGTTTTCAAAGCATGCGAACGAATGCCAGCCAAACCTAATCCTAACAGGAAAGCCAGCACCAAAGCAGTCATAACATTCATGAGTGGAGGAATGGGCACTGAAAAATAAGGAAGTACATCGGGTACATCACCCATGCTTTCTTGTAAAGAAACACCTGGTTCTATCAAGTGAGGGAAAACAGCAGCACCTGTAAAATAGGAAAGGAAACCGGAAAATAAGGTAGCACCATAGGCTATCAAGACAGTAACAAGCAACATCCGACCGGCTCCTTTGCCTATATCAGCAATAGCCGGAGTCACCAATCCCACAATAATAAGCGGAATAATAAAACCTAAAAACTCACTAAAGATGCCATTAAATGTAACAAAGATACGTACACTCCATAACGGCATAACATTCCCTAACACTACACCCAGCAAAATAGCAAAAAGGATGCGGGGCAAAAGTCCGATTCTTATTTTTTTCATCTCTTTAATTATAAACAATGATGTTAACCGGACAAATATAGGGAATATTTAAAACCTGAATACAGATTTCCCTTTAAAAACGAGCAATATGATAGCTACTAAAGTCTCATACCGCAGAAAATCCGTATTCAGGCTAACATTTATTCAAATTTTACGAGAGACAGAACTCTATCTGATGCTCCTGAATGTTCCTTAACATAAGTTCCCGAACGACATCCACATTCTATGAGAAAAGCCTCATCCGAGCAAAATCTATCCATACGTTCCTTAAATGATGCATAATCTTGTATCTCAAAACAACCTTCCGTTGCGAGTAACTGACGCGCCTCTTGAAAACGCTGGTTATTCGGCCCGAAAAGTACTGGCACACCATAAACAGCAGCTTCCAGCACATTATGAATACCCACACCAAAACCACCTCCTACATAAGCAATCTCGCCATAACGATAAATAGAAGAAAGTAATCCAAAACAGTCTATTATAAGACAATCGGCTTCTTTCACTTGTTCTGCCGTAGCTTGAGTATAACGCACATAAGGACGTTTTAGTTTTCCTATAATCTCAGTCAGATGATTCTCGCCAATAACATGCGGAGCGATGACCAGTTTCATCTCTGGATGCTCATTGAAATATCGGATAAAAATATCCTCATCAGGCTGCCAAGAGCTACCAGCTACCATTACCGTCTTATTCTGCTTGAAAGCTTCTAGTAAAGGAAGTTGCTTTGCCTGTTCAAAAATCTCTATCACACGGTCAAAACGAGTGTCACCCACCACGGTAACATTAGTAATACCTAATGTTGCAAGTAGATTCTTTGAGCTCTCATTCTGTACAAACAGATGAGTAAACCGAGTCAAAACCTTATAATAACGTCCGCCATACCAACGGAAAAACACTTGTTCTTTCCGAAATATAGACGAAACGCTATACACCGGAATATTACGGCTCTGCAAACCTTTCAAATAGTTCTGCCAAAACTCATACTTAATAAAAAAAGCCATACAAGGATTTGCCAATGACAGAAAACGATGCACATTGCGTGGCGTATCGAAAGGCAAATAACAGATAACATCTGCTCCTGCATAATTCTTTCTCACCTCATAGCCCGAAGGAGAAAAGAATGTCAACAGAATCTTATAATCGGGATATTGCCGGCGTATACGTTCCATTAAAGGACGTCCTTGTTCAAATTCACCCAATGAAGCAGCATGAAACCAGATGTATTTCTTTCCTGGTTCAATTTTCTCACGAAGAATACTGAACACTTGCGAATGTCCCTGAACCATCAAGCTCACTTTCTTGTTGAAAAGCGCCACAAGCTTAACAGCCAACAGATAAATACAGATTACAAAACTATACATGATAACGACTTATTTCAGCACCTCGATGGCACGATGCATACGTGCAATGGTTTCTTCTTTTCCCAAAACCGACGAAATATCGAACATATGAGGACCTTTTCCTTCTCCCACCAAAGTAAGACGAAACGCGTTCATGATATTTCCAGTATGATAACCGTTATCTTCAATCCACTTCATTACCACTTTCTCTTGGTTCTCTATTGAAAAATCATCCAATCCCGCTAAAATTTCAGCAAGCTTAGTCATCATCTCAGCAGAATCTTCTTTCCAGCGTTTCTGCACAGTTTTCGCATCATATTCTGTAGGTGCAACAAAGAAGAACTTACAGGTTTCCCACAATTCCTTCACAAAATTTACGCGGCCCTTCATCATGCTTACCACAGTCACCACCTTTTCCATAGGAACATCTATACCGTGTCCTTTCAGTATCGGGTCGAACATTTCAGCCACTTTTTCATCGCTCATCTTCAATATATACTCATGATTGAACCAAATGCCTTTCACGTAATCAAACTTTGCACCAGCTTTGCTACAACGATGGATATCAAACAAATTCACCATTTCGTCAAGCGTCATCAATTCTTGGTCATTACCCGGATTCCATCCCAACAATGCCAAGAAATTGAGCACAGCTTCAGGCAGATAACCTGATTCACGATAACCAGAAGACACCTCTCCACTCTTTGGGTCATGCCATTCTAATGGAAATACGGGAAATCCCAAACGGTCACCATCGCGCTTACTAAGTTTTCCTTTTCCATCGGGTTTGAGCAATAAAGGCAGATGAGCAAACTCTGGCATGGTATCAGTCCAGCCAAACGCACGATAAAGGAGCACATGCAAAGGAGCAGAAGGAAGCCATTCTTCACCACGAATAACATGCGTTACTTCCATAAGATGGTCATCAACGATATTTGCCAAATGGTAGGTTGGCAATTCATCAGCCGACTTATAAAGTACCTTGTCATCAAGAATAGATGAATTTATAACCACATCGCCACGAATCATATCATGCACATGCACATCTTCATTAGGTTCTATCTTAAAACGAACCACGTATTGTTTACCATCTGCTATCAACTGGTTCACTTCCTCTTTTGACAAAGTCAATGAATTGCGCATAAAGCTACGGGTGTGAGCATCATACTGGAAATTAGGAATTTCATTGCGTTTGGCATCCAACTCTTCAGGAGTATCAAATGCAACGTAAGCCTTATCATTATCAAGTAATTGCTGCACATACTTTTTATATATATCACGACGTTCCGACTGACGATAAGGGCCATGATTTCCACCAAAACTCACTCCTTCATCAAACTGAATTCCCAACCATTTAAAAGATTCTATGATATACTCCTCCGCACCTGGAACAAAACGATTAGAATCAGTATCTTCAATACGAAAAATTAAATCACCACCGTGCTGACGTGCAAACAAATAATTATATAATGCGGTTCGGACACCTCCGATGTGTAATGCTCCCGTAGGACTTGGAGCAAAACGCACTCTTACTTTTCTTTCTGCCATGATACAATACTATTATAATATTTTTTGGCAAAAATAATACTTTTTTTCCTATGGTAACCGATTTGCTCTTATCGTTCTTTGATTTTCATCCAAATCATTCTTTCGATTCTGTTTTTCACAAAAATAAAGTTCGTAATGCTCTCCTTTCATTTTTTTCCTTATATTCGCAAGAATAAACCACAAATTGAGTGCATTATGAAGTTAAACGTTTCTACATACAAAGACAGAATATACAAGTTCACACTTTATCTGGCAGCTGTAATCCTTATTGTTTCGTTCATGCCGAGTGATGACAAATTCAATTATCAGTTCGACTTAGGAAAGCCCTGGAAATACAGCCAACTTGTAGCTACTTTTGAATTTCCTATCTATAAAGACAAACAGACAGTGAAGCACGAAGAAGATAGTGTGCTTAAGTTTTTCCAACCCTATTTTGAACTGAATTCTTCTGTTGCCAAACAACAGTTAGAAAAACTACACTCCAACAATAATTATTCATTCAAAGTGCCTAACAATTATTACTTAAGGCACATAGAGCAGATACTTGATAAAATCTATGCAGCCGGAGTAATTTCCAATTCGGATGCTTCAAGAATAGCCGAACAGAAAGTAAAACACATACAAGTGGTAGACAACAACCTGTCTAGCTCCCGCAACATGGGATATATATTCACTACAAAAGGAGCTTATGAATATCTGATTAATTCCGACACCCTGCATTACAATAAAGATATTCTGCAACAATGCAATTTAAACGAATTCATCACACCTAACCTTATCTATGACCAAGAAAAATCCGATGTCGCACGCAAAGAACTCTTAGCAAGTATTTCGAATGCACAAGGTATGGTACTCAGCGGTGAAAAAATAGTAGACCGCGGTGAAAAAATTGATGAAGTAACCTATCGCAAACTTCTTTCCTACGAGAAAGAATCGCTTAAGCGCAGTGATTCAGGAAGTCAACAACGTCTCATTTGGCTAGGACAATTTCTCTTTGTTGGTATATTCATGGGTGGTTTCTTCTTATTCTTAGAATTATTTCGTAAAGATTATTTTGCAGATAAACGCAGCCTGCTGCTACTTATTTCGCTTATTTCATTCTTTCCCATAGTCACATCGCTAATGGTAACCTACAACACCTTGAATGTCTATATTCTACCAATAGCCATGCTCCCTATCATTATACGCGTATTTATGGACTCACGCACAGCTTTTATGGCTCACATAATAACCGTATTGATGTGCTCCATCGTACTACATTACCCCTACGATTTCGTTATTTTGCAAACAGTAGCCGGACTAGCGGCTATTCACAGTCTACGTGAACTTTCACAACGTTCCCAACTGTTCCGCACAGCATTCTTTATCACTCTTTTCTATTGTCTACTCTACTTTGCTTACGAACTAATAACAGAAAACGACTTGGAAAAAATAAACTATTATAAATACGTCTATTTCCTAATAAATGGATTACTGCTACTATTTGCCTATCCATTGTTGTTCATCATGGAAAAGACTTTCGGCTTTACTTCCAATGTTACACTTGTTGAACTTTCAAATATAAATCACCCTCTGTTACGGCAACTCTCCGAAGTAGCTCCCGGCACATTCCAACACACCATGCAAGTGGCAAACTTAGCAGCCGAGGCTGCTAATAAGATTGGTGCAAAAAGCCAACTCGTAAGGACTGGTGCACTTTATCATGATATTGGAAAAATGGGAAACCCGGTATTTTTCACCGAAAACCAAAACGGTGTAAACCCACACAAAAATCTCACCTATGAAGAAAGTGCACAAGTAGTGATCAATCATGTAACATATGGAATAAAACTTGCAGAAAAAGCAAACTTACCTAAATGTATACGTGACTTCATCACTACACATCACGGAGCAGGAAAAACAAAATACTTTTATATCTCCTACAAAAACGAACATCCCAACGAACCTATAAATGATAGTATATTCACCTATCCTGGTCCAAATCCATCTACACCAGAGCAAGCCATACTCATGATGGCCGACTCTGTAGAAGCTGCGTCTCATAGTCTGACAGATTATACTGAAGAGAATATAAATATGCTTGTAGATAAAATCATTGATTCGCAGATAGCTGATGGATTCTTTAAAGAATGCCCTATTACTTTCAAGGATATATCCACTATCAAAACCCTATTCAAAGAAAAACTGAAAGCTGTATACCATACTCGTATCAGCTACCCTGAACTGAAAAAATAAAATCATGAAACAGTTTGTGGATGTCATATTACCGCTGCCTTTAGCAAATCGGTATACTTATTCATTGCCCGAAGAATTACAAAACCGGGTGAAGACGGGTAGTCGTGTTATTGTACCTTTCGGGGGGAAAAAAATCTACACTGCTTTAGTAACCAATAGTCATTACTGCCCACCTAAAGACTACGATACAAAAGAAGTTATTGAAATACTCGATGTACATCCCATCCTTACCCCCCAACAATTCAAATTATGGGAATGGATAGCATCTTATTATATTTGTACTTTGGGTGATGTATACAAAGCCGCTCTACCTTCAGGCATGAAACTTGAAAGCGAAACCATAGTGTTATACAATACTGATTTTGAAGGTATTACCCCTCTTCTTCCCAAAGAGCAACAAATTCTAGACTTACTTTCTTCCGAACCAGAACAATGCATCACTCAACTCGAGAAAGCCAGTGGACTACACAATATTCTACCAACTATCAACAATCTATTAAAACGTGGTGCCATCACCATCAAAGAAGAACTAAAAAGGAGTTACAAACCAAAAACAGAAATACGGATCAGACTATGTAAAAGTTACCACACAGAAGACCTTCTACGCCAAGCTTTCGAAGAATTAAAACGAACTCCCAAACGACTGGCTTTACTGATGAAGTATCTGGAACTTTCAGCCTTTTTCAGTTCACAGCACATCTTACATGAAGTAAGCAAAAAAGAGCTGTTGACCAAGGCCAACGTACAGCCTTCTGTTCTCAAAGGAATGATAGAAAAAGGCATTTTCGAAACCTATGAATTCGAAATAGGAAGACTTCATAAAGAAGAACTGAATACAACAGGATTGAATCCGCTGAATCAAGCCCAGCAAAATGCTTATAATTCTATCACAAAACAGTTTAAAGAAAAGAATATTTGCCTACTGCACGGAGTTACATCCAGTGGCAAGACCGAAATATACATTCATCTTATACAGCAAACTATTGATGCAGGGAAACAGGTCCTCTATCTACTACCCGAAATTGCACTCACTACCCAAATCACCGAACGATTAAAGAAAGTATTCGGTAATCGTATCGGCATCTATCATTCCAAATTTCCTGATGCCGAACGAGTTGAAATATGGCAAAAACAACTGAAGGACTCTGAGAAATACGACATTATTTTAGGTGTGCGTTCATCTGTATTTCTACCATTCCTTAATTTAGGATTAGTTATCGTTGATGAAGAGCACGAAGCCACCTACAAACAACAGGACCCGGCACCACGCTACCATGCCCGAAGTGCAGCCATCATGCTGGCCTCCATGTATGATGCCAAAGTATTACTTGGAACGGCTACCCCTTCCATTGAAACCTATCATAATGCTTGCTCAGGGAAATATGGACTAGTAGAACTAAACGAACGATATCAAGACATTCGCCTACCCGACATACAAATAGTGGATATCAAAGAACTAGCACGAAAAAAAATGATGAATGGCCCATTTTCGCCTTCTTTGCTCAGGGAAATAAAACAAGCTTTGGAGCGCAATGAACAAGTCATCCTATTCCAAAACCGACGAGGATTCGCTCCCATGATTGAATGTAAAGTATGCGGATGGATTCCCAAATGCAAAAACTGTGATGTAAGTCTTACCTACCACAAAAAACTCAACCAACTTACTTGCCACTACTGTGGCTATACTTATCAAATTCCACATTCTTGCCCTGCCTGCGGGAGTGTTGAATTAATGAATAGAGGATTTGGGACTGAAAAGATAGAAGACAGCATACAAGCCATCTTTCCTGAAGCAAAAATTGCACGAATGGATCTTGACACCACTCGAAGCCGATCTTCTTATGAAAAAATCATCGCCAACTTCGAAGCTGGGAAAACACAAATTCTCATTGGAACGCAAATGGTAAGCAAAGGTCTGGACTTTGACCATGTGAGTGTAGTAGGGATATTGAATGCAGACAACATGCTGAATTATCCTGATTTCCGAGCACATGAAAGAGCATTTCAGCTAATGGCTCAAGTGGCTGGACGTGCAGGCAGAAAGAACCGTCGCGGGCTGGTCATTCTTCAAACAAAATCACCTGAATTACCAGTCATCCGACAAGTAGTACACAATGATTTCTTTCAGATGTACCGCGACCAAACAGCCGAGCGAAAACAATTCCTTTACCCTCCCTACTGCCGTTTGATTTACGTCTTCTTAAAACACCGTAAAGAAGAAGTCGTAGAGCAAGCTGCCGACATATTGGCAACATGGCTTCGCACAGCTTTCGCCGAAAAGGTACTCGGTCCTGACAAACCTCCTGTGGGACGCATACAGATGCTGTTCATTAAAAAAATTGTGCTTAAAACCGACCTTAATATGTCTACAAAAAAAATTAGAGAATATCTACAACAATTGCAACAGCACTTATTAGGGGACGAACGTTTTCGCTCACTGATTATTTACTATGATGTAGACCCTTTATAATTCAAATCCATATAACACATATTAATAATAACATACGAAAACAAATATTCTAACAATATGAAGAGAATACTTTTTGTCTGCCTCGGAAATATCTGCCGCTCTTCATCGGCTGAGGGTATCATGCGTACTCTTATTAAACAAAACAAACTAGAAAAAAAGCTAGCCGTCGATTCGGCTGGCATATTAAGCTACCATCAAGGAGAATTACCCGACCCACGCATGCGAATGCACGCTGCCCGAAGAGGCTACACGCTGACACATCGTTCACGTCCTATCTGTACCAACGACTTCTATGACTTTGACCTCCTCATCGGGATGGACGATCGGAATATCGACGATTTAAAAGAACGTGCTCCTGGAATAGAAGAAGAAAAGAAAATCCACCGCATGACAGACTTCTGCCAAAATAAGGTAGCAGACTATGTCCCAGACCCCTACTATGGAGGTGCTTCCGGATTTGAGAATGTTCTCAATATCCTTGAAGATGCCTGTAAAGGATTACTCGTATATCTGCAAGAAGGAGGTGTGTCGTAATGCACGATGCACCTTCTTTTTTGTTCAATACTATA
>Cinder_p2__coassemble_2037_pt1 | contig 15864 bp, 14 predicted proteins | sample Cinder_p2__metabat2_low_PE_026 | metagenome-assembled genome bin Cinder_p2
GCACTGTGTTTTTCATAGTATTAGATTTAAGGTTAACAAAGGTTGGGCTCAGCGGAGCCCTTTTTTTATGCCCACCTTGAACTTAATGAACCATACAATCGCCTGATTCACTAATAGAAATATTAAAATCTATAATCAGCTACAGATACCAACTAGCAAAAATCATTATTTTATAGCATATTTGTATACATTTTGAGTCGAATTATAAGTACAATTGTGTTTTTTTGCTACTTTTGTACACGTAGATTTATATAAAGAGAAAATATGAATACAACAGCAATCCTATCATTACACTGTCCGGACAAGCAAGGCATTTTGGCCGAAGTTACCAATTTCATTACAGTCAACAAAGGAAACATTATTTATCTGGATCAGTATGTAGACCACGCAGAGAAAACTTTTTTCATGCGTATCGAATGGGAATTAAACGAATTTCTTATTCCGAAAGAAAAGATATACGATTATTTCGATACTCTATATGCAAAGAAATACGAAATGGAATTCCTGCTTGATTTTTCTGACATTAAACCACGTATGGCCATATTTGTGTCCAAAATGTCGCATTGTTTGTTCGACATTCTATCTCGTTATACAGCCGGCGAACTGCATGTAAACATTCCCTTAATAATCAGTAATCATCCTGATTTAAAACCTATTTCCGAAAGATTCGGTATTCCTTTTCATGTATTTCCTATAACTAAAGACAATAAAGATGAACAAGAAAAAGCCGAGTTGAAACTATTAGAAACATATAATATAAACTTCATCGTATTGGCACGCTATATGCAGGTTATTTCAGATCGTATGATTACACAATATCCACAAAGAATCATAAACATTCATCATTCCTTTCTTCCGGCATTCATTGGTGCACGCCCCTATCATGCAGCTTTTGACAGAGGTGTAAAAATCATCGGAGCAACCAGTCATTATGTTACCAATCAACTTGATGCCGGTCCGATAATCGAACAAGATGTTGTAAGAATCACACATAAAGACACGCTAAACGATTTGATAAACAAAGGTAAAGACTTAGAAAAAATAGTTCTATCACGTGCCATACAAAAGCACATTGAAAGAAAAATTCTTGTATATCAAAACAAAACAGTCATTTTTAATTAAGAACATATTATGATTGTAGCCATAGTCAAATACAATGCCGGAAATATATATTCAGTGGCACATGCTTTAAAACGTTTGGGAGTAGAAACCATCATTACAGCCAATGCAGAGCAATTGCATTCGGCCGACAAAATTATTTTTCCAGGTGTAGGTGAAGCAGCAACCACAATGAAATATTTAAAAAACAACAAGTTAGACGATATTATCCGTTCACTTCGCCAACCCGTACTAGGAATCTGCCTAGGTATGCAACTGCTATGCCGACATTCAGAAGAAGGAGATGTAGATGGTCTTGGTATTTTTAATACCGAAATAAAACGCTTTAGCCCTTGTATACATACCGACAAAATACCTCACATGGGATGGAATACCATTACGCAAACTAAGGGCAATCTTTTTCAAGGATTTACACAAGCCGAATTTGTTTATTTTGTACATAGTTACTATGCTCCGATATGCTCAGAAACCATTGCTTGCACTGAATACATACACCCTTTCAGTGCTGCATTACAAAAAGATAATTTTTATGCCACACAATTTCATCCTGAAAAAAGTGGCATTATAGGAGAACGTATTTTAAATAACTTTCTAACGCTTTAGTTTTATGATAGAAATCATTCCGGCTATTGACCTTATAGACGGCAAATGCGTCCGTCTGTCACAAGGAACATACCACAGTTGCAAAGTATATTCCGATAAACCTTTAGATATAGCTAAAGCTTTTGAAGACAACGGAATACGACGTTTACATTTGGTTGATCTTGATGGTGCAAAAGCTGCTCACATAGTAAACTACAAAACACTGGAAAACATAGCCCGCCACACTTCATTAACTATTGATTTCGGTGGAGGTATCAAAAGCGACAGCGATTTGAAAACAGCGTTTGCTTGTGGAGCACAAATGGTCACAATAGGAAGCGTAGCTGTCACTCAATCACAGTTATTCACTTCCTGGATACAGCGATACGGAACAGAGAGAATCATCTTAGGGGCAGATGTCAGAAATGAACAAATAGCAATCAATGGATGGACTGAGGATAGCAAAATCCATATTTTCCCTTTTTTGGAGAAATATCAAAAGAAAGGAATCTCACAAATATTATGTACCGATATCGGACGCGACGGTATGCTACAAGGTCCCTCCTTACTTCTATATAAAAAGATAATGAGCCAACAACCATCGCTCTATCTGATTGCCAGCGGTGGAATAAGTTCCATAAAAGACATCTATCAACTGAACGAAGCAGGAATCCCGGCCACAGTCATAGGAAAAGCCATCTATGAAAACCGGATTAAACTGCAAGAACTTAATCACTTTATCGCCAAGCATGGCGATATCTAAACTTTCAGCCTATGCTAGCCAAACGAATTATTGCCTGTCTCGATGTAAAAGATGGGCAAACTGTCAAAGGAACAAACTTCACAAATCTCCGTCATGCCGGAGACCCTGTGGAGCTAGGTAAATTCTATTCAAATGAAGGAGTTGATGAACTTGTATTTTTAGACATTACAGCCAGTCACGAAAAACGTAGCACTTTTGTTGAAATGGTGAAGCGAGTAGCCGCCAACATCAACATACCATTTACGGTTGGGGGTGGTATATGCGCACTGAAAGATGTAGAACGATTACTCGAAGCCGGAGCCGATAAGATTTCCATTAATTCATCAGCTATTCATAATCCCCAACTCATCACCGATATAGCCCACCATTTTGGCTCACAAGTTTGTGTTGTAGCAATAGACGCAAAACAAAACAACAGCCAATGGATATGCTATTTAAACGGAGGACGAATAGCCACATCTAAAACACTATTCGAGTGGGCCAAAGAAGCTGTTGACAGAGGTGCAGGAGAGATTCTGTTTACAAGCATGGACCATGACGGAGTACGAAAAGGATATGCAAACGATGCTCTAGCTGAACTATCCGATTGCTTGTCTGTTCCCATCATAGCATCGGGCGGTGCAGGTGTTTTAGAACATTTTAAAGATACTTTTTTGCTAGGAAAAGCAGATGCAGCATTAGCTGCCGGCGTTTTTCACTTCGGAGAAATAAAGATTTCTGAATTAAAGCACTATCTTTGTGCACACAATATAAATGTACGACTAACATAACAAAAGGAAAAAGGACACATGAAATTAGATTTCGATAAAATGAACGGACTTGTTCCTGCTATTATTCAAGATGCATGCACTTGTAAAGTGCTCATGCTCGGCTTTATGAATAAGGAAGCTTATAATAAAACCATAGAGAGCGGAAAAGTAACTTTTTATAGCCGCACACGCCAGACTATATGGACAAAAGGCGAAACTAGCGGCAACTTTTTGAACGTGGTATCAATAAAGGCTGACTGCGACTGTGACACATTACTGATTAAAGTAAAACCGGAAGGGCCAGTCTGCCATACAGGAACTGATACTTGCTGGGGCGAAAAGAATGATGCTGATATTCTTTTTCTAACCTATCTGCAAGATTTTATAGAACAGCGACACAAGGATATGCCCGAAAACTCCTATACCACCTCGCTGTTTCAAGCAGGCATCAACCGCATGGCCCAAAAAGTGGGTGAAGAAGCTGTAGAAACAGTCATCGAAGCTACTAATGGGAACGATGATCGCTTGATATACGAAGCTTCGGACATGATATACCATCTAATCGTACTGCTCACCTCAAAGGGCATGCGTATTGAAGACCTTGCCCGAGAATTGAAGAAACGACATAAACAATAACTATATAAATGATGCTCATTAATTATCAGGATGTAGAAATCAACCAGCAGGAACACTGCGTATTGTCCCAAGTCAACTTTCAGTTGAATGAAGGAGAGTTCGTATACCTAATAGGCAAAGTAGGTTCCGGAAAAACCAGCCTGCTGAAAACTTTCTATGGAGAGCTCGAAGTTCTGTCTGGTAAAGCACAAGTGCTGGAGTATGACATGACTTCCATCAAAAGAAAACAAATACCAGATTTACGCCGTAGGCTGGGAATCGTCTTCCAAGATTTTCAATTACTTACAGACCGCACGGTATTTGACAACCTGAAATTTGTACTAACAGCCACAGGATGGAAAAATACAACTGATATCCATAACCGGATAGAAGAAGTTATGAATCTGGTAGGCATGGGCAATAAAGGATATAAATTGCCACACGAGCTTTCTGGTGGAGAACAACAACGTATTGTATTGGCACGTGCCATACTAAACTCTCCACAAATTATCCTGGCTGATGAGCCTACCGGAAATCTGGACGAAGAAACCGGATGCCAAATAATGAAATTGTTACGCGAAATCAGTTCAAAAGGTTCCGCTATAATCATGACTACACACAACCTTAAAATAGTGCGCGAATTTCCCGGCATAGTTTATCAATGCAATGAACACCGGATTGAGGAAATAACGCAAGATTTTTACCAACAGAAATAATTTAATAACAAAAACAGATAACTAAATTACAAGACAATGAAAGTTTTAAAATTTGGAGGAACTTCTGTAGGTTCAGCTCAACGAATGAAAGATGTTGTCAAGCTCATTACAGATGGAGAAAAGAAGATTGTGGTCCTTTCAGCCATGTCAGGAACTACAAACACCCTAGTCGAAATCTCAGACTACTTGTATAAAAAGAATCCTGAAGGAGCAAATGAAATCATCAACAATCTGGAAGCCAAATACAAAAAACACGTTGATGAACTTTATACCACCGAGGAGTACAAACAAAAAACCTTGAATTTTCTAAAAGGCGAATTCGACTTCATCCGTTCTTATACTAAAGACCTTTTCACTTTGTTCGAAGAGAAAATTATTTTAGCTCAAGGTGAAATCATTTCAACTAATATGGTTACAAACTATTTGGTAGAACAAGGTGTAAATGCAGCCCTCATTCCGGCTCTTGAATACATGCGCACCGACAAGAATGCCGAGCCCGACCCTAACTATATTAAAGAAAAACTAGCACTACAACTTGAAAAATACCCCGATGCAGATATTTATATAACCCAAGGATATATCTGCCGAAATGCTTACGGCGAAATCGACAATCTGCAACGTGGTGGAAGCGACTATACAGCATCACTGATAGGTGCTGCTATCAATGCAAGCGAAATTCAAATATGGACCGATATTGATGGTATGCACGACAACGATCCACGCATCGTAGACAAAACAACTCCTGTACGTCAACTGCAATTTGAAGAAGCAGCCGAACTTGCTTATTTCGGTGCAAAAATCCTCCACCCCACTTGTATCCAACCGGCTAAATATGCCAACATTCCCGTTCGCTTGTTGAACACCATGGAACCGCAAGCTCCGGGTACATTGATTTCTAATGAAACAGAAAACGGGAAAATAAAAGCAGTAGCAGCTAAAGACAATATCACAGCCATCAAAATCAAATCTAGCCGAATGCTTCTGGCTCATGGTTTTTTGCGTAAAGTATTCGAAATTTTCGAAAGCTACCAAACTTCCATCGATATGATTTGTACTTCTGAGGTGGGTGTATCCATGTCTATAGACAACACCAAACATTTGCACGAAATTGTAGATGACTTGAAGAAATACGGAACGGTTACCGTTGACCATGACATGTGCATCGTGTGTGTGGTGGGCGACTTGAAATGGGAGAATGTTGGTTTTGAAGCTAAAGCTATTGCTGCCATGAGCGAAATTCCTGTCCGCATGATTTCATATGGAGGAAGTAACTACAACATTTCTTTCCTTATTAAAGAAGAAGACAAGATACGCGCTTTGCAAGCTTTAAGCAGTAGTTTATTTAATCATTAATCAACAGAAAACAAAATGAAAGGCATTTTTCCTATTGATAATTTCAGAAACTTACAAACGCCTTTTTATTACTACGATACAAATTTATTGCGTGATACACTAAACACCATCAACCGCGAAGCTAGCAGATACGAAGACTTTCATGTTCATTATGCCATCAAGGCTAATGCCAATGAAAAGATCTTGAAAATAATCTGCAATAGCGGAATGGGAGCCGACTGTGTGAGCGGAGGAGAAATCCGCGCCGCAGTCAGCGCAGGTTTTCCTACGGATAAGATTGTATATGCCGGAGTGGGAAAATCCGATTGGGAAATTAATTTGGGACTGGACAATAACATCTTCTGCTTCAACGTAGAGTCTATCCCTGAACTGACCATCATCAATGAACTGGCTGTCGCAAAGAATAAAATAGCCAATGTGGCTTTCCGTATCAATCCGAATGTAGGTGCACATACACATGCTAATATCACCACCGGATTGGCTGAAAACAAATTCGGAATCAGCATGGAAGACATGGACAAAGTGATTGATTTGGCTGGAACACTGAAGAATATTTGCTTTATCGGACTACATTTCCACATCGGATCGCAAATTCTTGACATGGGAGATTTCGTCGCACTCTGCAACCGCATCAACGAACTGCAGACAAAATTGGCCACACGTCATATCTTGGTAAAACACATAAACGTGGGCGGAGGACTTGGTATAGACTATCAACATCCAAACCGACAATCCATTCCAGACTTTGCCGCATATTTTGCCTGCTACAACAAGCACTTGAAACGATTCGGAAAACAAAGTATACATTTTGAATTGGGACGCTCCGTAGTGGGACAATGTGGTTCCTTAATTACCCAAGTACTTTATGTCAAACAAGGAACTCACAAACAGTTTGCCATTGTGGATGCCGGTATGACAGACCTAATCCGCCCGGCTCTCTACCAAGCTTATCACAAAATAGAAAACCTGACATCAGAACGTACTCCCGAAACCTATGATGTGGTAGGTCCTATTTGTGAATCTTCGGATGTATTCGGAAAAGCTATCGATTTAAACCAAGTGCAACGACACGATTTATTGGCTTTGCGCTCGGCTGGAGCCTATGGAGAGATTATGGCATCAAGTTATAATTGCCGTACATTGCCCAAGGGATACATAACCGAGGATTTTGTCTGAACCTGTATCTTCAGTCGAATAAGACTTTAAATAATTTTTCCGGAAGACTCTGTTTTAATACAGACTCTTCCGGTTTTTTCTTTTATAACATTGCATAAATCATATTTTTCGATATATCTTTTTGATACATGCATATTTATACGCTATACTTTTAAAACAACACTTTTACTTATATAAAAGATAAGTTCACGCCCCCTTACGCTTTAAAAGCCCATACAGGGCAAAAGAACGCATTCTAAGAGAGGGTGTGCCATAAAAAGCAAAAACAAGTTACAGACAAAATACACTCCTGCTTTATAACAAAACAAGAACATATTAAGAAATAAAATTACATTTATTCATTATATCCCTAACAGATTTCATTTCTTCTATCTCAAACTACGAAAACCGACATTATCTTATTGATAGATAAATATTGTTTTTATAATCATATTATTACAAAATAATATGATTATTTATCAAATAGTCAAATTCTCAAACCTCTTATTTCTAACAACTGCAGTTCTTATGATGTAAGAACTGCAGTTGTTACATCATAAGAACTGTGATTGTTACACTGCAACAACCGCAGTTCTTACACTGCCACAACTGCGATTTAAAAAAAGAGAAATTACTATCCTCAAAATAGGACACGTATTTTTTAAGATAAAAATAAACAACAAATATTAGATTATAATTTCGGGTTTCCTATTTTTCACATTACTGGTTAATCAGTACTCATGTATTCCAAATCGCCTTAAAGCACAGATTAAAGCAGACTTTTATAATTACTCAACTCATATTTATGCAAAAGAAACAGACATAATCGGACATCATGTATAAAAATGCACTATCTCCTTTCTGTTTTTAATTTGTCATTATGCTTCTAATAGCACTTCGTTCAAATCCAAAAGACAGATTATACAGGTTATCAACTTACATTTTTTAAATTCGCTTTTTCATCTCCTAATCCATATATTTCTCGCAAAAGAATATCCTCATTTACCAAATAGCAATGCCCTATCTCGTTCTATTGCCTTTTTCGTCCAATCTTCAGGAACGAACTTCCATAAATTCATAGGTTTGGGGTAAACCGTACCTTGGCGTTCTATATACTCTGTCAGATAATATCTTAGATCTTTGGTTGTACTTTTCACTATACGTTGCGCCAATTCTTCTTTCGGGATGCCTGCTCCCACAGTAAGAAGCTCACCTCCCCCATTACCCCGATACGAATTTATTGCCACTTTATAAATCTTTTCTTCATTGAAAGCCGTTCCGTCGGCCATACACTCAATCATTATTTTCTTACCTTGTGGACGTGTCACATCCACCGTATATCGTATTCCGGCAGCCGAATCAAAATTAAAAGCAAAGTTCTTAAACCCCAAACGTGTTGCATCTTCATTCAAAGGAGATAATGACATAATATGATCTTGCGGAGAAAGCATTTGGTTAGTCCATAAGGCATAAGAATACTCCAAATAATCCTTCACCTCCTTACCCGACAACCGCATAGTGTAAAGCATATTCTCATAACGATAAAGATTGAACATATCACGCATATAAACCTCTCCGGCTTTTATTACTGCATCATAAGAAAGCGGAGCACAAAACGAGATATCGGCTTGAGTAAGTTTCAACTGCATGGAATGAATAAAATCAATAAAAGCCGACGAGCCAAAATAAGAAGGTTCTATGCGAAGTGTATCTGCCATCGTCCCTATGCGCCGACAAACAAAATTTTTCACTTTCTTATAGGATGCAGAAAAATGATTCATAAAATCACGGCTGATACCAAAATTTGAAGTACGAGTCAACTTTGCAGCAATCTTTTTATGCACTACTTTTCCATCCAACTTCAGCAAATGAAAATCCACTTCACCCACCACGATAGCATTATTGGCAGGATTTACTATCCACACTTGCTTTCCTTCCACATTTTTCACAGTTCCACAGAACCTTTTGTGATCATGCCCAATCAGCAAGATATCGAATCCTGGCACATTTTGCGCTATGTCCATGGTAGCATCCTCGTTATAACTATCCACCTGACGCATGGCTTCTTTACCGGCATGCAACATACCCACCACCACATCGGGATGTTCCTTCTCACGAATCAGCTTCATCCATTTTCGTGCACACACTTCCATATCCTCAAACTGCAATCCGCTCCACAATACCTCTGGCAACCACATTGGAACAGCTGGTGTAATCATGCCCAACACAGCAATGCGAATACCCTCTCTTTCTAGTATGATATAAGGAGTGAAATAGGGCTCTCCGGTTTTTACATCAATTACATTCGCCCCCAACACCGGAAAACGACACTGACTTACCCAACGGTCATACACATCGTGTCCTCCTTCAATATCATGATTTCCGATGTTTCCCACATCACATTTCAGATAATTCAGTACCGACGCTGCCAGATGTTCCGATTCTGTTTCAACAAAATTATAATAATAAGCCGAAGGCTGTCCTTGCAAGACATCGCCATTATCTACATACAACAACCGATTGCCCATTTTCTTCCGCTTTATTTCAAGCAACGAATGCACCCGTGCCAAACTACCTCCCGAAGGTATGTCCGTCACAAAATTATAAGGGAAGAAACTTCCATGCACATCGCTGGTCACTATCAGTTTCAGATAAATTTCCTTTGCTCTCACCACACTTATAACCTAATTAATGAGTAGCTTTATACCATGAAGTTTCTGTTTTCATAGCAGCATCAAGATGAAAACTGGGATCAGAAACAGTAAGACCAGAAAAAGTATGAATTTCACGTGTACTAGGAATACTCAAATCGGTGTAATACCGTTCTGTATTCACTTTATATATAACAGTCTTGTTCAACTGCTGTTCGAATGCATCCAGCAAAGTTTCATCTTTACACAATTTGCGAACATAGTCGCCATAATCAAAAAAAATAGCAGGTAAATAACCATCCAAGGCTTGTAATGACGACAACTGTTTGGAGTAAAACATGTAACGAGCATTTATCTCGCGCATCAAACCTGCCATTTCATCAAGCTGCGAACAATCGGTCACCGCCAGTGTTCCATACGGATAACTGAAATTAGAATAGAACGAATAAAAACCATCACACACAGCCTTATAGTTCGTTTCGCCTAACAAATATCCTCCCACCATTTCGTAAGGAACTCCTCTGTTCATCATCTCGCAAGAAGAAGCTATCAGAAAGTCGGTGGCATGACGCAATTCGTAGGCCACCTCAATACACGACATATAACAAACATCAAACAAGATATATTCCATCTTTATGCCCGCATTTTCTATTCCTCTTGCCAATGCAGTTACATCAGTCTGAGAGTCATAACTAGTACCTCCCAAAAAACGTGTCAACGGCACCTCTCTTTCCCAATATTCCGACTGTCCCGATAATGTACGCACAAACTCTACATCTTCTGCCGGAATCCATCCTTTGCCATGACACCCCACAATCATGGAATAACGTAAAGCCGGAGCATAACGTTTCACATCGTTCAAAACCGATGTTATATCCGAAGCTTCTATAAGTGAGGCCTTATCATATTCCTGAAGAGGAATTCGGCTGCATTCACCATTTTTACATACTATTTCAAACAGGTCGGCCTTAGTAGAGGAGGTAGCAAAAAACACCACCACTCTTTCTCCAGAAAGGCCACGTTCCTCAATAGCATCCTCCATATACAAAATATTATCCTTTAAAAAAGAAGTCAGATTCCCCGTCCAAGGGAAATATACGAAAACCGTTTTACGGGTAACCTTATCATCCTCCGAAGAGCTGTCGCTACAAGATACCATTAAGATTCCGACAACTAACATACAAGTTAAAAAGCACAACACTCTTCCTAATACTATTTTCATCTTGAATCGTTCCATATTACTAATTCTCTAACAAATTCCAAAGATATAAAAAAGCTTTAAAAGGTCAATCACAAATCAGTCCTCTCTTGTAAGCTATCATAAAAATAACCCTCTTTTCAAGACACTTCAATGCAGGAATTAAGTACTTTTGCAAGACACACAACAAGACTTATAAAGAAAAACTATGGATAAAGAAAAAAGACTTTGGTTTGTTTTCTGCAACGACCAGCTTCTGATAGAGAAAAAAGGAGGAAACCTGACTGTTCCCTATCAGAATACCCCTCCCACTCCTATTACCGAATGGACCCACATTCATGAGCTTTCCATGTTCGATGGCGAAATATTCAATGCCTATGCCATAGACAAGCCCATATCTGAAAACGACCACTACACCATGATTGGTCTGCGTGCTTCTTTCGACGTTCTTCTACACAGCCAATATCTAAAAGCAGGAAAAGCCCAAGAACTGATTTACTGGGACAAGAACTCACGTTACTGTCCGGTATGTGCCATGCCTATGGCTTTTCACACCAGCATCAGTAAACGTTGCACCGGCTGTGGCAAGGAAATATGGCCCACTGTAGCTACTGCCATCATTGTTCTGGTGAAACGAGAAGACAAAGTGCTGTTAGTGCACGCACGCAACTTCCGTGGTGACTATTACGGACTGGTGGCTGGATTTGTGGAAACCGGCGAAACTTTGGAGGAATGTGTGGAGCGAGAAGTTTTGGAAGAAACCGGACTACGCATCAAAAATATCCGTTATTTTGCCAGCCAACCTTGGCCATACCCTTGCGGACTGATGGTAGGATTCACTGCAGAATATGAAAGTGGAGAAATCAAACTTCAGACATCGGAACTCAGTGCCGGCGACTTCTTTAGCAAAGATAACCTCCCGAATATACCTGGAAAAGTCAGTTTGGCGCGCATGCTGATTGATCATTGGTTAAAAGAAACTGATGTATAAACAGAGTTCTGAAGACACACAATGATTTCTTCTGTCAAACTTTGAAAAATAGATACAAAAGGCCTGTTCTTGAAAAGATAACATCAATGACAGGCTTTCTTAATATAAGAAAAAAGTTATTTCCAATTAATAGATATCCTCTCTTTCACAACTACATAATATCAATCTGAAACCCCTTAAGGGGAAAGACACACTGCCTTAAAGGGAAAAAACACCACTTTAAGGAATACCAGCAAACATCTATTTTGAAGAGAAAACAATGTCCACGCGTCCTATAAGCACGCCCTTCTCTCCAGCTTGCGACACTAGCACTTTACGTCCTCGAGCATTTTCCATCAACTCGGGAGTTTTCATAAACACATGAGAATGACCACCCAAAATCACATCAATACCAGTAGTTTTTTTCGCTAAATCACGATCATTATAAGTCTTTGGATCCAACCCTAAATGAGACAGACATACAACCAAATCGCATTTCTTTTTTTCTTTCAAAAATAAAGCTGTTTTTTCTGCTATTTCATAAGGGGGAATAAATTTAATTCCGCGACAGTTTTTTTGTTGTACTACTCCCTCCAAACATACTCCCAAACCGATAACTCCAATACGAAGTCCATCTGTTTGAATGATATGAAAGGGTTTGACCCATTTTTTAAGACATGTCGTGCTCACATCATAATTTGTACATACAACCGAGAATCGAGCTTTGCGCAACATCTTCCGAAGATTCTCCAATCCGGAATCAAATTCATGATTTCCCAAAGTAACAGCATCGTACCCAATCCGATTCATGCACTCAATCTCCACTTGCCCTCCAAAAATATTATAATAAATAGTTCCTTGTGAAAAATCTCCTGCATCGAATACCAATACATTCTTTTCTGAAATTCGAATATTTTCCACATAAGCCTGACGACGGGAAATTCCTCCTCTATCAGGATATTTACTGTCGGTAGTATCAAGTGGTTCAATTTGGCTGTGAGTATCGTTCGTGTGTAGTAAAACAACCTTTTTTATCTGTGCCTGACTAAAGTTTGCAAGAAACAACCAAAGAAAAACAATTATAAAAAATCTTGTTTTCATAGCGAAGTTTTCCTAATTATAATTCTGGAATCTTTTGGAGAATTCAATGTCTTCCCTTCATTATCCAATTCCTTTACATATCGTATGAATAATTCTCGTAACGTAATATCTTCTAGAAAATTCAAATCTGTAGCCTTTAAAAATGCAGCCATACCATCATTGCCTTCTGCCAAATATTCAATCGTGGCTACCCGGTAAACAGAATCCGGACAAATCCTCTCTCCTCTTATTTTCGCATCTACAAGTTCTCCTTCAAGAAAAATAGTCAACAAGACATCTTGACTGACACCTTCCCCTCTGCGAGAAGCTATCTGCTCAAACAACTCTTGCACAACACTTCCTTTCATGCGCATAACACACAAAGTATTTGTAAAAGGAAGCAACTCGTATACCTGTTTTAAGGTAATCTTTCCCCGAGGTATTTCACAACGTATTGCCCCGATATTCACAACAGCGAAATCGATTTTTTCATTACTTGCAGCTTCCACCTCAGTTTTTATCACATCCGCTATGAGATTTCCTAAAGGATTAAAGCTTCGTTCCCGATTGACTATATCTTCTGAAGCAGTACCCAATACAGTAGACATCTCAGCCGCCAACATTTGTTTTCGGGATGAAATAAAATCCAATGTTGCAGGAGATTGCAAACTATCAAAACTAGAATCGATTTTCACGAATTCACCCTGCATATCAACTACTTGATAATTTGTATGACAGGATATGAATAAAACAAATAACAAGAATAAGATGTTTTTACGCATATATATTGTTTTGAGTAAACAAAGCCTTGTTTTTCTCGCAGTTAAAAAGTATGCATTATATCATGCAATCCATTTTGACTCTCGTTAGCGTATAATATAAAAACAAGATGTCGTAAAAAAATTACGGATATAAGAAATCTTACTTATGAAAGAAAATAATTTTCGAGGCCTTAACGAGAATTTTATTTCATAATGAGGATTAATGAAATAAAATTGCTGATTAACTACTTCACAATCTGATTGATGAATTATTTTCAAAAATTTTTCTATGGAACACCTTGTCCACTTTATATTGAGCAATTCTATTATTGTCTTTTCGTCTTCTTTAAACAAACGTAAAAGACTTTTATAGAAAGTAGAAGGAAGTAAATGTATAAATGGCAAATGCGACAAAATCTTATTTCTACATATTTGTTGATGACCACCAAAAGGCATTTGCCATGCAGGAAAAGCTATAAAGATAATTCCTGTTTCCGACAAAAAACTTTTTAAACGCAATATAAATTCTTTTTTATCCGGTATATGTTCTATCACATCATGACAAATTATTATATCAAACTGATTCTTCAATGGGTCAAACTCAAAAATATCTGCAGCGATAAAATTTCCTTGAGCTTGATTCTCTTTAAAGAAAGATGCCGCATCATTTATTCGACATGCTGCTAAATCCACACCAGTAACGCTACAACCTAATTTTGCGAAAGGTAATAAATTACCACCATCACCACATCCAACTTCCAAAACACGCAAGTCTGATGATATCGCTTTATAGTGTGAAATATATGGTATATAATACTTCTCACAAGTTATAGCGAGCTCTTTAAAATACATTGCCCGATCTAAATGTCTTTTATGCATTACTTTTAATTTTATTACCTTCAGTTACCATAGGCTAATTAAACCACGAAGCATGAAACTGAAATGCCCTGTTTTATATCTCACTTTGAAAATTAAACAGATTTCCAAACTACAAGATTAGCATAACGCCTCTTTTAATCTAAAATTTTCAGAAAGAATTACTTCAATCCACGCACAAAAGTAAGAATTTTACATAATTAAACGAACATTGTTAAAGGAATTTCAACGCTTAAGAGTTGATTTAATGACTTGTTTATGGTTTATTAGCACTTCATATTAGGAATATTATATGACTAATACTCATAAATAATTCTTTAACTAACAAAACAGACAATATCATAGTATAGAATTTGCATCAAGTAGTTATTGTTTCATAATATTTTCTGGGAAACATTACTATTTTTTTTCAAAGCCAAACATCTATAAAATATTACCTAAACAAACAGCGGACTGCTCACAGATTCAGCATCTGCGAACAGCCCGCTACCTATTTTTCTTATCAGCGATTTTTACGGAAACGGTTCAAAAGACTTGCACTTAAAAAACCTACACAGAAGATGAGTAATGTTCCGAAAACAATTGCCAAATTAGCATGAACATAAGAAGTTGCCGTAATCCATGCCACCAATATAACACCGCATATTACGCCCAAAATAGCATCGAAATTGTGTACATACTTTTGAGACAAGTAGCCAAGCAGAAACAGACCAAGCATACCACCACTAAAAATGGATGACAATGCCCACCAAGCATCAAGCGCACTATCCACATTCAAGAAGGCTATCGCTACCATAATACCAAGCACTCCAACCACTAGACTAGACACCTTCAAAACCAATAGTTGTTCCTTGTCCGAAGCGTTCTTACGAAAACGTTTATAATAGTCTGTCAGAATAATAGTAGACGAACTGGTCACACTCGTAGCCACCGTACTCATACCCGCTGCAAAAATTGAAGCTATCAACAGGCCAGTCATACCCACTGGAAGCTCATTAACAATGAAAAACGGGAACACATAGTCGGCCTTAATACCTTCAGCCGGGAGTAAATCAGGATAAGTTTTATAAAAAGCATACAACGCTGTTCCTATCAAGAAAAAAACAGCCGAAACCGGAATGAACAGATAACCTCCAAATAAAGCCGAAAATTTGGCCTGCTTCTCACTTTTTGCCGTATGGTAACGCTGCACATAGTTTTGGTCAATACCATAGTTCTGTAAGTTGGTAAAGATACCGTAAATCAAGCACACCCAGAATGTAGACGAACTGATATC
>Cinder_p2__coassemble_2094_pt1 | contig 15276 bp, 10 predicted proteins | sample Cinder_p2__metabat2_low_PE_026 | metagenome-assembled genome bin Cinder_p2
ATGATTAATATAAATCAGGCAAGTTATGGCACAGACAGGTATAGCTGTATCTGCCAAGCAGCCGTTTATTCTCAAAGTAACAAATAACCAAGTTTGTTTCATTGATTGAAACTTTGCATACTTTTGCGTGGCTGCTTTATTTTGAATTTTCAGGAGCTTGAATTTATTGCAGGTTATAGAGTTTAAGTTTGTTGTAAAGAGTTTTGCGGTCTATTCCGAGAAGAATAGCTGCTTTACTTTTATTGTTGTTTGTCTGACGGAGTGCATTCAGAATCTGCTTTTTCTCCAAATCTTCGTTATGAAGATTGAACGAAGTATTTTGTTGAATTCCGCTAGGTTCAGACAAGTATCCGCTGATTTCCTGTAGGGTGATAAAATTACCTTGAGCCAATAAGGTGGCGCGTTTTACTATATTCTTTAGTTGGCGTAAGTTTCCAGGCCAGGAATAGTTTTGTAAAGCAGCCATGGCGTGTGCATCGAAGCCAATGAGTTGGCGATCTAATTCTTGATTGGCTTGATCGAGGAAGAAGTTGGCAAAAAGCAGAATGTCTTCAGGTCGGTCTTTCAGTGCCGGCATGTGCAAGGTAAATTCGTTGATGCGGTGGTAGAGATCTTCTCGGAAAGCTCCTTTCTCTATTGCAGCTTCTAAATTTTCATTGGTGGCACTTACTACACGTACGTTGACTTCTATTTCTTTAGATGAGCCAACAGGACGGATGCGTCGTTCCTGCAATGCTCTTAATAACTGTATTTGTACGTCATAACTGAGGTTGCCTATTTCATCCAGAAATAAAGTTCCTCCATTGGCTTCAACAAAGGCACCGGTTTTGTCATTTAAAGCTCCAGTAAAAGAACCTTTTACATGTCCGAAAAATTCAGATGCAGCCAATTCTTTAGGTATAGAACCGCAATCTATTGCAATGAAAGGTTGGTTAGCTCTTTTGCTGAGTTGGTGTATGCGGTGGGCTACATATTCTTTTCCTGTTCCGCTAGCGCCATTGATAAGCACTGACATTTGGGTTGGAGCTACAAGGCGTACATAATTAAATAGTTTTCGTGCGGCTTCGCTTTCTCCTTCTAGAAAATTTTGATTATCGGTCAGTGTGGTTGATTTACTTGTTATTTGTTTAGTTTGCTTTGGTGAATGTTGAGCCGTAGCAGTTGTTGTATCATTGCTTCTTAATAATGCTTCCCTTATTTTTTTTAATAATTCTTCTGGTTGTACAGGTTTGGATATATAATCATTTGCACCACATTTCATGGCTTGTACTGCTGATTGGATATCGGCATAACCGGTCATGATGATGAGTGGGCAATTTATTGATTGTTTGTACATCCAATTTAAAAGGGATATTCCATCTTCATCGGGAAGTCTTAGGTCGGAGAGAATCAAGTCGTGGTGGTGCTCTTCTAATTCATGACGCGCATGGGCAATACTACTCACGGTACTTACTTGGAATCCTTTTTTACTCAACCAAGTTTTGAGCATTAAAGAAAATGTAAGGTCGTCTTCTACAATTAAGATGGATGTTGACATTGTGTTTAATTTCTAATATTGAGCAAAGTTATTCTTTTTCTGCAAGATTAATCTTTGCTTCTCGGATAATTTTTTCGATTTGCTGTAATACAATGTTAATTTTTTCAGCGATAGAAGTATCTATTTCTTTATACTCTTCGTGCTCAAGCCAAGTGAGTAAAGGTATACAATCATGTGCTTCTAACATTTTAAACAATGGCAGTTGTTTATGTGCTATGGCTTTAATTTGTTTACAGTCGCCTATACGGAGAGCTTCTTCTAATTTCTGTTTGTTGTTTTGTGTTTCTTGTATAAACGAACGTATGATTTCGGCAGAGGCTTCGGGATCATCTTCTGAGAAGATGGTTAGTGCTGAGAAATTGAATACACCAAGGTTTTTATGTGAGGTAGAAGTAGTATGATTTTCTTCTAATTTTCGATTACATAATTTTTCTATTAGACGAATTACTTCTGTTTTACTATATGGTTTGTGTAGACAAGCTGCAAAACCTTGCGATGTGAATAGCTTTTCTTCAATGTCGCAGCGTGCAGTCAAGGCTACTATGGGAAGCTTTTGTGCTTGTTTGTCTGGCATGTCTCTCAGTTTTTTTAATAGTTCGAATCCGTTGAGCGAGGGCATTTGGATGTCTGTAAACAGAAGATCGAAATTTTGTTCTTTAAGTTGCTGAAAGAGAATGTCTGGATTATTGCAACAGAATATTTCTAGTGATGGATGATTAAGCATTGCTTGGGTCAGTTCCAGTTGAATGCGGTCATCGTCAATAAAGAGAAGCTTTATTTTTTTGTCGGCATTTATCGGATTCTCATTTAAGGAGTTTCTAGAGTTATTTCCTTCTGTTTCTGAAATATTTTTCAGTAATTCTCCAGAAGCCAGTTTTATAGGAAGGGATATAGTGAAGGAACTTCCTTTTTCTATTTCACTATTGACTGTGATACTTCCATTCATTAGAATAACAAGGCGTTGGGTTATAGCTAACCCCATACCAAAACCTTCTTCTCCTTGTGCATTTTGTAGTCGGGTAAATTCTTCGAACATGTGTTCTTTTTCTTCTTCTGGTATTCCACTTCCTGTATCACTGACAGAAAAGCAAAATTTTCCATCATACAATTTCGTTTGGATGGTTATATGTCCTTTTTGAGTGAATTTTAAGGCATTAGAAAGTAGATTGTCTGCTATTTGGCGTATGCGAAAGGGGTCTCCCATATAGAAACGGTTTAGTTTCTCGTCAGGATAGAAAAACAGTTGTAGTGCTTTTTTTTCTGCAAGAGGTTGGAAGCTTGTGTAGATAGTTTGAAATAATTGGTTTGGATTAAACGGAACTTGATTGATTTCCATTTTATGCGACTCGAGCTTATGAAAATCAAGTAAAGAACTGACTAAATTTAATAAATGATTGGCAGAACTTTTCATGTTTTGCAGATAAAATCGTGGACGTTCTTCTTTTAATAATCTAGTCATAAGGTCTATATATCCAAGAATGGAACCTATGGGGGCTTTGATATCATGAGTAATGGTAATCATGAATTTCTCTCGTGCAACCAATAGGTTTTCTGCATGGCGTTTGGCTTTTTCTAATTCGTTTCGGTAGTGGTTACTACGCATGATATCTCGTTCTATGAAAAACAAAAATACAGCTACTAGTATGATAGCAACAATTGCTACTATTGCTATTATGCGCGTGGATTTATTTCGGATGTTTTGTTCTAACAACAACCGTTGGTTGATGAGATCTTGTTCTTCTTTTTCAAATGTTTGTAAGATTTGATTCATGCGAAAACTTAAATCCCATCCTATGTGCTTGAAACGATTTATCTTGGTTTGTATGTTACTTTGTATATGTGAGATGCTGTCACTTACTTGCGTTTGTATAGTACGTAATATTGTAGCGACACTGTCTGCTGGGTTGTAGGTATTTATAAGTGTATCAGTAATTAGTTCTCGTTGCGTATTTGTCAGCACGGTAGTGTCTTCTTTTGGTGGTACAAAAACTTGTGCCAATCGTTTGAAAAATCCTTGACGTTTTTTCTTTATGGCATAGGAGTTTTCGTGTACTACAATTTTTTTTTGTACTTTTTTCTGTTCTTGTTGGATAGTAGTATCTTGTTCTTGTATTATTTTTTCTATTTTTTGATGATATATTTCTCCAGTATTACTTTCATTCATAGCTTGGAGTAGATTGTACATATTCCATTCCTTTTGTTTTAGTAGCCATGTTATTGTGTCTAGGCGTTTAATTTGGATGGAGTCAATCAGAATGCGTTGCATTTCTTTTAGTGCTTTATGTGAATTATTCAGAGCTTTTTGATAGTTGTAGAATTCATTCACTTGTCCGGCGCTGACAGACTGTCCGATAATTTCGGCTTGATAAAGCTGGGTCATAGCTCTATAGGTAATGCGACGCTGTTCATTGAGGTGTTGCTCATATCCTTCTGCTTCAGTCAATGCATTCATTTTCCTATAAATGTAACTGACAGAAAAAATTAGTAGCAAACTGAGTAGAATATAGCCTACAATGACTTTAAGCTGGGTGGATTTATAGTTGATAATCATTTAGTTTTCTTGTTTGGGAACGGAAACGTAAATAAAAAGCAATTCCAGCGCTAGTCAATCCTACAGGGAATCCCATCCATATGCCTATTGTTCCCCATTTAAGGATAAATCCGAAAATATAGCTGGTAGGGAGTGACAGGATGATGTAAGCTACAAAAGCGATATACATCATGGGCTTAACATCAGAGATTCCACGTAGGGCGTTGGCAAAAGCAATTTGTAGTCCGTCGCCAAATTGATAAGCTAACATTGGAATAACAAGTAGTGCTACTAATTGACAGACTTCTTCGCTGTCAGTATACCATGCTCCCAGTTGATGACGCAGGCAGAATACGATAGTACATAGTACAAAAGCCCATAATAATATCAGATGGAATCCTGCATAAGCTGACCTTTGCAGGTTTGGGGTATCATCTTGTCCACGGAAATAACTTACGCGTACGGCAATAGCAGCTCCCATGCCATAATAAATCATGAAGCATAGTGTTGTTACTGTATTCATTATTTGGTGTGCAGCAAGAGGAGTGCTTCCTAGCCAACCTAGCATTACGGCACATAAGCTGAACGAAGCCGTTTCCATGCCCATTTGTAAGGCGATAGGCCATCCTAGTTTATTGAGTTGTAGAAAGTCTTTCCGGTTTATCGCGGTTCTTTTAAAACCACTCTTAAAGGGTTGGTAACGTTTGTTTAAGAAGAATAAAAGAATAAAGCATATAGGCATCATGAAACGGGAGAATAAGGTTGATAAACCTCCACCTATTAGTCCTAGTTCCGGAAAGCCAAATTTTCCGTAAATGAGTAAGTAGTTTCCTAAGATATTCAATATATTTCCTCCCAATAGTATCCACATAGGGGTGCGTGTATCTGTTATGCCATCCGCAAATTGTTTAAATGCATTGAATAGCATGACGAGAGGGAGGGAAGCTAATAAAATTAAGTAATAGGGTTTGATGAATGGCATTAATTCATTAGGTTGCTCCAGCTTGTCAAGATTTAGATAGAGTATACCCATGATGCAACATAGTAGTATGGATATAAGTAGGTTGGCTACAATGCTGCTTTTTAGAATTCCTCCGGCTCGACTTTCTTCTCCACGTCCAAATAAAGATCCAACTATGGGAGTTAGTCCGTAAGAAAAGCCTAATCCGAAGATGATAGCTAAATTGAATATAGTATTTACAAAACCAGCAGCCGACAGTTCTGCAGCACTGTGGTGTCCTATCATGATTGTATCGGCAAATCCTAATATGATAGTTCCTAATTGCCCTATCATGATAGGTATTCCTAAATACAGTAGTTCTTTATAATGTCTTTTATAACTAATGGCTTGTTTCATTTTGCTTTTGCTTTGTAATAAAGAACGCAACAGTTTTCAGGAACGAAAGATTCATTTGCGATGCGTTGTAGTTGTTCGGCAGTGACACTGCGATATTTTTGAACTTCTTCATTCAGATATTCTGCACGTCCTAACATCTCGAAGTAGGCTAAATTAGTTGCTACATTCAAATAGTTTATATTGTTGAAAATTTGTTCGGATTCATATCGGTTCTTTACTTTTTCTAGCTCTGTTGAGTTCACCGGATGTTCTTTTAGTTTATTTAATTCTTCCCAAATAGCATTTTCTACATCGGCCAGGCTATATCCCGGAGAAGGTTTGGCTATGATATGGAACAAACCGGCATCAAGACTTCCTGAAATGTATGCATCAATGCTGGAGCAGATAGTACGTTCGGTAATGAGTCTTTGGATAAAGCGGCTTGATTTTCCATTCGATAGGATATCGGAGAGCATATCGAAAGCATAATAGTCGGGATGGAGGCGATGACACATGTGAAAGCATATATAGAGTGCATCTAAAGGTACAGCACGTTCCACTTCGAGTCGACGCTCTTCATGTTGTTTCGGTTCTTGTGGTAGAGTACGTTCTGGAATGTGACGTGCAGGAATTGGTCCGAACCATTTTTCGGCTAGTCGGATAGTTTCTTTGAAAGATATATTTCCAGTTACAGAGAGAATAGCATTGTTTGGAGCATAAAACCGGAAGAAAAAATCCTTGACTTCGTCGAGTGTAGCATTGGCTATATGGTTAATATCTTTACCAATGGTGAGCCATTGGTAGGGGTGTACCTTATAGGCCATACTACGGATGAGGTGTGAGATATCACCGTAGGGTTGGTTTAGATTGCGTTGCTTGAATTCCTCTATTACTACTTGTCGTTGTACTTCAAGACTTTTGGAGTTGAAATCCAAACTGAGCATACGGTCGGATTCTAGCCAAAAGGCCGTTTCGATATTGTGTGACGGAAGTGTGAGGTAATAGTTTGTAATGTCATTGTTTGTCCATGCATTGTTTTCGCCACCGGCATTTTGAATGGGTGTGTCATATTCAGGAATGTTAATCGAACCTCCAAACATTAAATGCTCAAATAGATGTGCAAATCCAGTATGGTCAGGATGCTCATCACGAGCTCCTACCATATAAAGTATATTTACGGCTACCATACGTGTGCTCTTGTCTTGACTATGTACGATGGTGAGCCCGTTTGGTAGTTTATGTTTATTAATGTTTATCACTGTTATCTTATTCCTCTACAGTTATTTTTTTTATTATAATATTTTCTATGGGTCGGTCAGCACGTCCGGTTTTTACGTTTTCTATAATTTCGGCAACATTCATGCCTTCAATTACTTCTCCGAACACAGTATATTGTCCATCAAGGTGCGGTGCTCCTCCTATGGTGCTATAAGCTTTTCTTTGTTCTTCATTAAATCGGAATGGATGGGCAAGTACTTCCTTTTCAGCTTTTTCAATTAATTCATCGTTGAGCTTTTTTAAGGCTGTAGTGTCATTGGAGCGACGCATCATGAAAATTTCTTTCATGTGTTGGCGTGCCAGACGTTCAAACTCTGTGCGGAGTTGGTTTTGATTAAGTTGAGACTCTAGTCCATCCAATTCTTCGTTGCTGAATTTTCGCCCAGTAACGATGTAAAACTGACAACCGGATGAAGCACGTTCGGGATTCACATCATCACCCATACGTGCTGCCGACAGAACACCACGACGATGAAAATATTTAGGATAGACAAATTCTGCAGGAATGGTATAACCGGTATCGCCGGAGCCTAGCATGGCTGTGTCTGAAGCGTTTTTCGATTTGGGGTCGCCTGCTTGTATCATAAAGTCTTTGATAACGCGGTGGAACAGGGTTCCGTTATAAAAGCCTTCTTTGGCAAGTTTTACCATGTTGTCGCGATGTTTAGGGGTGTCGTTGTAGAGGCGGATACGGATGTCGCCTTTGTTGGTTTCCAATAATAATACGGTTCCTTCCATGTTATTTCTGTTTTTATTGCCACAACTGCAGAAGCTGCATATGGCAAGAATGCAAATTAGGGTTATAATAGATTGTTTCATATTCGTAATTAATTAAGGATGCAAAGTTACAGTAAAAAACGATATTCAGAAAATAACCGATGAAATAGAAAATGGTGCTTGTTGTAATAAAGAGACATTACAAGGAGAATAATAAAGAACTATGAGAGTGGAGATTCGGATAAAAGTTTGTGAAAAAAGGCTATCTTAGCATCAAGATAGAGAAGGTAATGTCTATTTATTGTATTATACTAGCCTTCTTGTTGAATATTAATATATTAGATTAACAAGGCCCATTATGGAAGAATTCCGGTTGAAAGTATTTGTAAGTGTTGCTGAGAATTTGAGTTTTACAAAAGCTTCTCAGCAATTGTTTATCAGTCAGCCTGCCATTAGTAGGCACATTCAAGAGTTGGAAGTTCAGTATCAAATTCGTCTTTTTGAGCGTTTGGGGAATAAAATTCAGCTAACAGATGCCGGTTGTATTTTTTTGGAGTATAGTAAGCGTATTTTGGATGAATATGGTCGATTGGAATATGAAATGGGATTGTTGCGAAATAATTATAGTGGAGAATTACGTTTAGGAGCTAGTACTACGATAGCTCAATACGTTCTTCCTCCCTTATTAGCTTTATTTATTGAGAAGTTTCCGCGTATTTCTTTGTCTCTGTTTAGTGGAAATTCGGCAGAAATGGAGAAAGCATTACAGGAACATCGTGTAGATTTAGCTTTGGTAGAAGGAAAAACTCGGCAATCTTCCTTGAAGTATACTTATTTTTTGCATGATGAATTGGTTGCTGTAGTTCACACTAAAAGTCGTTGGAGTGAATATGATGAATTGGAATTGGCAGATTTATATCATATCCCATTGGTTCTGCGTGAACGGGGATCAGGAACGTTAGACGTGTTACAGGTTGCTTTACAGGAACACAATATTAAATTATCCGATTTACCTATACGAATGTATTTAGGTAGTACAGAAAGTATAAAGCTTTTCTTGGAGAACAGTGAGTGTATGGCTATATTATCTGTTCGTTCTATTAGTAGAGATTTGTATTCTGGAAAATTTAAACTACTGGAAATAAAAGGGTTGTCGATGTTTCGTGAGTTCAATTTTGTGCAATTACAAGGACAAGACTCTGGTTTGCCTGCACTATTTATGGAGTTTGCTTCTCGCCATAACAAAATGTTATAAACTATAAGAAAATGGTATGAAATGAAATGGAATACATATTGTATCTTTGCCTCGGTTAAGAACAAGGAAGTTTAATTTAAAATTAATAAATATGATTTCATTTTCTATTTTACAACGAAACAACAAGCCCATTTATATTGGGGTGTTCAGTGTATTGACCTTTTTCCTGTTAATGGACTATGTGCCAGTTTTGAGTTCTTGGTCTCATTGGGTAACTCCTCCAGTGGCATTATTTCTGGGATTAGTGTTTGCGTTGGTTTGTGGTCAGGCTTATCCAAAGTTTAATAAGAAAGTTTCTAAATATTTGCTTCAATATTCAGTGGTAGGATTGGGATTTGGAATGAATCTTCAAGCATCATTGGCCTCTGGTAAAGAAGGTATGGAATTTACTATCATTTCTGTAATAGGTACTATGCTTATTGGTATGTTTATCGGTTATAAATTATTGAAGGTGGATAGAGACACTGCATATTTGATAAGTTCGGGTACTGCTATTTGTGGCGGTAGTGCTATTGCTGCAGTAGGACCGGTATTAAAAGCCAAGGATAGTGAAATGTCAGTAGCTTTGGCTACTATTTTTGTACTGAATGCTGTGGCTTTGTTCATATTCCCTGTCTTAGGACATGTCTTAGGACTTGATCAACAACAGTTTGGTACTTGGGCAGCTATTGCTATTCATGACACAAGTTCTGTAGTAGGAGCTGGTGCTGCTTATGGAGAAGAGGCGTTAAAAGTGGCCACAACAATAAAACTGACTCGTGCCTTATGGATTATTCCCTTAGCTTTGGTTACGTCATTTATTTTTAAAGGTAATGGAAAGAAAATCAGTATACCTTGGTTTATTCTTTATTTTATAGTAGCTATATTATTGAATACGTATGTGCTTAATGATGTACCACAGTTTGGGGAAGCTATTTCGGGGTTAGCTCGTAAGGGGTTGATTATAACAATGTTCTTTATTGGAGCATCATTATCTCGTGATGTATTAAAGCAGGTTGGGTTGAAGCCTTTAATTCAAGGAGTACTTTTGTGGATCGTTATTAGCTTAAGTTCGCTGGTTTATATTTTGTGTTGCTGATTTTTTGTAAAGAGTTATAGACTATAAATTTATATGTAAGGCATTTGGTAAAGTGGACGCCTGTTTTATGTAAAGCATCTTGAAAATTGATAATTCCTTCTATTTTCAAGATGCTTTGATTATAATTAATTGCTATGAAGAGTGTATTAGAAAATGAACTTTCCAATATGTTTTAAATCATGAATGATGTTTAGGATAAACAGTCAGACTGTTAATAAATTTTTTGTAAATGCTATTATGTTGTAACAATTCAATATTTCCCGTAAGAAAGAACTGTTTCTTTGCACGTGTAATGGCAACATTTAGTTTTCGGTCTATCAATTGTTCACCATCTATAATAGGAACACTAAGTATTTCTAATTGATAAGGTTGACTGATGGTTGTGGAATAGATGATGATATCACGTTGGCTTCCTTGGTAACGTTCTACAGTATCAATGGTGATGTCTTCATATTCTTCTATTCCTAGTTTTTGTAGCTCATGACTGATAAGTGTTATCTGGTTTCGGAATGGAACTATGATACCAATACGTTCTTTGGCCCGAAAAGGTAAATGGTTCATGCGGCATAGTTCATGAATGGACCACACTATTGAGGCTGTGATTTGTGCTTCTTCGTGGTTTGTTTTGTTTGAATCGGAAGAATGTGGTGGGTGTGAAGGAAAAAAACCGGTTCGTGTCTGTGCTATAAAATGTTGAAGTGGTTGTTGCTCTTTATCAGGGAAAAGTGTAAATTCTAATTCTTGAACCTGATGTTTTACAGGCACAATGTCAAGCTTTCCTCCATAAAAATGAATATTGGGAAACTCACTAATGCTAGGATGCATACGTCCTTGACAGTTGAGCATGGATAGAATACCTGGTTGAGGATGAGTTTGTTGTAGTTTATACAGACGTTCGAAGAACGAATTTCTACAGTCGGTAAGTCCGATATGTTGTAGTAATTCATTATTTACTCTCGAATCTTTTTCTTGTTGCAGAACTACGGCTGGTAATTGTTTATGGTCACCTATCAGAATAAATTTGTCTATGGCACATTTTTCATGACCATTGTGTGTACAAAGAATTCCTATAATTTGGGGTTCTAAAATTTGAGAAGCTTCATCAATAATGGCTACATGGAAATGTCTTAATTTAAATAAGTCTGTTTTCCCCATAATAGAAGCTGTAGTACCCACAAAAATACGTGAATTGTAGATGGCTTGGCGGATTTGCTCTCTGTTGCAGCATGTTGATACTACGTTCTGCAATAAATGGGGGTGGTATTGTTCTTCACAGGACAGAGAACTTCCAATACGGATGTAATTGGGTGTTGGTTCTATCTTTTCCAACATTTCACAAATTTCATCTACAGCTCGGTTGGTGTAGGAGAGTAGTAATATATTGTTTTCAGGTTCAGAATAGAATTCTTCAACCATACTTTTCAAAGCAACCGAAGTTTTTCCGGTTCCCGGAGGTCCAATGAGAAGAAAATAGTCTTCGGCTTGTTTAGCTTGTAGTACGATATCCTCTATTTGTTGGTTGATATAGTGCCCATTCAGTTTTTTGTTTGTACAGATGTTTGGTTGACGTAAACCTAGTATAAGTTCTTTTCGATTTTTAGGTGTAGTAAGAAAATTGTATAGTCCTTGATAAAGGTTATTAAATGAACTTTCAATGAAATCATGTTCAAGTGCATAAAAGCTTTTAGTAGAGAATATCTGTTTATTACGCTGCTTGTAGCGTAGTTTTATTACAATGGTATCGGTTGTTATGCTTTCCAAATTTCCTCGGAATACTTGTCGATTTGTAGCATTGTCATTCTCATTATTTCTTTCATATAGTAATACGATGTCGCCTTTGCGAAAATTTGGTAGAATATTTTCGGTAGTGTTTAGAACAGATAGGGTAAGCTTCTCAATTCCTTCATTGTCTGTTACTTCTGTTATGTGTAGATTGATGAGAATATTTCCAGCATCTTGTTTTGTTGCCAGACAAGAATTCCATAAATCAGAGAATCCACGCGAAGAGTCAGGTTGTGAATCACCAGTTTTTGATAGAAACTGTTCTTTAGTGATGAAAGTAAGAAAACGGTTGAAATATGCAGCTTCAACACCTTTCATCTGTCGGAAAGGAGTTAGTGTACGTTCTAGTTTGGGGCGTTGCCATTGAGTCCATAGTTTGGATGTATCATTATATTCATTTAAGTTATCAGGAGTGAGCAGTGCTAAAACATCAGCTGTGCATCCTCGTTTGATAAGTATTTCGTTACCAACAATTCGGTTCCTTAGGTCTATGGCATGTTGAATTTGGGTTTTAGAACTTCGTTCTAGGAATAGTTTGGGGTATAATGAATAGAAGAGATAGGAGTATATTTCTTCGCGGGGAATATTTAAATTATAATAAAGTACTTCTTTATAGAGTGCCATTTGTAAGGCGTGGCTTTCTTTAGAGTGGAGATTGCCTCCCCATTCTTCTGCTTTTCCGGATTTTAGTTCGATAAGTCGTTTCCCATCATCTTGTAAAAGGTCCATACGTCCTTGTAAACCAAGACTCTCACATAAGAAAGATGGCTCTAAAATTGCTCGAGTCTTATCTATACGGCAATCGTTGTTTGTAAATGATTGGGCTACAGTGTGTTGTATGTTTATGAATTGGTTGTGTGCACGTACAAAGTAATTTTTGTCAATATCAGAACATGTACAATATTCTATCATGTTGTTTTGAAAGGCTTGTTTAATAGAACTTTCAAAAGTAATGGGATTTTCGGGAGATTCATTTATACAGTCATCTAGAAATTGATTTGCAGCATTACCTAATAGAATGTGCATGGTTGTTTCGCGAGGAGTAATTTTATTAACTATATATTGGAGTGGATTACAGCCATAGTTGGTATAGCAGGCTGATAATGAGCTGATATCTATTAGGAAGTCTGGTTCAAAGACGATAATTTCGGGTAGGAGAACACCGGCTTCATCACTGCGTACGGATAGTAAGTTCAGTTGTGCTCCAGTAAATAGAAGTTCACGGAGTGATTTGAATATTTGGGGACAAATTACAGGAAATGCTTCATCGGTAGGATTTTCTTCATCGAAAACAAAGATGAAATCATTGTTCCAGTGAACTACTGTTACACGCATTCTTTTACGTTGTTCGCTATAGTAGGATGCGGTGGGGAGTGAACGCCATGTAGACGGAAGTTCATTTAGTAGAGTCGTAGGAATGGATTCAGAAAATAAGTATTCGATGAATTCACAAAGTGCTTTTAAGTCATAAAGATAGTCTTCTTTGGTCAGAGGAAATGATTTTGTTTGTTGAGCTTTCCGGCCGTGAATACGAAAAATTTCTATAGCTTTAGAAGAAAAGTTCTTTTGTTTACATAGATAATGTAAGCGTGAAAAAAGGTTTGAGAAGTCTGTAGTGCATTCTTGGGTTTGTTGTTTACATATTCGATTTAGTAATGCGTAAAGTCGAATATATTTTTCTTGAATAGTTAAAGATGAATGATGATAAAAAAGTATTTCTTCAAAAAAATTGAATCCTGTCATGTTGAAAGTTATTTCTTTATTTTGTCTTTATATAGATTGTGTCGGCTGCGTATGTTTTTTACAAAATTACAAGTTTCTTCTCCGCGAAAATATCCGTTTTTGCAAACAGCGTCATTAAAGTAACGCTCGTGACTTTTAAGTTTTAAGTACTTTTCTACATGCCCTTTCCATACAAAAGGATTTGAACCGTATTTTTTTGCAAGAGCCATAGCGTCTTTTATATGTCCTTCTCCAGCGTTATATGAAGCGAGAATGAAATTGATACGTTCATTGGTGTCTGATATCGAAGTGAAGGTTTTATTTAGTCGGCTTATATAAGTCGTTGCAGCTTTTACACTTTCTTCTGGGTCTGACTCTTTTCCAGGTGGAACTCCTAATACTTTGGCTGTATGGGGCATTAGTTGCATTAATCCGCGTGCTCCAGCCCATGAAACTACGTTAGGATTGAAATTTGACTCCGTATAAGCTAGTGCAGCAAGTAATTTCCAATCCCAATTGATGTTATTGGCATATTTTTTGAATAGAGAGTCGAATTGGGATATCTGACCGTTTTTTAGAGAAAGGATAGAACCATATTCTATTCTTTTACTTTGTTCGAAGTATCGTTTAGAACTGGCAAGAAAAGCTTTAGAAGTTTTATTTAGCTTAAACCATTCATTGGCAGCTTGTGCTAAAAGAGGCTCATCTTTTCTAACGGCCCATGAAGAACGTTGCATGAAGCTTATGCTCAGTGAAATATTCAAATTGGCATAATAGGTTTTGTTAATCTTAGCGATGGCGTTGTTGCTAACAGTATAGTCTATTTTCCCCAATGCAACTTGTTCTATAAGATCTTCTTCAGAGATGCTGTCTTCGGGGACTTGGTGGATGATGATACCTCCCCCGAGTTCCTTATTCAAGTTAGTCATTCGTTGGAGATAGCGCTCCGGTTTTACATAAATTTCTTTTCCTACTAATTCGGTTACATCTTTCAGCGTTTTTTTTCCATAGCGTTGAACTAATACTTGATGAGTCAACATTTCTTCACCGCAGAATATCAGACTGTCTTTTCGTTCATTGGTGACAGTCAAATTATAGGCAATCAAATCACCTTCATGGTTTTGTAATTTATGTATTAGATCTTCTAGACTGTTGGCTACTTTGATTTTTAGCTCTACACCTAATGATTCGGCAAACTGTTTACATAATTCATATTGAAATCCCATTGGTTCTCCACGGTAGTTGAAGTAGGAGGTTGAACTATATAAAGTAAGTGCTACCAATTCACCTTTTTCTTTTATGGAAGGTAAATCGGTCTTTTGTTTTTCTATATTGTTTTCCGGTACTTTGTTTACACAACTTAAAAGGAATAACAGTAAGAAGAATGTCCATATTTTGATATACTTATATATATACATGTTTAATGTTTACTTTTGCGCAAATATACATGAATAGTTTTATAACCGGGAAATTCAGATTATTTTTGTTTGTGTTAACTTATAAATAATAGAAGTATGAAAAAAATTCGAAATCCGTGGTTGCATAAAGAGGGTTATTATTGTTTTGGCTGTGCTCCTAATAATACATCGGGATTGAAAATGGAATTTTATGAAGATGGGGATGAGATTGTAAGCATATGGAAACCTCAGTCACAGTATCAAGGATGGATAGATACATTGCATGGAGGTATTCAAGCTGTATTACTTGATGAAATATGTGCGTGGGTTGTAGTTCGGAAGTTGCAAACTACAGGTGTGACATCTAAAATGGAAACTCGTTATTTAAAGCCTGTGTCAACTCTTGATTGTCATATTACATTACGTGCACATATAGCTGAGGTGCGTCGCAATCTGGTAATTTTGGAGGCAAGTATATACAATGAAAAAGGAGAGCTATGTACTCGAGCCGTGTGTACTTACTTTACATTTTCGAAAGAAAAAGCTGTAGAAATGGGATTTCAAGATTGTGTATTGGAAGATTATTAAATAAATAAGAGAAAAACTAACTTTTTTAATAAAAAAAACCGTGTTTTGCTTGCAAT
>Cinder_p2__coassemble_2104_pt1 | contig 15195 bp, 12 predicted proteins | sample Cinder_p2__metabat2_low_PE_026 | metagenome-assembled genome bin Cinder_p2
CAATACTTCACGAAGATAAAAAATTATCCCCACGAAAAATCTACTGACCCCTAATGTAGGCTCAATCTTTATCTGGTAAATTTAATACGTAGTTTTATCAGCGCTCTGCAGAAATTTAGTGGAGATAGTACATATAAAAGATAAAATGCGGTGGATTTTTACAAAAAATTCACCGCATTGACTTTATTGGTTATCTGTGTTTAATGTAAATTGAGCTTATATTTTAATAGGTTCTTTATATTATTATTCCCTATTTTATTGTTTGTAAATGCGGAATTTTTGAGATTATGATACTTTATTATTGTTGTCTCTTTCTTATATAGATATAGTTGTATTTTGAATATCTTGTAAGAGTTGTTTCCATTGTTCAGAAAAAGCTGCCATGGATGGTAGTAGTAAGTTGGCTCCTTCATCAGTCAATACGTGGTTGGGGAGTGGTCCGGTATTTACTGCCAGGGTGAAAATTCCGGCAGCTACTCCTGCCTGTACTCCCATAGGCGCATTTTCCACTACAAGAGCTTCATTGGGTTTTAGTCCTCCTTTTTCAAGAGCCATTAAATAGGGTTCGGGATCAGGCTTGCCATGTTTTACATCAAAAGCTGTCACCATGAGTTCCTTTTTAAAACTATCTGGAAAGTTACGGTTTAGTCGTTCCAGAAGTGATGCTTGCCCTGAACCGGTAACCACCATAACGGTGAGCTTGTCGGCTTTTATTTGCTGGATAACTTCCCATGCTCCTGGCATCCGTTCTGCTTTTGGACAAGCATTGAACAGTTGGGTTTTCGTGTGGTATATTTGTTCTATCTCTTCGGGAGTTGCATCTATACCTCGTTCGCGACGGCTGACAATGTTGATTGTAGCAGCACCGGTGCGTCCTTCGTGCATGTAAGCTTCTTCGTACGATAGACTGAATCCGTAGAGTTTCATGGCTTCGTTCCAGGCTTTTGCATGGTTAGGCATGGAGTTGAAAAGCACCCCATCCATATCAAAAAGTACAGCTTTCAGGTTGAGTGAACTGTATGCGTGTTTAGTCAAATAGTTTTTAATGTTTTCTTGATACATATCCGTTTAGTTAAAATTCATATCCAAGACTGATATAAGTCCCAAATTTTTTAGTGATGCTGGAATAATTGAATGTTACTTCTATGGGACCAAGGAAAGTATCATATCCATAACTAACTCCTCCTCCCCATAACGTCTTTTTTAATAAACCTTCCCATTCATTATTTTGTACTCCAGCATTGGCAGTAGCTGTTACATAGTGATTGCTTCCCATTCGTTGTCGAAAGCGTAGTCCGGCTTCCAATAGTTTAGAGCCTACCAGTTGCATGTGGTTTACTCCAACAAAAGGAAATTGTTGTGGTACATAACGGCTTTCCGTATTACCTCCAATCATATTTGCGCTGGCAAAACTATATTCTTTACTTAGAATGGCTCTTCCACCTATCCATGGCAAAAAGGTAAACCGATTGGTTATTCTGAAAGCACCTTCCCATAATGCGCTGAGGATAGGAATTGTTTTGTCATCTTCATAGCGCACACCGTTGTCTGTTTGCAGTTCACATAAGATGTTCCATTTGGTTCCTTTAGTAGGATAAGTTCTTCGATTATAACTGTCAAAGTGCATCTGTCCGTAATATGTAATAAGATGTTGGTTTTGCAGTGTAAATTTGTTTTCGTTAATTCCGGATGGTACCAATACATTATTGTAGTTATAATATTCATACCGTCCTCCTAGCGAACAACGAATATTATTCCAGCTTCGCGAGATATTTATTTGTGCCAAGTGATGGATGTAAGAATAGGTACATGCTTTATGTCCGTTATTATAAAGGTCCATATCGTTGTCACCAATCTGATAACTGAGTGTAAAGAACCATTTTGGATTGAATGGGTGAACGGTATAGTCTAGTCGTCCGAAGATTTGTTGTCCCAGGCGTACAGTGAGTGATGCTTGATGAGTTCCTTTTTTATTCAGATTAATATTGGTGTTCAGTAGTAAGGCTGCCAACGATTCGTTGTCGAAATGTACGCCCACACTGATGGTATTATCTGGAATTTTTCCAGGGTCAATTTCTTTTATTACTTTTACTTCTTGTGTAGAGGTGAATGGTGCTATGTAAGGGCCATGTTGTTTAGGTATAAAATTAGGGGCAATACCTATTTGTCTTTTTAGTCCCATGAGTGCTTCCATATTTTTTTGTGCTGCTGTTTCACCTCTTTCAAGCAGCACCTTGATAGCTTGTTCGTTAAAACTGGCAGATGAGTATCCTTCTACATTGACATGAATGTGTACATCGCTGTTTTGTACGTTTTCATTGTATTTTTGTATACCAAGTAAGTTTATTATTTGTCCTGCAATATCCGACAGTGTGTTGAGTTTGTCGGACGAAGCTAATCCTTCCTGTACATCCACTCCGATGATAATGTCGGCTCCCATTTTTTTTGCCACATCTACCGGATAGTTGTTTATCATACCTCCGTCCACCAACACCATACCATTCCATTTTACAGGTTCGAATACTCCGGGAATAGACATACTAGATCGCATGGCTAAAGCTAGTTTCCCACTATGGAAAACATATTCTTTTCCGTCTACGAGGTTTTGTGCTACACAAGCAAAAGGAATGGGTAGTTTATTGAAATTTATAGAGTCGTGGTATCCCATGGTGAGTTCAGAGAAAAGGCGTGCTATGTTTCGTCCGGCAATGACACCGCCTTTCAATGCATCTTTTGGTTTCTTTTCAAAAGGCACCGATATGGTGTATTGTTCAGAGTATTGTTTTTTGATAAGTAGTTCTTCATTTCGGTTTACTGCATCCGAGAGAATAAACTGCCAATCTTGTTTTCTTACCAGACTGTCCATTTGTTCGGGGGTATAGCCAATGGAATACAATCCTCCGATGATAGATCCCATACTAGTTCCCACCACATAGTCGATAGGAATCCCAGCTTTTTCTATTACTTTCAGAGCTCCGATATGTGCTACACCTTTGGCTCCTCCACCACTGAGTACCACTGCTACTTTTTTGCGTTGTGGGCGTGAGTAGGTTTGAGCAGACAGACTGCTGATAGTGAATAGAAAAATGAGATAGCAGATAAAATGTTTCATAAGAACTGACTGATAAGAATCTGTGAAAAATAAGCCGTTAATCCGTTCCCTGCATGGAATATAAGAGAGGGGACAGGTTAACGGCTTATTGATTTAAGTTTTTCGTATGTTCGTTTGCTTATAGTTTGGCGCGAATAGCTTTAGCTTCTTCTTCGTAACCTGGTTTGTTCAGCAAGGCAAACATATTTTTCTTATAGGCTTCTACACCCGGTTGGTTAAATGGATTGACACCAAGAATATAGCCGCTGATGCCACATGCTTTTTCGAAGAAGTAGATAATTTGTCCCAAATAATATTCGTTCAGTTCAGGAACTGTAATACGCATGTTGGGCACGCCTCCATCTACATGAGCCAATTGTGTACCCAGTTCGGCCATTTTATTCACTTCGTCTACGCGTTTTCCAGCAAGGAAGTTTAAACCATCAAGATTTTCATTATCAGTTGGAATTTCTAAGTGATGGTCTGGGTTTTCTATAGAGATAACAGTTTCGAAAATAATACGTTCACCTTCTTGAATCCATTGTCCCATAGAATGCAGGTCGGTTGAGAAATCTACAGAAGCAGGGAATATTCCTTTATTGTCTTTTCCTTCCGATTCACCATAGAGTTGTTTCCACCATTCACTAACATAATGCAGTTTGGGATGGTAGTTCACCAAAATTTCTATTTTTTTGCCGTTTTGGGCATAAAGCGCATTGCGTACAGCAGCATACATGGCCGATGGGTTTTCTGTAAACGGAACGTCTGAAGCCGTTAGTTTTTCCATGTCGGCAGCACCAGCTACTAATTTTTCAATATCATATCCTGCAGCAGCGATAGGAAGTAATCCCACCGGAGTCAGCACAGAAAAACGTCCGCCTACGTTGTCGGGAATAATAAATGATTTGTATCCCTCTTTGTCGGCAGTTACACGTGCTGCACCTTTTTGGGCATCGGTAATGGCAACGATAACTTTGCGTGCCATTTCTTTGCCACGTTGTCTTTCACATTGCTCTTTCAGTAGTCTGAATGCCAATGCAGTTTCGGTTGTAGTTCCCGATTTTGAGATATTAATGATACCGAACTTTTTGTCTTTCAGATACTCTGTCAGTTCATATAAGTAATCTTCGCTGATATTATGTCCTGCATGAATGATGACGGGGTTTCCTTCTTTAGTTTGCAACCATTGGAAACTGTTGGAAAGGGCTTCGTTTACTGCTCGTGCTCCCAAGTAGCTACCTCCGATGCCGGCCACAATGATAACTTCACAGTTCTCACGGAGAACTTGTGCGGTAGCCTTCAAGTCGGCTAGATGCTCTTGACTGATGGACGAGGGCAGATGCAACCATCCTAGAAAATCGTTACCAAGTCCCGTTCCCTCTTCCAAAGTTTTCATGGCGTTTTTCACCAAGGGTTCATAAGTAGCTATACTTTCTTTTGAAACAAATTTAGCTACTTTGTCAATGTTTAAACAGATGTTTTTCATATTATATTTTTTTATCTAAACGAATCGGTTAAGATTTTGATTTCAGTCATAGGTGAAACCTGTTTGTAAAGTATGTTATAGACGGCATCCAGAATCGGGGTATTTACATGGAAGCGGTTATTTATTTCTTTCATGCATTTAGTACCGTAATATCCTTCTGCTACCATAGCCATTTCTATTTGTGCACTTTTAACGGAATATCCTTTTCCTATCATGGTTCCGAATATTCGGTTTCTGCTGAAGTTGGAATATCCAGTAACAAGAAGGTCACCCAAATAGGCTGACTTGTTTACATTTCGTGGAATGGGATGGACGATACTAAGGAACCGGTCCATCTCTTGAATGGCGTTCGATATCAGAACGGCTTGGAAATTATCGCCGTATTTCAATCCGTTACAGATTCCAGCAGCGATGGCATACACATTTTTTAAAACAGCGGCATATTCTATACCGTCCACATCTTCACTAATGCATGTCTTGATATATTCGTTGTTCAGCATCTGTGCGAATTGGGTTGCTTTATTTTTATCGCAACATCCCACAGTAAGATAGGAAAGTCGTTCCAATGCTACTTCTTCGGCATGGCACGGTCCCGAAAGCACGGCAATATTTTCCATGGGGACATTCATTACTCTGTTGAAGTAATTGGATATGATCATGTTTTCATCGGGAACGATGCCTTTGATGGCTGTTACGATGAACTTATCCGTGATTTTAGTTTTCAGTTTTTTCAGCAGAGCTTTCAGATAAGGAGAAGGAGTGGCAAAAATCAGAGTGTCTGATTCTCGTACCACTTTATTTATGTCTGACGAGAGTTTGATTCGGTTTAAATCGAAATGTACTCCAGTCAGATACGATGGGTTGTGTCCCATGCGTTTAAAATCTTCTATTTGGTCGTCCCGTCGGAGATACCAGTTGATAGTGTTTTCGTTGGCCAGCACAATCTTGGCAATAGCTGTTGCCCAGCTACCGCTTCCGATTATTGCTGTTTTGCCTTTTGGAAGTATTGACATTTCTATCTCATTATCCTATTTTACTAATCCATTCTGCTACATTGTCGACAGATGGATTGGTCAGGTTAAGTTTAAACTTTTTGTTTATGCCGCAGATATCTTGATGGAGTTTTTGCGGGTTCACATCTTTCATGTCTGCCACAAGGTTATAACCGGCTTTTTGGATGAGAGGTACCCATTCTTCAGGCACACCCAGTTCCATATATCTAGCCGCTGTATCTTTCGGGGCTTTCTTTTCCGGTCTCATTTGTGGGAAGAACAGTACTTCTTGAATGGTGCTTTGTCCGGTCATAAGCATTACCAAGCGGTCCATTCCAATACCCATTCCTGAGGTAGGAGGCATTCCGTATTCAAGTGCACGAACGAAATCCTGGTCGATAATCATAGCTTCATCATCACCTTTTTCGCTCAGGCGCATTTGTTCTTCAAAGCGTTCCAACTGGTCTATTGGGTCGTTCAATTCCGAGTAGGCATTACATAACTCTTTTCCATTTACCATCAGTTCGAAGCGTTCGGTCAGTTCCGGGTTTGAACGGTGACGTTTGGTGAGCGGTGACATTTCGATGGGATAGTCGGTGATAAAGGTCGGCTGTATGTAGTTTCCTTCGCAGAATTCTCCAAAGATTTCATCGATAAGTTTTCCTTTACCCATGGTGTCGTCAATTTCCATGTTCAGCTTTTGGCATATTTCACGGATTTCCTCCTCGCTCTTTCCGGCTAAGTCATAACCTGTGAATTCTTTGATAGAGTCGAGCATGGTTACCCGTTTGAAAGGTGCTTTGAAGTTGATGAGATTGTCGCCTACTTGTACTTCGGTTGTTCCGTTTACGTCCAGACAGATTTTTTCAATCATCTTTTCAGTAAATTCCATCATCCAGTTATAGTCTTTGTAGGACACGTAGATTTCCATGCAGGTAAACTCGGGGTTGTGTGTACGGTCCATACCTTCGTTACGGAAGTTCTTGCCTATTTCATACACACCCTCAAATCCACCTACGATGAGGCGTTTCAGGTAAAGTTCGCTGGCTATTCGCATATACAAGGGAATATCGAGCGCATTGTGGTGGGTGATGAACGGACGAGCGGCAGCACCTCCGGCAATGGATTGCAAGATAGGAGTTTCTACTTCAATATATCCTTTAGAGTTAAAATATTCGCGCATGGAGTTGTACACCTTGTTACGTTTGAGGAAGATGTCTTTTACTCCTTCGTTCACTACCAAGTCGACATAACGCTGACGGTAACGCAATTCTGGGTCTTCGAATTTGTCGTATGCCACACCATCTTTGTATTTCACGATGGGGAGCGGTTTGATACTCTTGGATAAAACGGTTAGTTTTTGTGCGTGTACGCTGATTTCGCCCATTTGTGTTTTAAATACAAAACCTTCTATACCAACAAAGTCGCCTAGATCAAGCAGGCGTTTGAATACAGTGGTATATAAGTTCTTATCTTCACCCGGACAGATGTCATCGCGGGTGATATACACTTGGATGCGTCCTTTGGAATCTTGCAGTTCGATGAACGAGGCTTTACCCATGACACGGCGTGTCATCATACGTCCGGCGATTGATACTTTACGCGGTTCTGCATTTTCGTCAAATTCGTTTTTGATGTCGGTAGAGTATGCGTTAACTGTATATTCAGCTGCCGGATAGGGCTCAATTCCCATCGCTCTCAGTTCGTTCAGACTGTTTCGTCTGTTGATTTCTTGTTCGCTTAGTTCTAGAATGTTCATCTTTCTTAATTCTTCAAAATCTGTTTGTGGCAAAAATACGAAATTATTTGGCACAGAAGAAGAAAAACTTCTTTAAAACAAGTCAGACTGTAGTTTAAATATGTGTAGTTAGTGAGTAGGTGAGTTTCATAAGGTTTAAAAAGAAAAAGCTCCACGGCCTGTGTTTACAGGATGGAGCTTTTCTAACACAAAAACTAAACTAGACTTAACTAAACTATTAAATAGTAGGAATTTCACAACTCCTAGTTGTTTTGTGCAAATATAAAAATTATTCTATTAATCACAAATGAATCCTTAAAAATCTGTTCATCTTTGTGCTTGTTTATTTAAAAATCTTGTTTGTGGAATTCTACCACAGCCTCTATTCCTTTGCGTATAATGTCTAAAGGAATATTTTCGTTTGGTGAGTGAATCGCATTGCTTTCCAATCCGAATCCCATCAGTACAGTTTTGATGCCTAAAATCTGTTCAAAGTCGGAGATAATGGGAATGCTTCCTCCGCGTCGAACAGCGAGTGGCTGTTTGCCGAAAGCCTTGGCAAAGCCTTTTTCGGCAGCTTTGTAGGCCGGTAGTTCGATGGGGCATACGTATCCTTCACCGCCGTGCATGGGAGTTACTTTTACGCGCACCGAGCGTGGTGCTATGGAATGGATATAGTCGGCAAAAAGTTGGGATATTTCTTCATGTTGTTGGTGTGGAACCAGGCGACAAGATACTTTAGCGTATGCTTTGGAAGGCAGTACGGTTTTTGAACCTTCACCGGTGTATCCTCCCCAAATTCCACAAACATCAAATGAGGGTCGGCAACTGTTTCTTTCCAAGGTAGAGTATCCCTTTTCGCCTTGTAGCTCATCCACATCGATAGCAGCTTTATAACGTGTTTCATCGAACGGAATCTGTGCTATCATTTCACGTTCGGCAGCAGGCACTTCTTCTACTTTATCATAGAAATGTGGTACGGTGATTCGTCCGTTGTCATCTACTATCTTCGAAATCATGCTGCAAAGCACGTTGATGGGATTTGCCACAGCACCGCCGAAGTGTCCTGAATGAAGGTCGCGGTTCGGTCCAGTAACTTCTATTTCCCAATAGGCTAGTCCACGTAGTCCGGTGGTGAGCGATGGCAGGTCGGCGCCTAGCATACTGGTGTCGGAAACTAAGATGACATCAGCTTTCAGTAGTTCTTTGTGTTCCTTCAGAAAGGCATTTAAACTGGGTGAGCCTATTTCTTCTTCTCCTTCGAAAATGAATTTTACGTTGTGCTTTAACAATCCGTGGCGCACCATGTATTCAAAAGCTTTTACTTGAATAAATGACTGTCCTTTGTCGTCGTCGGCACCCCGTGCAAAGATGTGTTCGTTACGGATTACCGGTTCGAAGGGGTTGCTTTTCCAAAGTTCTAACGGTTCGGCCGGCATTACGTCATAGTGTGCGTAGATGAGCATGGTTGGAGCATCGGGTGCAATGCGCTTTTCGGCATATACCAATGGGTTCCCTTTCGATGGCATTACTACAGCTTCGTCAGCTCCAGCTTCAAGTAGCAGAGTTTTCCAGCGTTGTGCACAAGCCATCATATCGTCTTTATGTTCAGGTAAAGCGCTGATGCTGGGGATACGGATAAGGCTGAAAAGCTCGTCCATAAAACGTGATTCATTTTCTTTGATGTAATCTTTTATATCCATGGTCATTAAAGATTTAGGTTTATAAATGAGTTGTTTTATTTATCAGATAATAGTCAAGCAGAGTCATGGCTGTCATGGCTTCCACTACAGGAACGGCGCGTGGCAGTACACAAGGGTCGTGTCGTCCGTGTGCAGTGACCGTTGTATCGTTTCCTTGCAGGTCTACGGTAGGCTGTTCCATAAGTATGGTTGCCACCGGTTTAAATGCCACCCTGAAGTAGATATCTTGTCCGTTGCTGATACCTCCTTGTATTCCTCCCGAGTGGTTGGTTTGTGTATCTATTTGTCCGTTGTGGTTATAAAAAATATCATTTTGTTTGGAACCTGTCAATTCCATTCCGTTGAACCCTTCTCCATATTCAAATCCTTTCACAGCATTGATGGAGAGCATGGCTCCTCCCAAAGCTGCGTGCAACTTACCGAAGGCAGGTTGTCCCAGTCCGGGAGGACACCCTTTCACCACGCAAGTAATTACTCCTCCCACGGTGTCGCCTTGAGATTTCACTTGTGCGATAAGTTTTTCCATTTGTATTGCTTTTTCAAGGTCGGGACATCGCACGGCATTCTGTTCTGTCTTTTCCAGGTCGTAGTATGTATAAGGATGTTCCAGGCAGATTGTTCCCACTTGCGAGGTATAGGCTGTAATTTGTATTCCCGCTTGTTTCAAAGCCAGTTTGGCCAAAGCACCACCGACACAGCGCGAGATAGTTTCTCGTGCCGAGGAACGTCCTCCACCTCGATGGTCGCGCAGGCCATATTTTTCGGTGTAAGTGTAGTCGGCATGCGAAGGGCGGAATACATTTCTCAGGTTCTCATAGTCGGAGGAATGTTGGTTTGTATTGCGTACAATGAATCCGATAGGGCATCCGGTAGATTTCCCTTCGAAAATTCCCGATAAGAACTCCACCGTATCGGGTTCTTTACGGGCTGTAGTGATGCGGCTTTGTCCCGGACGTCTCCGGTTCAGTTCTTGTTGCACAAAGTCGGTATCAATTTCTATTCCGGCAGGAAAACCATCGACGATACCTCCCACGGCAGGTCCGTGCGATTCGCCGAATGTAGTCAGCCGGAATAGATTTCCAAAAGTGTTGTTGAACATAATTGTTGTTTGTTTCGTTTATTTGTTTTTGTCCCTCTGTTCGCAAAGGTAATTATTTTCTTTGTGCATCCTTGTTTTCCTGCTTTTTTTTGCTGTTGCTGGAAGATGTAAAAAAGGCAGCACCGGAAGATGCTGCCTTTATGAAGTGTGAGAAAGTTTTTTGATTTTAGAAGATATATCCGAATCCGATGTTCAAGTAAATGTTATACATATCGAATGTAATGGTTTTGAAATCGCTGTGGAAAATATCATTCAGTCCCCATTGCAAGTCGCCGTTGAGGCGGAAGTGATGGTTTACTCGCCATGATCCTCCCAACTGCATTCCCCATTGCAGGTTTCGCAGGTTGCTGGAGAAGTTGTAGCTGGCTGTCTGTCCGTCGGTAAAAGGAATCTTTTGTCCGGTGGGGTCGTTTTCGCGTAAATATCCGTCATACACATATCCCGAGAAGTTGTCATCCATCAGGAACGAGATGTAGGGTCCGAATCGCAGACTCCATACCGAGCTGAGCTTGTAGGCAGCCAGCACAGGTATGGTGAAGTAGGAGTTATCTACGGTAGTTTGTACCATACCTGTCCAGTAGCCTTTCACTTTGCCACCGTTGTCTATCAGTTCCATGCTGTAGTTCTTTACATCGGCCTTGGTTTTCATGGCTTTGTTATCGAACGATATTCCGGTAGAGAATCCCCAGCGGCTGTTATCAAACCATTTGGTCACTTGTACACCTAAAGAGAGTGCCAGGGTTGGGTTATAGCTTTCTATGGAGCGGATTTCTTCGGGCAGGGGCAGGGGCGATGTTCCGCCGATGCTGAATGCCGCTTTCACTTCGAAGTCGATATTGTGCTCTTTCAGATTCCAGGAGAACAGACGTTGTGCCGATACACTTCCGTTCACCAGAAATATCAGGGCGAGTGCTATATAGATGATACGTTTCATGTTAGAATTCCTCCAGATATTTAAGTTCTACATCGTCCACATAGAGTGTACTGTTTTCAGCTCCATTAAAGAAGGCACCTTCTTCGCTGGAGCTCATCACGATGGCCAGATTATAGACACCGTTTTTCAGTTTCTCCTTATCAAGCGGTGTTCCGCCTTCAAAAGGTATGAAGTTTACGAAGAAGTATGTCCACTCGTCGGCCTCCACCCGTTTTTCGCGTGGCAGGCGTGCCACCATCACGATGCTTGGATCGTTCAGAATATTGTATCCGTCCAGATAGCCTAAAGGTTTGCCGTCCTTACCAGTTGGAGTTTTGGTAGCATCGTACAGCACTCCGTAGATATCCCAAGTGTCGGTATATCCGGTATAGTCTTTTCCTGGCTGGGGGTTCTTTATCAACACTTCGGGGCCTGCCTTGTATTTGTAGTAGCCTTCTAAGCTCACAGGGTAGTAGCGGAAGATGTTTCCCTCGCCGAAGTGTGTACCCTTTGCCGGTTTGGAGATGCTCTCTATCTTGAAAGTTCCGGTGAAGAGGTTTCCGGCGGCAATGGGTGCAAAATTTGCCACAAGGCTTGACTTCGGTTTACGTGTCACCATAACGGCGCATTTTCCGTTCCGTCCTTCACCGAACGAATAGGTGGGGAACAAGGTGGGGTCGTATTTTATTAGTTCGTCCAATCCGGCAGCGGTTACATACCCCGAGTTTCCGCTGGCCCAAGACATGGTGACAGCTCCTTGTTGGTCTATTTCCTGAATGACATGGTAATGGTATTTGCCTTGTTTCTTTATTTCTAGTCCTTCAAATTGATAGTTGGTGATAGCTCCTTGGTCATAGGTAACAATAATCGTGTAGGTCTTCGTCCATTTCTTGTCTTCCGAAGTTATGGTATAGGTTTGCGGGATGATAAAGTTAAGAGCCGTTCCGCTGGCTGGTTCGATGGTAGCTCCGGGAGTAAGTTCGAAAGTGGGGGCCAGGTTGCTTATATTTGTATTCTTGTCAACAAGCAGAATTACCCGTTCGTTTTCGATGATGGCCGGGCGTATGAGGTTCACCCCTTCAATCGAGCACTTCACAATGTCGGCTTCGGCATTGGGAGCCTCGTCTTTTATGCACGATGCAAACAGGAGCATCGTCAGGCATAACAGTAAAGAAAACTTTTTCATTGTTTGCGTTTGTTTTTCTGAATAAAAAAATCTTCAGATGGTTATGGAACAGCATGAAACCATGCCATAGCCTTCTAAAGATTTTATAAAAATGTTTTTGTTTAAGCTAATCAGTTATGGCATCCACATCCACATCCGCCTTCGTGATGATTTCCGTCTTCGCAACCGTCTCCGCAGCTTCCGCAGCAGTCACCGCAACCGCCTCCGCAGCCTCCCGAGAACATGTTGGCCATTTCTTGGATTTCGGCATTGGTAGCTTCGCGCGATTCGGTTACTGTTCCCACGAAGTGTAGATCTTTACCAGCAAACGGATGGTTGAAGTCCATAACTACTACATCTTCTTTTACTTCCACAACAGTACCGTTCAGGTGGTTTCCGTCGGCATTCATAAGAGGAAGCACATTTCCGGCAAACACACGTTCTGAATCAAATTTTCCATCTATTTCGAAAATGTTTTTCGGAAGGTCTATCACATGTTCGGGATTGAAATCTCCGTAAGCGTCTGCCACCGGAATCACGAAATCGAAGTTGTCACCTTTAGCTAAAGGTGCAATGTGGCTTTCGAAAGCATCGAGTGTAGTTCCTGTACCCGATATAAATTGGAATGGGTGTTCAGCCGAAGCTTTTTCTACCATATTTTCTTTTCCATCCTCGTTGACATACAGTTCGTATGCTACAGTAATGTATTTGTTTGGGTTATTTTCCATATACCTTATTATATATTAGTGTTATTTTTTATATCAAGCAAAAAATGCGCCGCAAAGATAGGGATAAAAAATGAAATATTTGCGATGCTTATACTTATTAACGAATGAATACTTGAAAGTTAAGCTTGTAGGAGCTTGACTGGTTTATTGGGGGGGATGTAAGAAGGTACTTCTATTCCCTTAATAGGAAGTCAGTACGCCCTTAATGGGAAGTCTGCACGCCCTTAATGGGAAAAATGCTTTCTCTTAAGAGTGTATAAGTGCTTCTTGAATGTAGGAAGTAGAGAAACTGATGTAAGCCTTTGTTTGAGCTAATGATAAATTATAAATTAAAAGATAAAAATGTATTTTACTTACATATTTTCTGAATATTTTCTTATTTTATAATGGATTTTCTTGATATAAATCAAATAAGTTACGATTTAGTGTATGGTTTACAACTATTAACATTAAAAACTGTTCACTTCTGTAGAAGATATATATCTTTGCAATGTCAAAAAGAAACAGAGAAGAGAAAAATAGTGATAAATAGTATTAGGTTTAATGTTTAAGGTAAAAAGGAGAAAGAAAATGAAAAAGATTTCATTACTTTTTGTAGTGTCTTTATTAGTAAGCGCTACTTGTTTTGGGGAAACAAATAAAGCAAGTGTGAGTGGAACAACCTCATGGAGTTGGACGGTTAATGCAAGTCGTTTAAGCCGTTGCCTTGAACTGAATAGTGCACAGTATGACGAAGTGACTATGGCTTGTGAATATTTTGCCGATAAGCTGTTGAAAGCAGCCAATAGCAAAAAAGAAGATTTACGTTCTGCTTTGGTAAAAAAAGCTGTATTGGGTAATTTGAAACTAATGAGAGAGGCCTTGAATACAGAACAATACAAAAAATATATATCGTTGTTAAATTTGACTTTGCAAAATAAAGGATTGAATGTTTATTTGAATTAAAAATAGCAAATACAATTAAGCGAGAGAGAAAAATTGTTTGTAGAGGCAAAAGAAGAATCATTTCTTCTTTTGCCTTTTTTGTGTGATCTTTGTTTCTATTTGCTTTAAAAACTTGTTTTCTTCGTTACCTTTGCAGTATAATATTAGGTAAAAGGTATCACTATAACGAAAAATAGTATGAGTAAGAAGATTGTAACTTTTGGCGAGATAATGCTTCGCCTTACCCCTCCCGACAATTTAAGGATACAGCAAAGCCGGGAATTTTTAGCCAACTACGGTGGTAGTGAGGCTAATGTAGCCATTTCGATAGCCAATTACGGTGGCGAGGTGGATTATATAACTCGTTTGCCCGAGAATGCTTTGGGAGAAAACTGCTTGAGTGAGCTACGTTCACATAACGTAGGTACCCGGCATATTCTTTTGGGTGGAAAACGTTTGGGAACCTATTATATGGAGAAAGCCGTGTCAATGAGAAATTCGCAAGTTATATACGATCGCGATGGTTCTTCGTTTACCGATTTGCAGCCGGGAATGATTGACTGGCGGAGTATTTTTGAAGGAGCCGGCATTTTTCATTGGTCGGGTATTGACGCTTCGTTGACACACGGATTGGCAGCTGTCTGCGAGGAAGCCATCCATGTGGCCGATGAAATGGGACTGACCATTTGCTGCGATCTTAATTACCGTAAGAATTTGTGGAATTACGGCAAGAATGCGAACGAAGTGATGCTCCCTTTGATGGAACACAGCGATATCCTGTTCGGAAGCGAAGGTGAGTTCGCTACTATTCTGGGAATACCGTCACCCGGATTTACTCCCGAATCGGCTGCCGACCCTATCGACAAATACGCTTATGACAGTTTTTGCAAGGAGATAAGTAAGGCTGTTCCACGCAGTAAGTATATTTACATTGCTTTGCGTAATGTAATGAGTTCAGAACATCATACTTTGGCCGGAGTGTTGCACACCGAAGGCAAGACTTTGTTTACTCGGGTATACGACATCAATTATGTGGCCGATTGTATTGGAGTGGGTGACGCTTTTGTGGGTGCTCTTCTCTATGCACATACGATATATAATGATAATCAGAAAAGGGTGGATTTTGCAGCTGCAGCATCGGCTTTGAAGAATACCATTTCTGGCGATTATAATATGGTGAAGGCTGCCGAGGTCGAAAGGCTGATAGCCAAAGGAGGAAGCGGCGAAGTGAGTCGTTAAAAAAAAACTTAGATGTGGGTTACTTGTTCAAAGCAAGTAGCCCATATTTTTTTGGAAAGAGGTGAAATGATGTGTTATTGTGATAATATTCTTTTTAATCGCAGTATTTTCTTACGA
>Cinder_p2__coassemble_2145_pt1 | contig 14718 bp, 15 predicted proteins | sample Cinder_p2__metabat2_low_PE_026 | metagenome-assembled genome bin Cinder_p2
GATTGCTGCTATGCAGGAATTTGAAGCAAAACATAAAAAATAATAGAAAAAAATAAAGGCTATGAAAGTATTAGTTGCAACAGATAAACCGTTTGCAAAAGTTGCTGTAGACGGCATTCGTAAAGAGATTGAAGCTGCTGGTTATGAACTGGTCTTATTAGAAAAATACGGAGAAAAAGCCAAATTGTTGGAGGCTGTTAAAGATGTAAATGCAATCATTATTCGTAGTGATGTGATTGATGCTGAAGTTTTTGACGCTGCCAAAGAATTAAAGATTGTAGTACGCGCAGGTGCAGGTTTTGATAATGTAGATTTGGCTGCTGCTACAGCACATGGTGTTTGCGTGATGAATACTCCGGGACAAAACTCGAATGCTGTTGCCGAATTGGTATTTGGTTTATTGGTATATGCTGTTCGTAATTTCTATAATGGAACATCAGGAACCGAATTGAAAGGAAAGAAATTGGGTATTCATGCTTTTGGTAATGTTGGTCGTAATGTGGCACGCGTAGCTAAAGGATTTGGTATGGATGTATATGCATTTGATGCATTCTGTCCGAAAGATGTTATTGAAGCTGCCGGTGTTCATGCTGTTGATTCAGTTGATGAATTGTATAAGAATTGCGATGTTGTATCTTTGCATATACCTGCAACAGCAGAAACTAAGAATTCAATCAACTATGCTTTAGTAAATCAAATGCCTAAAGGTGCTATTTTGGTGAACACAGCACGTAAAGAAGTAATCAATGAGGCAGAACTTATTAAATTGATGGAAGAACGTACTGATATTAAGTATGTTACTGATATTATGCCTGTAGCTAATGACGAATTTGCATCTAAATTTGCCGGTCGTTATTTCTCAACTCCGAAGAAGATGGGTGCTCAAACTGCCGAGGCTAACATCAATGCAGGTATTGCTGCTGCTAAACAGATTGTTGGTTTCTTTAAAGAAGGTTGTGAGAAGTTCCGTGTAAACAAATAAGGTTTTAAATATAACTAAACTCTCAAAATTCTTAATTTATGGCAATAATTAAACCTTTCAAGGGCATTCGTCCACCGAAAGAATTTGTAGAACAAGTAGAATCTCGTCCGTATGACGTGTTAAACTCAGAGGAAGCACGTAAAGAGGCTGCGGGTAATGAAAAATCATTGTATCATATCATTAAGCCCGAAATTGATTTCCCTGAGGGTACAGACGAACATGATCCACGTGTGTATGAAAAAGCTGCTGAAAATTTTCAGAAATTCCAAGATAAAGGCTGGTTGGTACAAGACGGAAAGGAAAACTACTATGTTTATGCTCAGACAATGAATGGCAAAACACAATATGGTTTGGTCGTATGTGCCTATGTGGAAGATTACATGAATGGTGTAATCAAGAAACATGAGCTTACTCGTCGCGACAAGGAAGAAGACCGTATGAAGCATGTTCGCGTGAATAATGCAAACATTGAACCTGTGTTCTTTGCTTATCCTGATAACGATAAGTTAGATGCCATTGTTGCTCGTTATGCAGCTCAAAAACCAGAATATGATTTTATAGCTCCGATTGATGGCTTTGGCCATAAACTTTGGGTTATAGATCAGGAAGAGGATATTCAAGCTATTACGAAAGAGTTTGCTGCTATTCCTGCTTTGTATATTGCTGATGGCCACCATCGTTCTGCTGCAGCTGCTTTGGTAGGTGCAGAAAAGGCAAAGCAGAATCCAAACCATCGCGGTGATGAAGAATACAACTATTTTATGGCTGTATGTTTCCCTGCAAATCAATTAACTATTATTGATTACAACCGTGTAGTAAAAGATTTGAATGGTTTGACTGCAGCTCAGTTCCTTGATGCTCTTCGTGAGAATTTTATTGTAGAGGAAAAAGGAACTGAAGAGTATCGTCCTGTAAAACTGCATAATTTCTCTCTTTATTTGGAAGGAAAATGGTACAGCTTAACAGCTAAGGAAGGTACTTATAATGACAATGATCCTATTGGAGTACTTGATGTAACAATTTCATCAAACTTAATTTTGGACAAGGTTCTTGGTATAAAAGATTTGCGTTCAGATAAGCGTATTGACTTTGTTGGTGGTATTCGTGGATTAGGTGAGTTGAAACGTCGTGTAGACAATGGTGAAATGAAAGTAGCTTTGGCTCTTTATCCTGTAACTATGAAACAAATCATGGATATTGCAGACTCTGGCAACATCATGCCTCCGAAGACTACTTGGTTTGAGCCTAAACTTCGTTCTGGTCTGATTATACACAAATTGAGTTAATAAGGACAAGATTCGCTTTTGATATTTTTTATAGGAGCCTGGTATTTATTATACCAGGCTTTTTTATTATTGATAGTTATATGATTGGTTCTATTGGATAGGTAATTAGGGCTTTATAAATGGATGGGTATAGGAAAAAGGCATGGCGATGAATCGAGCTAAAATTTTCTATGGATGCTTTTATCTATCAGGGTGGTGGGAAGGATGATCCTTTTTATGTACTTTTGCATTTGATAAAGGAAACAGTATTGTAGTGTAGTATAATGGAAGAAGATATTTATAGAACAATTGCAGCACCGGTAGAAGCTATTTATACAGAAAAACGGAGCAAGTTTATCGCTATAGCGATGCCTGTGCGTACATTGGATGAAGTGAAGATTTATTTGGAGGAATATCAAAAGAGGTATTACGATGCACGTCATGTGTGCTATGCCTATATGTTAGGACCGAATCGAACAGACTTTCGTGCGAATGATAACGGTGAACCATCGGGTACTGCCGGTAAGCCTATTTTAGGACAAATAAATTCAAATGAATTAACTGATATTTTGGTAGTTGTGGTCCGTTATTTTGGAGGAATCAAGTTAGGAACAAGTGGTTTAATTGTGGCATATCGTACTGCTGCAGCCGAGGCTTTGGCTAATGCAGAATTCATAGAGAAAACTGTGGACGAGGAAATAGAGGTAGTATTTGAGTATCCTTTTATGAATGATGTAATGCGGATAGTGAAAGACGAAACTCCGGAAATCGTGTCGCAATCATATGATATGGATTGTGTAATGCGGTTACGTATCCGGCGTTTGTATATGCCTCGTTTGAGAACACGCTTGGAAAAAGTAGAAACTTTGCGTGTGGTTTATCCTAAAGATTGATAAATAATTTTTTATCTTCGTCCCAATGGAAACCCTCCCATGTGAATGAGTTAAGTTTTTCTGGTTGTGATAGTCGGTTCTTCAGTATGTAGCGTGTCATTTCTCCTCGGCACATTTTGGTGTAGATTACAATATTTTTCATTTTCCCGTTTTTATAGATACGAAATTCGGGGGTTATTACCTGGACTTCTTTGCAAATACGTTTCCAGTCAAAGAGTTTTTTCATTTCCTCGCTTGCGAGATTTACTAAAATGCCATCATCTGCATGTATAGAGGAAATAAATTGATCGGTCAGTCGTTTTTTCCAATAATCAAAAACTGTCAATCCATCGTTATCGGGCAAGGTGACATTACCTTCCAGGCGATAGTTTCGGATATTGTCAAGTGGTCGTAACAGCCCATATAGAAAAGAGGTAATGTATAAATGTTGTTGAGCATATAAAAAATCGTTTTGAGTGAAACTATCAGCCCCAAGTCTTTTGAATACAATGCCAGTATAGGCCAGTATAGCAGGAAGTTCGTTAGATTCTTCATCGTGAAATCGATGGTATCGGAGTTGATTTTCTAAAGCAATCTCCCGATTGACGTGTAGCAAAGATTCAATACCTTCGGTAGATAGTTCTGTCAGCTGTAAAACCATTCGTGAGGCTTCTTTCTGGTAAAAAGGTTGTGTTGTAAAAGGAACTTTGGTTGTACTTGTGTCGGCCATTGTTTTGGCACAGGATAATAGTATTTGCATAGATGAAAACAATAAAAGCGCAGGATAAGCCCTAAGCGACTACCCTGCGCTTTGTCAGTATTTATACGTTATTTTATTCTTGCAGTTTGATTATTTCCATACCTTTGCGGATAGCAGCTTCATTCATAGGGATGAGGTGGTGATGACGTTCAGGCAAGGTTTTTCGCAATCCTTTCAATACGTATTCTATAGATACAATGGGGTGAAGTTTTAGAAGTCCACCTAATACAATCATGTTAAAGGCTTTCATGTTGTTCATTTCGGCGGCCGCATCCATAGCATCAATGCGATATACGTTGATATCCTTTCGCGTAGGAGGTTCACTAATGCCATATCCATCATAAATGAGTGTTCCACCTGGTTTGATTTTATTCTCGAACTTAGCCATAGAAGGTTGGTTCAAGATGATAGCTGTATCGTAACTACTCAGAATGGGAGAGGAGATACGATCTTCACTGATGATGACAGTAACATTGGCAGTACCGCCACGTTGTTCCGGACCATAGGCTGGCATCCAAGTCACTTCTTTGCCTTCCATAAGTGCTGAATAGGCAAGAATTTTTCCCATAGACAGAACACCCTGTCCACCAAAGCCTGCTATAATGATTTCTTCTTTCATAGTGTTTACTCCTTATCTTTTAAATCGCCTAATGGGTAATATGGGAACATGTTGTCTTCCATCCATTTATTGGCTGCAACTGGTGACATTTTCCAGCCTGAATTACAAGTCGATACAATCTCTACAAGGTTAGAACCTTTTCCAGCCATTGAGTTTTCAAAAGCTTTGCGGATGGCTTTTTTTGCTTTACGGATAGCAGCTACGGTATGTACACTTTGACGAGTTACATAGGCTGTTCCTTCCAGCGTCGCAGCTATTTCAGTCATGTGCAATGGATAGCCATGAATACTAACATCGCGTCCATAGGGACAGGTGGCTGTTTTCATACCCACAAGTGTTGTTGGTGCCATTTGTCCACCAGTCATACCATAGATTGCATTATTTATGAAGATTATGGTAATGTTTTCACCGCGGTTTAAGGCGTGGATGGTTTCAGCAGTACCGATACATGCCAAGTCTCCATCTCCTTGATAGGTGAATACTAGATGGTTGGGCCATAAACGTTTGATGGCAGTTGCCACTGCAGGAGCACGTCCGTGTGCTGCTTCTTGGCAGTCGATGTCCAGATAGTTGTACATAAATACAGCACAACCAACAGGTGATACACCTATAGCTTTGTCTTCCATGCCCATTTCCTCAATCACTTCAGCTATGAGCTTGTGCACTACACCATGGCTGCATCCCGGACAATAGTGCATGGTATTATCGTTGAGAAGTGTAGGTTTATGATAAACCAAGTTCTCGGGTCTGATTATTTCTTCTCTTGTCATAAATTTACATTTTTCACTTGTAGCGTATCATGCGCAGGATGACTTCAGTCATTTTAATGGCGAGTGATACAGCGCATGCATAATAGAACGGTTGGGGATTATCTAACGCAAAGTATAGTATAATGGTAACAATCGTTCCGATTATAAATAAAATATTGAGCAGATTACGGATTTCGTCTTTATCCATTAGTTCTGATAACAAATTATTTCATAAGTTTTTCTTTCAGAGCATTGACTACTTCATCCGGATCGGGAACAATACCACCCATACGTCCGAAGTATTCCACTTTAACTCCGTTTTTCACTGCCAGTTGAACATCTTCAACCATTTGTCCGGCATTTAGCTCTACAGATAGAATACCTTTTACTTGATGTGACAAGCGTTCGATTTCCTTTGATGGGAATGGCCACAAGGTGATGGGTCGCAGGATTCCTACTTTAATACCTTGTTCGCGAGCAATTTCAATTGATTTCTGTGCAATACGAGCGCATGAGCCAAAGGCCACAATGAGGTATTCGGCATCTTCACATGCTATTTCTTCAAAGCGTACTTCATTTTCACTAATTTCCTTGTATTTGGCTTGTAGATGGATGTTACGTTGTTCCATAATAGCCGAATCCAATTCCAAAGAAGTGATGATATTGGGTTTTCTATTTTGGGTCTTTCCTGTTGTGGCCCATGGGCATTGTGCAATAATTTCTTCATCTGTACGTCTTGCACGTTGTGGCGGAAGTACAACTTTCTCCATCATTTGTCCAATAACGCCGTCTGATAAAATTAAAGCTGGATTACGGTATTTAAAAGCAAGGTTGAATGCTAAATCTACAAAATCAGCCATTTCCTGTACAGACGATGGTGCAAGTACGATAAGGTGATAATCGCCATGTCCTCCACCTTTGGTACTTTGGAAGTAGTCGGCTTGACTAGGCTGGATGGTTCCAAGTCCGGGACCTCCGCGCATAACGTTCACGATTACGGCAGGAAGTTCTGCGCCAGCTATGTAGGAAATTCCTTCCTGTTTCAAACTAACACCGGGACTTGATGACGAGGTGAACACTTTCTTTCCGGTGGCTGCTCCACCATATACCATATTAATTGCAGCAACTTCACTTTCTGCCTGAAGCACAACCATTCCGCTAGTTTCCCACGGTTTTAATTCTGCAAGTGTTTCGAGGACTTCCGATTGTGGAGTGATAGGGTAACCGAAGTAAGCATCTACACCTGTACGGATAGCAGCTTGTGCGATGGCTTCGTTACCTTTCATGAGTACAACATCTTCTGCCATATAGTTAAAATTTAGATTTTTGTTTTATAAACGGAAATACACCCATCTGGGCATACGATTGCGCATGAGGCACACCCTATGCACTTGTCTTCAGTTTGCATTGCAAACGGATATCCTTTTTTGTTTACCTCTTTTTGAGCGAGGCTGATGATTTTTACCGGGCAGGCAACGACACATAGACCGCAGCCTTTGCAGCGTTCAGTATCGACCACTATTGCCCCTTTAATTGTTGCCATAAAAATTACTTTATTGGTTGTACATATCCTTATTATAAAACTCTAAGATATTCATTATCATTTCCCGAGCATGAACAGCTGGACTTTCAGGGTTTAGGTCTATGGCTTCAAGATAGTTATTTAATGCCATTTGCCAATTTCCTTCTTTACGGTAGGCATTCCCTTTTAGGTAGTAAAGTTCATCAGCACAGTTACATGGAGCTTTCAAAAGCTTGTCTAGCAATTGAAGTGCGTCTTTAGTATTTCCGCATTCTATTTGCGTTCTGATAAAATTCACATTTTCCTTTATGTTGTGCATGTTAGTAGGTTTAGTTGTCACAAAGATAGTTTTTAATTTGAGAAAACCTCATTTTTTGGCAAGATAAATTGCAACTGTAGTTAAAAATAATAAAAATAAAAAGCCTTGTTTATGCTTTAAGTGTTTGCATAACAAGGCTTTGTTGTATTTGTTGGCAATAGTTTCAGCTGAAACTATTTTTTGTCTTTTTGATTATTTTATCCAAACTCCTATGATTTCACCTACAAACATTTCGGTGCGTTTGTTTGGATATTGAGCTTTAACCGCTTCATTGGTGATGGAAGCAGGTGTTATCAATTGAGTAGCTATTTTTTTGCATTCAATGATAAGCCATGCTTCGGCAAAAGCTTTGCTTCCCGAGGGGGTAGTAATAGGAGTAAGTTTACTTCCTTGAATCTTATTGACATCGCGTCCTGAGTGAGTACCAACATATTCTATTGCACTTTGGTAGGCAGGTGTATAGAATGATAAAGTATAGGTGTCGTTTTTCTGCATGATTCCATAAGTATAGCGTGAAGGATCAATGAAACAATAGGCTACAGGGCGGTTGAACAGATTGCCTAGACCTCCCCATCCTCCTGCCATTGGATTGAAAAGTTCATCGTTGCCGGCAGTTATAATAAAGTGATCTTCGCCTATCATTTTTACTATATTTCCTGGAATTTGTGTGGGTTCTATTTGTTTGAAACCTTCCATTTTTATGCTTTTAGATGCTGAAACAGACGGTTGCGTGGTTGTTGGGGCAGGAGTTGGTTGAACTGTTACATTAGTATGAGGTGTAGGAGTAGGAGTAGAAATGGGTACCGTTACTATTTTATCATTGCCGGTAACTGTTTCTTTCTCCTGTTGAATAGGAGTAGTTGCAGTTTGGCTTACTGTGTTCTTTCCTATGGCATTGACTACCTCTTTAAAGAAGTTGTCTTTGAAGTCAATGGTCTTTTCACGGAATTTTCCTATTACACGAGCCAGTTTCGTTTTCTTTTTATTTAATCCATATTCATCAGTAATGATTTCTTCTGCTTTGTAACGAATTCCTCCATCACGAGCTTCGTCATACCAATAGCGGATACGACTGAGTTCTACAGTGCATTCTCCAGTACGACATTCTACTCGACATTGGTAATAGATGCGAGTGCGGTCTAAAGCCAACAAGCTGGACGAGAATACCAAATATTCTTCGCCAATAGCTCCTAGTTCTCCATCAGCTTCATTTTCTGTAATAATTTTATTTTGTGGGAATTGACTATTTGTTTGGAATTTTTGTGTAGCCCATAAAAGCATGGACTGATAAATTTCTTCTTTTGAAAGGGATGGAGCTTTAAAAGTCTGTCGAAATGTAACGTAGCCGTCTTCCACAGGAACGGCACCTGCCAGATATTTGGCATTGTCTTGAGCCCAAAGTAGAGAAGGGAGCAAGCATAGGAGGAATAAAATCTTCTTCATAGAATTGTAATTTAAATTAAGTGGCACAAACTTATGCTTTTTTTGTTTTAATAGCTAGCCTTTTATTGAATTTTTAAGAATAAATCCTACTTTTGCCTTATCAATAAAGTATAGCAATTATGAGTAATTCAAAATTAATAATAGTAGTTCCTTGTTACAATGAGGAAGAAATGTTGGAATACACAACTAAGGAATTGTTAGGTGTAGTTGATCGTTTAAAGTCTTCTGATAAGATAGGAGAGGGAAAGATTCTTTATGTGGATGATGGAAGTAAAGATTCTACATGGAAGATGATAGAACAGTTCTCCCATAAATATAAAGAAGTTTGTGGTTTGAAATTAGCTCATAATGTAGGTCATCAAAGAGCTTTATGGGCTGGATTGGAATGGGCTTCGACGAATGGTGATATGGCTGTATCAATTGATGCAGATTTGCAGGATGATACTTTAGCTATAGATGAAATGATTGATAGTTTTAATCAAGGTACAGATATTGTATATGGCGTACGTAAAGAACGGAAAACAGATTCTGTATTCAAACGTCAAACAGCCTTGTTGTTCTATCGATTAGTGCGTAGTATGGGAGAAGAGATTGTTTATAACCATGCAGATTTCCGGTTAATGAGTAAAAGAGCTTTAAAAGCATTAATGATGTATCCTGAACGCAATTTGGTTCTACGTGGGTTAGTGCCTAATATTGGTTTGACCAGTTCTTGTGTTTATTATAATCGGAAAGAACGTGTAGCAGGAGAAACCAAGTATCCTCTTTCAAAGATGTTCTCTTTAGCGATGGATGGAATAACATCGTTTTCTATGCGCCCTTTACGTTGGATTTATATGACAGGTATTACCATGATGCTACTTTCTCTATTGTCTATTATTTATATTATATGCGATTATAAGTATGGAGATGTGGTTTGGGGTTGGCCCTCTATTATGATAACTATATGGTTTATTGGTGGTATGATGATGGTCTCTATTGGGATTATTGGAGAATATGTGGGAAAAATTTATCATGAGGTAAAGCATCGGCCGCGCTATTTCATTGAGAAGATAGTAGATGGTGACGATGAGAAGTTGATGGGACGCGACTTTTAATAGAGTATTTAAGGATAAAAAATAAATAAACCACCGGTTGTGGAAAATGTCAGTTAACAATTGCATTCCCAACCGGTGGTTTGTTTGTATGGAATTTTTGCGATGTTTATTTGTTCTTTATGTGAAATTTGTACATCACAACAGGAGCTTTAGTGTCGCAACTTTTTTGGGTGCTTCTGAAAATTTCTTCAAAGCTATAGTTGGGATATGCTTTAATAAAGCGTTCGTAGTCATGTGGCCCTATTAATAAATATCCGCTTTCCGGATGTTCTGTTTCGAAAAGTAAAACGCGGTTATTCAAATAGAAGTTGATGGTAAAGAAACGCATCATATTAGTTGATATATAAGCATAAATATTTCCCTTTGGCACTATTGTCTGGATTTTTTCTGCGATGGGCTTGTCTGATTTAGCATTCATTATTTCTGGAAGATATACTGAGTCTAGTGAAATATAGATACAGAATATTAGTCCAAATACAGGATATAGTAATTGCTTCCCTGTTTTTTTCTTGCGAAAGAAGATAACGATAGCTATTAATGGAAGAACAATGTATCCCCAATGAAGCCAGTCGATAGGAGTAGATGCCACAGTTTGTAGAATAAGTCCGAAATGAGTATCTGCAGGGATTATTTCGGAAAGAGTTCCAGATTTTATAAGGAAAAAAGCTACTATAGGCAAGAAGGCTACTATTGAAAGAATAGTACCATAAATGCGAAGTAACGGGGAGTTTTTGTGCGAGAGTGATATAAGGAACTCTGCAAGGAAATAAGCCAAAAACGGATAAATAGGTAAGAGGTAAGTGCTTCGTTTGCTTTTAGGAATACAATAGAAAACGAAAATCAATACGATGCTCAGCAGGCTGAACAAACGTGCCTCATCCATATTTTTGATGTAGTTTTTGAAGGAGTTCCACAATTTGAGTGGGCGTTGCCAAGAACGTAAATTTCGGATAGCCATAGGAATGGCCATGAGCACTAGCAAAGTATAAGGCACATATCCTGATAATACAGTCAAAAAGTTGTAATGAAGCCCATGTTCATGTGAGGCGTAGCTCATTTTTCCCATGAACCGTCCAAAATTCTCTTCAATAACAAGGTTGAGGAAATTGTTTCCACCTTGTATATATGCTGCAATATACCATATTGCTGGAAGTATGCACGAAGCCAATGCTATCAGAAATAGCCGTTCAAAGGTATACCAGAACTTTCTTCCTTTGATAAGCATGAAGACACCTATAACCAAACATGGTAGTACAATCCCTACCGGACCTTTAGTTAGCGTGGCGCATCCCATCCATACTATGGCCCAAAAAGGGAAATAGTTTTCTTTCTTTTCGAACCATTGGTATAGTTGGAAAAGAGCAAGTATGATGAAGACAGTAAGTACCATGTCTACTCGGCATGCCCATCCACCACGATGCACTTCGAAAGCTGTTAAGGTGACAAGAGCTGTAACAAAAGCCACTGTGGTTCCACGTCGCCGAACATAAAAAAGGAAAGTGAAGAGGGCCATTATAGTCATGGCAAGGGCTGATGGCAGTCTGGATGTGTATTCGTTAACACTTCCTGCTATGAGGGAGAAAAAGGCGATGCACCAATGAAGAAAAGGTGGTTTGTAGGCCATATCTCCTCCGTTATTTTCTGGTAAAATCCAGTTTCCAGTATCAAGCATGGAGAAAGCCACAATGGCTTCCCTGGGTTCGCCTTTGCTTTGGAACAAAGTTTCCCCCAGGAAAGGAAATACAGTCAGTATGCTGATACCTAAGAGTAGGTAGAAAGCTTTTTTCTGTTCTGTCATTTTTCTCCGAAATATTTCATGAATTGAGTACGTTCAAATGCATTTGTTTTGTTAAGATCGGCTACGCGCATCAAACCTTTGAATTGGGTTATTTCAGAGTGTCCTTTTTGTGCCATCCAAGTCTCAACATCATTTAACATAGCGCCGATAATGTTGTTTCCTTTTTCGTATATTGCACTGCATACTTCTACAGCCGAAGCTCCGGCTAGCAGGCATTTTACAATATCGCGTCCAGAAGTAATTCCACCCGAAGCTGCATAATCAGCACGTGGAACAGCAGTAGATGCTATACCGGTCCAACGTAATGCATTTGCTAGTTCATGTTCATGGCTAAGAATATGTCCGGTAGTGTATTGTAAAGTGTCAATATCAATATCTGTTTGATATAATCTATTGAAAAGTACGATGGCAGCAGCACCATTAGCATATAGCTGTTCGATGAGTTTTATTGGGTTTGTCAAGTTCGCACTAAGTTTTACGATAACCGGTATTTGGATTTTTCCTTTCACATGTTTCACAATATGGATAAGTTGATCTTCAAAGGAACCATATACGTAATCTGTGTTGGTTTGTATAGACATGAAATTCAGCTCTACAGCATCAGCACCTGCCTGTTCCAATGTAACGGCATAGTCTTCCCATTCTTTGTCAGTATAACAGTTGATACTTGCAATGATAGGAATAGAACATAGTTTTTTAGATTCTTTTACGAGACGTGTATATTCTTCAAGATAATGTGCGCGCATGTAGGTTTGCAGGTAATCAGTAGCTTCTATATAACTGTCGTCTAAATGATGAGCTGTTTGCCACATGATTTGTTCTTCGAAGAGTGATTTCAAAACTATAGCAGCGGCCCCGGCAACTTCAAGCGCTTTGTTCTTTTCTGCACTGTCTGTCAGTCCCGAACTGCTTACTATGAACGGGTTTTTCAGTTGAAGGCCCGCAAAGGTTGTTTTTAAGTTTTTCATATCTTTAATGTGTTTGGATATAATTACAGCAAAAATACAGTAAAAAAATGATATCCGAAAAAGAGATTAAAATGATTGTATGAAAATCGAAAGAGTTTCTGGCACGATAGTTTGACTTATGGAATTTAACTTAGCATAAGTTGCGTTTCTTTTTATTTGTTATTTTCTGAAATTTGCCAGCTCGAGTTTTAATAGCTCGTTTTCAAAATTAGGAGTGAAAATTCCTTTTCCTAAATTCTTTTGAATTTCGTCGAAAGTCCAAAAACGTCCGCCATTTAATTCTTCGCTAGGTGTAGGAGTATGTTGACACACAGTGATAAATGAATAAACTAATTCTCGCTCTCGTTCTGACTCAAAAACATAACTTCCTATTTTTTGCGGTTCGAAGTGTTCTAGCCCGAGTTCTTCATATGCTTCTCGGTGTAGAGCAATATCTACACTTTCGCCCAAGTCTATATGTCCTCCTATGGCTGTATCCCATTTCCCTGGTTGGATATCTTTCCATTCTGGTCTTTTCTGAAGAAAAAGTTCTCCTTTAGAATTGAATACATGTAGGTGCACCACAGGGTGCAATAGTTTGCTTCCGTTATGGCATTCGCCTCGTGTGCTTGCTCCTATTATATTCCCTAGTTCATCCACAATGGGGAGCATTTCTAGGCTGTTGTCTTGTTTTTCCATATAAAATTCGATATAAGTAATAGATTAATATATAGTAATCAAAATGTGAAATATAAAGAATCAAATATTAGGGATTAAAGTTACAAATATTTATTGTAGCTGTTTCGTTTTTGTGAATGTTTTAAGGAAATATAATCTTAGGATAAAATTTGTTTATGATTGATAATCATAGTATTACTTTTTGTATAGTTGGAGAAAAAGAAAAAAGTAGATTAAAGATTGTATTTGTATATTTATGCATTAAATTCATGAAAAAATGTTCATGAAAATATTTGGGGTAGATATTGATCCTTTGTAGGAAAGAAAAGCCCGTAGAGAGCAAAAGAATGCGTTTGGAAGAGGGTATGTGAAAAATCTGCATACAGATTTTCTTTGTATAAATTTGCTGTTGATTATGAGTAATAGATTTTAGTTTAGAAATATCATTACATGTGATTTTTAAGTAAAGTGTAAAATTATTTTAATTGGGGATATTTGTAATTATTACAAATATCTAATTGTAGTGTATTTATGATAAAAACCATCATATTGATAGTTATTTATGGTATTTATATGTCAAATATCTTGTTTTGAAAAACCTTCATTTTTAACGACTGCAGTTGTTAGGAGGTAAGAACTGCAGTTGTTATCACATAAGAACTGTGATTGTTACATCGCAACAACTGCAGTTCTTAGAGTGCTATAAAGGCCTTTTTAAAGGTGTGTCAATTGTTGTTGTTTGGTAAATTAAATTTATATTTTTGTAGGGGTGTAATTTTCTGTTTCATAATTTTATTCAAAATGCAGAATGTCGTAAATCTGTTTTAGAGCCTTATAAGATATGTTTTTTGGGCTCTTGTAGTTTTGTTTTTGAATATTTATGCATTAAAAATTGATAAAAAAGGACATTTTGCATAAAAATGATTTCTGCAACCAGCTCTTTTTTTGTTGTTAGATACTTTTACTTTATGATTGCTTCTTTATTTAAAGAATTAAAAACGATTGTCGAGATATTTAGAATTCTTTTTCAGTCCAAAATCCATCATTCCTATCATCATATCCATCTTCGTTGTGGTCTTTCCAGTCGAAACTGCTTTCCCCATGTGTATCAAAAGGATTATATTCGTTTAATGGCTGTTTTTTATTAGCATTATTTGAAAAATGCCAATGATGTTGAGTTAAGTGATGTCCTAAGATTGCAGAGGTGATGTTAGGGTGAAAATGCTTATCTTCTCTAATCTCTTCTTGGTCGGATAAATCTAAAAGAATATCGTATTCAATGGGTGTTGTACTACTACTGTCTAATAGTGATAAATTGAAAATTGTATCAGAAATATTGTCTTGAATTGCATCAAATCCATCCCATAGTGCACTTTCTAAGTCGTCTCGTGCATCTTCCAAAGTGTCGCTATAATCACTATCTTTTATTTTATCAGGCAAGTGTTCAAGTGCATTATCCAATTGCTCGTGTATTGCTTCAGCTCTTTTTCTTAGTAGATTAAGCTCTTCCAAGATTTGGTTCAATTCTTTTATATTTTGATTGGTATTCATTTTTTAGCTATTACTATAGTATTTATACTTTTACAAAAATAGTTTATTTATTTAAATGAACTATTTTTTCAGGGATTTTTATATCCCATTCACTTGTGTAATATTTTAACGCAACT
>Cinder_p2__coassemble_2161_pt1 | contig 14564 bp, 9 predicted proteins | sample Cinder_p2__metabat2_low_PE_026 | metagenome-assembled genome bin Cinder_p2
AAAAAGCGGCTACCGAAGTAACCGCCTTATGTGATTCCGGAGCGATTCGAACGCTCGACCCACGCCTTAGAAGGGCGTTGCTCTATCCAGCTGAGCTACGGAACCAGCCTTAATTGCGGTTGCAAAGGTAGTGCTTTTTCTGTAAACTGCAAATATTTTAAATCGTTTTTTTCTTTATACAGTTTTTTATAGTTATACAAAACCACTAGTCAACCTTTATCTACTTCCACAAGTTGCTAATTTTCAAACTATTAATAACCATTGTAAGAAATAACAAAAAAAACGAATGCATATCCTTAATGGGAAGCATCTTGTTCCTTAATGGGAAAGACACACGCCTTTAATGGGAAAAACGTACACCCTTAATAATAGATTTACTCGACTTGGAAAGCAAAGAAATACCCTCTGCAGAGGACAACATCAAAGCAAGGGAAAAAAATTTCCCTATTCGAAAACGACTCGAAAACTCATCTACATCATCCCGAAATGTTTAAAGCAAAATATTTGAATTTTCATCCGAATATTCCATGTGCTGACCTATTTTTCGTATCTTTGGCAACGAAATACAAAAAACATATAAAATCAGGAAAAGCAAAGCAAAATGCCACAAATATCTATACGAGGTAACGAGATGCCTTCATCTCCCATCAGGAAACTGGCTCCTCTAGCCGAGGATGCCAAACGACGTGGAATACATGTATATCACTTGAATATCGGACAGCCCGACTTGCCTACGCCACAGGTGGCACTGGATGCCATACGGAACATAGACCGCAAGATTCTGGAATACAGTCCCAGTCAAGGTTACCGAAGCTACCGTGAGAAACTGACCGGTTATTACCAACGTTTCGACATCAATTTGGATGCAGACGACATCATCATCACTACCGGAGGTTCGGAAGCCGTGCTATTCGCTTTTCTATCTTGTCTGAATCCGGGCGACGAAATCATTGTTCCCGAACCAGCTTATGCCAACTACATGGCATTTGCCATCTCGGCTGGTGCAGTGATACGAACCATCACCACCACCATAGACGAGGGGTTCTCACTTCCTAAAGTGGAAAAGTTTGAAGAACTGATTAACGAACGGACCAAGGCCATCTTGATTTGCAATCCGAACAACCCAACGGGATATCTTTATACCCGGCGTGAAATGAATCAGATTCGCGACTTGGTTAAGAAATACGACCTCTATCTTTTTTCGGATGAAGTATACCGTGAGTTTATCTACACCGGTTCGCCATACATATCGGCCTGTCATCTGGAAGGAATAGAGAACAATGTTGTGCTCATCGATTCTGTATCCAAACGATACTCGGAATGCGGAATCCGCATCGGCGCACTCATTACAAAAAATAAGGAACTGCGCAAAGCTGTAATGAAGTTCTGCCAGGCCCGACTAAGTCCTCCCCTTATCGGACAAATTGCAGCCGAAGCTTCACTCGAAACACCCGAGGACTATCTGCGTGATACGTATGATGAATATGTGGAACGACGTAAATGTTTGATAGACGGACTGAACCGAATTCCGGGAGTATATTCGCCCATTCCCATGGGAGCATTCTATACCGTAGCTAAACTTCCGGTAGACGATAGTGAAAAGTTCTGCGCATGGTGTCTTTCTGAATTCAACTATGAAGGTGAAACGGTGATGATGGCCCCGGCTGCAGGTTTCTATACAACACCCGGAGCAGGACGAAACGAAGTACGCATTGCTTATGTACTGAAAAAGGAAGACCTGATACGTGCACTTTTCGTACTTCGAAAAGCGCTGGAAGCCTATCCAGGACGTACTGAATAAAACAAAAAAGGAATGAATTATAAATTCTTTTTAGCCCAACGCATGTATGCCTGCAACAACTTCAGTAGGCATGTGACCGTTCCTGCCATCCGCATTGTAATGGCAGGCATGGCATTGGGACTGGCTATCATGCTGGTTTCGGTTTGTGTGTGCATAGGCTTTAAGAATGAAATTCGTTCCAAAGTCATCGGATTTGGCTCTCATATACAGATAAGCAATTTCAAGGGAACACAATCTTACGAAACATTCCCTGTGTCGGCCAACGATACGCTTATAAAAAAACTGAGCAACCTGCCAGGAGTGAAGCACGTACAACGGTTCTCTACCAAACCAGGAATTATCAAAACCGAAAATAATTTTCAAGGTATGGTGCTAAAAGGCATCGGACCGGAATATAACACAGAATTTTACCAACGTTATTTGGTAGAAGGTGAAATGCCTGCATTTACTGACAGTACAGCATCAAACAAAGTACTTATATCGCGAATGTTGGCCGACAAACTTCACTTGAAACTTGGAGATGATGTCTATACCTATTATATACAAGATAATGTAAGAGCGCGCAAACTGAAAATTGCCGGAATATACGAAACCAACTTTTCCGAATATGACAAGATTTTCCTCATAGGCGATATCTATACTGTGAACCGTCTGAACAAATGGGAATCAGACCAAGCCAGCGGAATAGAACTTACAGTGAATAACTATGACAAGCTGAACGATATCCGGCATGAAGTATCTGCCATGGTAGATACTATCATTGACCGTTATGGAAACACATACTTCGCCCAGACAATAGAAGAAATGAACCCACAAATCTTTGCCTGGCTGGAAGTGCTTGATGTAAATGTATGGGTTATTCTGGTGCTGATGTTAGGTGTAGCCGGCTTTACCATGATTTCGGGGCTACTCATCATCATTCTAGAACGTACTAACATGATTGGTCTACTGAAAGCTTTGGGAGCCAACGACCGTTCCGTACGCGAAGTTTTTCTCTATTTCTCCGTATTCATCATTGGCAAAGGCATGCTGTGGGGCAATGTCATTGCCATGTTGATATGCTTGCCACAAAAATATTTCCATTGGGTAAAACTCGACCCAACCAACTACTATCTTGATGCTGTGCCCATACATTTTGATATTACCTTGTGGCTACTTCTCAACGTGGCTACTCTCATCGTATCGGTGCTCATGCTTGTGGGTCCCTCCTACCTTATATCACGCATCCATCCGGCAAAATCTATAAAATTCGAATAATCTTGCATTATTCGAAACAAGTTTGCTACAGTCTGTAGTTTTTTTTCTCTTTTTATTCTATATTCTTTAACATCTGTAATAAAAATATTTGCCTTATCGTAAGTTTATTCCTATTAAAACTATATATTTACACGCAGTACCAATATGTCTAATTCCTTAATAAAGTCCTTGAAGAAAGGCAACAACCATAAAAATTAAATTTGCTATAAGAGAGAGCTTCAATGACATCATCGACCAGCTTGCCAACTCTGATTTTTGGGCATCGGAAATACATACCATGCCCGACAAAAAGATTATCAAGATTAAAGATCTAGCCTACAATCTGGAAGCAACAGCCGAAATATATCCAGGGAAAATCATTATCCATACGGCATGGTCTAACTTTACCTACCACATTTTTTGCTGCGATGGACAGATGAATTGCGAATATCAAGGGGCTTTTCGGGGATTGCTAGAACAAAAATTACTACCTCACCTCACTCCCAAGGGCAATATACTCGACTATGAGGTGATGGAAAGTTCGCTCTACCAAGAAGGAGAACGAAAAACTCTGCGCGAATATGCCCGTGAACGCCAGCAAAAGCTGAAAGATAACAACCAAGATACTATCAATAAATTGGCTAACAAAGTTCCACATTCATTTTCAGACTTTATGAAAGAAGATATGCCTTCAAACTAAGGAAACATATACGTAACTAAACATAAAAAAAAGAAACTAACACAAAAAGGAGTGCCGGATTCTGTTTGACAGAATCCGGCACTCCTTTTTCATTCACAACCTATATAGTCAATTCTTTTCTTTGATTATTCCTTTACGATAAGCTGTAAGCAAAAGGAACAAATCACGAATTTGCTGTTCTAACTCTTCTCCCTTATCGGTATCACGCACCATAACACGCTGACTGCTCAATTCCACCAATTGAGTGGAAGATATAATATCCTTTCCTTCACGTATGGCTTCTTGAGTAGAAGTAAATGGTTCATGCTGAACTAGCTGTAAGCCTCTGGAATGATATACCAAAGTATATCCGGCAATACCTGTTTCCGGCTGATAGGCTCTAGAGAATCCACCATCTATAACTATCAGTTTTCCATTAGCCTTAATAGGTTTCTCGCCTTTTTTTGTCTTTACAGGCACATGACCGGTAATGAGATGGCGATGCTCTCCCTTCACATTAAATTCGTCCAGAATCATATCACACACCTGCTCATTGTCGCGCATATCATAATAAGTACCCTTGGCTTCTTTGTGCAATTCCTTATTCTTAATGAAGTAGCGTTCGAAAGTAGCCATCTTGGCCTTATCAAACAAAGGAGAATCCTTGCCACACCACAAATACCACATATAATCTACAGCAAAAATCTTATCGGGTGTATCCTCTTCGCTGAAAGCCGAACGTACCACACTGTCTACCTTATCAAGCAAAAGTTTTCCTTTATAAGACTTTCCTTGAATTTTCACTTCCTTCAGTGTTCCATCGGGATTAAGAGGAACAGATGCATGATATAGCAAGTTCGAATTGATGCTCAAATACATACTTCCTCTTGACAACAGACAGTCCATGTGCCGCTTCATCTTATCACTGCTCTTAAAAGAACATTGCAGCTTCTTCATTACTTCTTCCTCTTCCTTGGTCAGTTTATAGGGATCTTTGGGGTCCACTGTCGGGAAGTTGGTATCAGTAAGTTCATATTCTTTACCTTCATACATCAGCACACCTTTCTCTGTGTTGACAAACTCCAACAGATTACGCGACTGCATATTAAATTCCGGACGACGTTTGATAAGTGCAGCTTCAAGCTTGAACTGAATGATGCTTATAGCTTTATGCATCTGAGCTATAAGACGGCAGGTACGCTCGCTGTGCGACTTATCTCCCTCTTCCAATTTGGGCAGGAAGCTTTTACATGGGTCATCGGCATACGTATCTATGGCAAAGGTAGCCAACGGAAGCATGTTGATTCCATAGCCATCTTCCAAAGTGGCCAAATTGGCATAACGCAAAGAGATACGCACGATGTTGGCTATACAACAACCGTTTCCGGCCGCTGCTCCCATCCATAAGATATCGTGATTACCCCATTGGATATCCAGATTATGGTAATGACAAAGCGTATCCATGATAAGATGAGCCCCGGGACCGCGGTCGTATATATCGCCAATGATATGCAAAGAATCGATAACCAATCGCTGAATCAGATTACACAATGCTGTAATAAACTGGTCGGCACGGTGGGTTTCGATTATGGTATTAATAATGACATTAAAATACTGGTGTTTGTTAGGCTCATCGGACGACTCGTGCAACAATTCCTGAATAATATAGGCAAATTCGGAAGGCAAAGCTTTTTGTACCTTGGAACGGGTGTACTTGGATGAAACCGTGCGACACACACGAACTAATTGATGAAGAGTTATCAGATACCAATCACGCATGTCTGTTTCTGTAGCCTTAGCTAAGGCTAGCTTTTCTCTGGGATAGTAAATAAGCGTACAGATTTCCTTTATTTCTGTTTCGCGCAATGTATTGCCGAATATCTCATTCACCTTGCGCTTTACTGCACCCGAAGCGTTTTTCAGAACATGACGGAAAGCTTCATGCTCTCCATGAACATCACTTAAAAAATGCTCCGTGCCCTTAGGCAAGTTCAAAATTGCTTCCAAATTAATAATTTCAGTACTGGCAGCAGCAATGGTTGGAAAACGATTGCTGAGCAATTGCAGATACTTGAGATTATGATTAATCTCTTCTACTGTGGGTGTTTTTGGGGTATCCATCGGTTATTGTTCTTTTTTATTGTACTGCAAATGTATAGGTTTCTTTGGAATAACCTAATTTAAACTGAATTATTTCCGGAAGGGTCGGAATAGGCTGGATAAAAGATTGAAAAATAAGAATAAAGCGAGTATAAAACGGAAAAGACTTCTTAAATATCCATTTAACATCGCATCATCACATTGCATTTTTTACTGACCAACTGCATTTTTCAACCAATAAAATCATAAAAAAAATATCCTTTTATGTAAGTTTGTATCGGACTAAAACTTTTAAATATGAAATATAACTTCAACGAACTTATAGAAAGAAGAGGTACAAATGCTATTAAGTATGACGAGATAGAAAGTATCTGGGGAAGAAGCGACTTGATTCCTTTATGGGTGGCCGACATGGATTTCAAAACTCCTGCTTTCATTATTAATGCCATACAGAAACGAATGGAACATGAGATATTCGGCTACACTTGTCCACCTGATAGCTATTACGACGCTGTAAAACAGTGGGTAAACCGACGCTACCATATGAATGTAGAGAAAGAATGTATCCACTATTTGCCGGGAATTGTCCCAGGAATTCATCACGCTATTTGTGCTTTTACCGAAAAAGGCGATAAGGTTCTGATACAACCTCCGGTTTATCATCCTTTCCGTCAAATAATAGAGGGAACCGGACGTGTACCTGCATATTCTCCACTAATAATAAAAGAGAAACGGTTATACATGGATATGGAATCCTTAAGAAATAGCCTGAAAGGATGCCGAATGTTTATTTTATGCAATCCTCACAACCCGGGTGGAATGGCTTGGACAACTGAAGAACTGGAACAGGTGGCCGAAATATGCAAAGAAAACGATGTCATTGTTGTAAGCGATGAAATTCATGCCGACATGGTACTTGCACCCCACATGCATCACCCCTTTGCCAATATCAACGAATGGACCAGACAGCATACCATTACTTTCATGGCACCATCAAAAGTGTTCAACATGCCGGGAATTATCGCTTCGGAAAGCATCATTTTCAATGCTAAATTACGGGAACAATATCATCAATATATCGAAACCAACGGCTTAGCCATGGGTAATGTATTCTCTTATATCGCAGCTGAAGCAGCCTACCAACATGGCGAAGAATGGCTGAAAGAAATGCTGGAATACGTAAAAGAAAACATGCTTTTCATTGACCAAACACTGAAAAGCCGTATGCCTAAAATCAAAGCTATATTACCCGAAGCATCTTTCCTCGTCTTCCTGGATTGCCGCGAACTGGAATTTAACAACCAAAAAGAACTCATAAATTTCTTTGCCAACGAAGCCCGACTCGGACTGAACAGCGGAGATATGTTTGGAAAAGAAGGTATAGGATTTATGCGTTTCAATGCAGCTGCACCACGCAAAATAATAGAACAGGCTATGCTACAACTTGAAGAGGCTTATCTAAAACATTTCTAACAAATAAAACTAAAAATTATGGTAAAACATATTGTTACATTCAAACTGAAAGGCACTAAAGAAGAACGTGCCGACATCGCCCGAAAGTTCAAATCTGCGCTGGAAGCACTCCCCGAACAGATTGAAGTGCTACAAAGTATCGAAGTTGGTATTAATGAAAATCCTGCTGAAAATTGGGATGTAGTTCTTATAGCTACCGTCAAAAATATGGAAGATGTAGGCTTCTACGCCAAACACCCAGCTCATCTGGCTGCTGCCGGCATCATTGCCGCACACAAAGAAGAACGTGCCTGCGTGGATTACAATTTTTGAAATAAAGATTTAAAACAATTTGGGTGCCAATGTAACGGTATGCCCGGGTGTCACCATTGGCGAAGGAGCCATTGTGGCGGCCGGAGCCGTTGTAACCAAAGATGTAGTTCCCCGAACCGTTGTAGGTGGTGTGCCTGCCAAATTCATCAAAAAACTCTCATAACCCCCAAAAAATGACCTTACTCGAAGCCATACAAGCCCGACACAGCGTGCGACATTACTTGAACCAACCGCTGAGCCCTGAAATTATAGAAACTCTTCAAGCCCAGATTGCAACATGCAACGCTGAAGGAAATCTGCATATACAACTGGTGCTTAACGAACCGAAAGGATTCAGCGGACTGTTTGCCTATGGTGCCTTCTCTGGAGTGGAGAATTACCTGGTCCTGGCAGGACAGAAAGCCGACGACCTGGATGAGCGCATCGGCTACTATGGAGAAAAACTTGTCTTACTGGCCCAGCAACTGAATCTGGGTACTTGCTGGGCAGGTCTCTCCTATCGTAAAGTGAAGGGAACTTATAACCTGAAAGAAGGTGAGAAAATTGCCTGCATGATGGCCCTGGGTTATCCGAACGACCCAGGGCGGAAACTGAAACGAAAATCCGTCGAGGAGGTAAGCAATGCCAGCAACACAACTCCTGCCTGGTTTCGCCAGGGAGTGGAAGCCGCCCTTCTTGCCCCTACAGCCATCCATCAGCAGAAGTTCTCGTTCGAATATCTACCTCCGCAAGGAAACAACAAGCCTCGGGTAAAAGCAAACCGGGGATTCTCGCTTGTGGGCTACACCCGAATGGATTTGGGTATCGCCAAACTACATTTTGAGATTGGGGCTGGGATAGAAAATTTTCAATGGGCATAGTCTTTCTATGCCTTCTTGTAAACTATTTTAATCAATAAAAGAACTGTTTTCGTAGTGCCCTAAGAACTGCGGTTCTTATGTCGGATGAATGGTATTTCTTAGGAGGTAAGAACTGCAGTTCTTATCTCCTAAGAAACACAGTCCTTAGGTCGGTCCAATCGAATCCCTTGATTTTTCTGTTAATTTTTTAACATTAAAGAACCAATAGTGAACCGGGAATGAACGAAAATGAACGAAAGGTGAACGAAAAGTGAATGAGAAAGAAAAGGCTCTTCCTCTTCTTTTTTTACCTATTTCTCGTGTTGTAAGATAATTTCTTAACAAATATAACCCCCTGTACAAGAAAAAAACAATACTCCTAAATCCTACAGCCATATCTGTCAGATAACCATTTGTTGGCAAACCAGCGAACAAACGGATTTACCATAACAAGCGTTCTATTGTAACCGAAAAATGGTGAAACTGGCATCGAACCATGATGAAATGATCCCATACAGCAAAATAAAAGAAGCCTGAAAGCTTTTACACCTTCAGGCTTCTTTTACTAAATTCTGTCAATCAGAATTTTCCTATCCTTAATTAATAACCGTTGTTACCAAATTCGTCCGGATTATCAATTTGACTCAAATAGTTAAATGAAATAGGACGCAAGAAATGCTTCTTAGCATCGAAATTCTCGGCAGCGCGTGGATTACCCTTCTTCAAACGAGCCAGGAATGAATCTTTATGACGTTTCATCAACGGCCAACGTTGATACTCACCACAAAGTTCGCGAGCATATTCGTCGAATACATCGTCTATATCGGCTGTAGACAACTTCATGTGTTGTTCATAATCTGAAGCGTTACGACAAGCACGTTTACGCAAAACATTCAAATGTTCAGCAGCCTTACCACCATCACCTAAAGCAACGTTTGCTTCGGCAGCCAACAGATAAACCTCTGCCATACGCATCACATAGATGTCGCCGGTAAACTTCTGCAAGTTTGTGGTACGCGAACCTTCGAACATCCAAGTATATTTGTTCAAACCAGGGTACATCTTGAAATCGTTAGCCACTTTAATGTTGCTGGTACGATACTCCCATCCTTCACCTCTTGGTTGGAACAAGTCGTCTATGTTCAAGCAATAGTAAATACGTTTTGCCTTTTCTGCGTCTGTAAGTTTATCCTTAGACAAATAGATACAGAAACGATCTTCATCTTCAGCCAAAGGATAAGGAACAACCAATGGATTCTTTACTTCAACCAATTTTGAAGGATCGCCGGAATGTTCACCTTTCGGCCATATTTTAACACTGGTAATCTGAGTAGTCCAAGTAGCATCTGTCCAATAAGCTTTCAAGTCGAAATAAGGATAAATCTTCTTTTCGATGAAAGAAGGATCCAAACCATACTCTTGCTGGATTTCCGGAGTTATTTTTACAATAGAGTGACCTTTCTGATTCAGGTGCTCAGAATAGTTTTTGTTCTTCACTTCATATGCACCACCATCTTGAACGCCAGACATCTGGGCAAAAGCAGTAGTAAAGGTTACTTCCCAACGTTTGTCATATTTAGCATCAAAACAATCGAGCAAATACTTTGAGGGAGCAAAAGTATTGTTGTTTGTACGACCATATGCAAACATTGCTTTATCCGGTGTAGGATAAATGCCAGATAAATTTCCCGGTTTAGGGAATACATAAGTATGCAAGTTCGACTGGTTACCACCCACTTTAAAAGTCTGCTCATTCAAAGGATTCGGACCGCAAGCAATGAATAAAGCTTCTTTGTTATTCATGTTATTTGCCTGTGCCCATGTATCCTCAACATCATCGTACATACCTGCACCATATGCAGACATGTTGTTAATCAAATCCTCGGCAGTTTTACGTGCACATTCCCAGTAAGGCACACCTTCGTCTTGAAGATTCAATTCAGGATACTCACCAGCACCTTGTGCATAAATACGTGCCAAAAGTCCCAAAGCTGTTTTCTTGGTAACACGTGCACGGTTATTATCATAAGGAGTAGTCTTCAAATTGTTTGCAGCAAACTTCAAGTCGGCAATCATTTGCGCATACAAAGCAGGGATTGTACTACGTTGAGGAGCTGTAATCGGCTTTTGAGAAGACTCTTCCAGGTTCAAAGCAACATTACCGTAATAAGTAACCAAGATAGAATAGTAATAAGCGCGAAGACAACGTGCTTCGGCAACCAAAGTTGTGATATCCTCAGCATTGCCATCTTTTACACTCTCGGCACGGTTCACTACGGTATTACAGTTACCAATCATGGAGTATGCCTGTCCGAACAACTTATTCGTTGCATTGGTATTGGTAGCCAAACCGTCATAATAGATAACCTGCTTTGCATAATCCGGATTACCACCCGGAGTCAACCAGCAGTCTGTACCACCTTCGGCCACAGACAAATAGTCGTATGCACTAAAAAGCTGACCATACAAAGACTGGTAGCAATAAGACTGCAATCCTTTAAAGCCCTCGAATGTCGACCAAACATCATCGGCCGTCTTCTGGCTAGGGTTGTATTCATCCAAAGAACAAGCATTGAATGATGCAAGTGCCAAGGCAGCAAATGCAAATTTATATAATGATTTTTTCATTTCTGAATATGTTTTAAATGGTTAGTTTAGAATGAAACATTAACACCGAATACCAATTGTTTTGTCAACGGATACTTCAATTCGCCATTCATTTCAGGGTCATAGTCCTCAATCAAGCTACTCTTAGCCCAGATAAATGGATTGGTAATAGTGGCATAGAAACGACATTTTTCCATACCTGCTTTACGAACCAAATTCTTAGGCAATGTATATCCTAAAGTGATATTCTTGATTTTGAAGAAAGAACCATCTACATAAGAACGTGCATAATATCCGGTGTATTGTTCAATACCTCTAGAAGCATTAGCTGCAGGGAAATCGTTTGACGGATTGTCCGGAGTCCAGTAATTGAAATACGTCGGGAAGTTTTGAACACCGGTCGGGTCATAAGAACTCAACATTTTATAGTTGATCATCTGTCCCCAACGAGCGAATGCATAGATAGTCAAATCAAAATCCTTATAAGTAAAGGTATTTTGGAAACCTAAAGTCCAGTCCGGAGAGTTATGTCCGAGAACCTGATAATCCTCATCGCTGATGGTATATTTATTATCTTTGTCATAATGAACAGTTTCACCATCTTTGTTTACTTTCGAGAACTTACCATCTGCTTCTTTCTTCAAACCTGGGATATCAATCTTATAATCACCCGGGATAGCTCCGAAGACTTCGGCATCAGCTTCTTCGCCTTTCTGCCAGATACCGTTAATCTTATAATGATAGAAAGAGTTCACAGCTTCACCCTTAGCCAATACGAAGCCGGTATCACCATTGGTTACAGGTTTTCCTGAATCGTCTCCTGTAATCAACTTGGAAATTTCTTCCTTGTTATAAGTATAGGTAAGTGTTGAAGACCAAGTGAAATCTTTAGTAATGATGTTACGAGTATTCAATGTAAACTCGAAACCTTTATTCTTAGTTTCACAGATATTCAAATAAGTGGTATAGTTTGCTTTCGGTCCACCATCAGGACTGTAAGCACCGTTTGAAGTCGGGATAGAACGATTCCAGATTACACCGTCGGTTTTAGTGTAATAGTAATCCATGGTTACATCAATACGGTTATTCAAGAAAGCAGCATCAACACCGATGTTTGTGTTATGTGATTTCTCCCAGCCCAAGTTGTAGTTAGGCACATTTTGTGAATAGATGTACACCGGAGTATATATACCACCCAACGACATGGCAATCGTTTGGGTATCCAATGAAGAAGCAGAAGAATAGGGGTCGATACCTGCAGTACCGGTCACACCATAACCCACACGCACCTTCAAGTTATCCAACCAGTTTTTGGTTGATTCCATGAATTTCTCGTCAGAAATACGCCATCCAGCAGAGAATGCGGGGAATGTATCCCAACGGTTTCCATCGGCCAAACGAGAAGAACCATCATAACGAACAGAAGCAGCAAACAAGTAACGTCCTTTGTAAGAGTAGTTCAAACGTCCTACATAACCCATACCTTTAGACATTACATATTTAGTTTTACCACGTGTTGCAGAACTTGTTTCCTGAATGTTATGCCACAAGAACTTGTTGTCAGTAACACCGGTCTGATACAATTTGGTTTCATCGTTCTGATTATGATTCCATGAAGTAACCCCTGTTACGGTGAAATCATGATCATCGGCAATAGTGAAATTATAAGTTACAATATTTTCCCATTTGTAGTTATAATTTCTATTATTATCTACTTCAGCCTTAATTGCAGAATCGGTTTTACCATCTTTATACCATTGTACAGAACCTTTTCCCTGGAAGAGGTTGTTTCTTGAATAAGCCAATGTAGCACCAATGCGAGACTGAATGGTCAAGCCTTTTAACGGAGATATTTCGATGTAAGGGTTAAAATACAATCTGAAGTTTTCTGATTGATTTTTATAAAGGCTTGCGTCATCATTCAACAAATAGTTGTAAACAGTCTGATTACCAATTACCGGTTCCGGATTAACGCTTCCATCTTCATTATACAATTCACCCAATGGAACAGCCTGCAACAAATCGCCTAAATCAGAAGATGCCTTATTCTGGTGAGTATAAGACAGCTGCATATCTACACCCATCTTGAACCAATCGCGCAGATTGTGATCGATTCTCAATTTAGATGAATAGAGTTTGTAATCGTCTTGTTTGAACTGACCGGCTTCGTCCGAGAAGTTCAAAGAGAAATAAGCTCTGGTTTTTTCATTACCTCCGGAAACAGAAAGAGAATAGTTTTGAGTTACAGCAGTGTGCAACAAAGCATCTGCCCAATCGATATATTTTCCGTTTTTATGAAGATTATAAGCATTGTCATCTGCAAAAACCGCTTTCAACAGCTTTTCATCATCTGCTGCCGAAGTCCAGTTTCCATCACCAGCTCCTACAGAAGCATCGCGCAAGGTTTGCAAATAGCTTTCACCGCTACGCATAGACGGAGTTTCAGCCCAACCGTTAAAGCCTACATAAGCATTAAAGTTAACAGCTACTTTTCCGGCTTTTCCGTTTTTGGTTGTAATCAACACAACACCATTCGCACCACTTGAACCATAAATAGCAGTCGAAGAAGCATCTTTCAATACTTCAATAGATTCGATATCATTCGGGTTCAAAGTAGCATAGTCACCGGGCATGCCGTCAATAATAAACAAGGGATCACCACTTGCCGAGAATGAACGTGTTCCACGCAACTGCATCTTCACTTTCGAACCGGCCTGACCAGATTCTCTTGTGATGTCAAGACCTGCTACCTTACCCTGCAAAGCCTGCATCGGGTTTGCAGATGGGTTTAAAACAATTTCTTCATTCTTTACAGATGCGATAGAACCTGTCAAATCGCGTTTTTTCATTGTACCGTAACCTACAACCACCACTTCATCGAGCAATTGGTTATCCGGTTCCATCTTTACTATGATGTTACCTGAAGTGATTTTCACATCCTGGGCTTTATAACCCATGTAAGTTACTTGGAGTTCTTTTGCTCCGGCCGGAGCGTTAAGTTTGAAATTTCCGTCAAAATCGGTAACCGAACCGATTTTTGTACCTTTTACCAAGACTGAAACGCCAATCATCGGTTCACCGTTCTCGTCCAGAACTTGACCGGTGACGTTCTTCGTTTGTTGTACTTCTTGAGGATTAGCTACATTTACCCCCCCCCACGCATTTGCAGCTATAGGAAGAGATACCAACATTGCGGACAGTCCCCAAACAAAAAATGAACGACCGTATGAACGATCATTCACGGCATTCATTGAATGCATTGAATTTGTCTTGTTTTCCATCTTTAATAAGGTTAACAATGATTAATTGATTAGTTCTCTGAAGGCAAAGATAAATACTTTTTTATACTAAAGACCATTAAAACATAGAAAAAAAACACAGTAAGGTGTACTTTTAACATTCAACTGTTAAAAGCACACCTTACATTTTGCTCAAAATTAAAGCTTCTATATAAGCGGTTTATCAGCTTTTAGAGCTTATATAAAAATTATTAATAGCCAGGATTCTGATATTCTTC
>Cinder_p2__coassemble_2175_pt1 | contig 14374 bp, 10 predicted proteins | sample Cinder_p2__metabat2_low_PE_026 | metagenome-assembled genome bin Cinder_p2
TGAATGATGATGCTCGTGAGTCAGACCCCGGAATTCTTTGCATTATCATAGACAGCGACAAGTATGTACTTGATTTTAAAGGAACAACATTGAAAGTAGGCGACCCTTTCGAAAAGGTAAAGCAGTTGCCTGGTTATACTTGCATGGAAGAACGTTCGGAAGGCTTTTATGCAATATTCTTTGATAACAATATGCACGATGAATCTTTGTGGATAATACCATCCGAGGACGGCAAAATAGAAATGCTTAATGTGGAACCCCGTTATTATTAAACCAGAGTATGAAACGTATTTTTAATCTTTTGTTTTTCGTGTTGTTAGGAACAGTCCAGTTGTATTCTCAGATAAAGACAAATAACAGCCGGGAAGATTGTTCTGTTCGTGGTATCAAGTTCGGCTATATCTATACGGTGGATCAATTGAAAGAGGTTTTTGGTGAGCCTTTGAGGATAAACTGCTTTCCAGCCATAGATTATGGTAATAACTATGAGCTGTATTATACAGATGGCTTGGTTTTGCGGATGAATGATGATGCTCGTGAGTCAGACCCCGGAATTCTTTGCATTATCATAGACAGCGACAAGTATGTACTTGATTTTAAAGGAACAACATTGAAAGTAGGCGACCCTTTCGAAAAGGTAAAGCAGTTGCCTGGTTATACTTGCATGGAAGAACGTTACGGTGGTGTGTATGCAATATTCTTTGATAACAATATGCACGATGAGTCATTACATATTAGACCGGATAGTAATGGTAAAATAAAAGCTATTAATGTAGAACCCCGTTATTATTAAACCAGAGTATGAAACGTATTTTTTATCTTTTGTTTTTCGTGCTGTTAGGAACAGTCCAGTTGTATTCTCAGATAAAGACAAATAACAGCCGGGAAGATTGTTCTGTTCGTGGTATCAAGTTCGGCTATATCTATACGGTGGATCAATTGAAAGAGGTTTTTGGTGAGCCTTTGAGGATAAACTGCTTTCCAGCCATAGATTATGGTAATAACTATGAGCTGTATTATACAGATGGCTTGGTTTTGCGGATGAATGATGATGCTCGTGAGTCAGACCCCGGAATTCTTTGCATTATCATAGACAGTGACAAGTATGTGCTTGATTTTAAAGGAACAACGTTGAAAGTAGGCGACCCTTTGAAAAAGTAAAGCAGTTGCCTGGTTATACTTGCATGGAAGAACGTTACGGTGGTGTGTATACGATATTCTTTGATAATAATATGCACGATGAGTCTTTGCATGTAAAACCGGATAGTAATGGTAAAATAGAAGCTATTATGTAGCCTTTCGTGTCAGTTACTCCCTGAGTTGGGGTGAATGGTTCAAAGTGCGCCATGCAGAAGGAGGAAATGCTCTGGGACGTGACGGCGTGGAGTGAATCAGACAGGATATGCCGGGATGCCGAAAACGGTTAATTGCTAAAAACCAGACATCGGCTTATGAAGCAGAAAGATCTCACAAACCGATGTTCTGTAATGAGGAGGTAGTGCGTCATCCTTTCATTGTCAAAGCCTTGTTCTCGGCAGCTTCCATGATTTCGCGTTCGCCCGGCCCCTTGTCGTCTATGCCACAAAGGTGCAGAATGCCGTGTATGATGACACGGTGCAACTCATCGTCGTACGTAGCGCCCACTAGCTCGGCATTGGTACGTACGGTGTCGAGACTGATAAAGAGGTCGCCGCTGATGATATCCCCCTCGCAATAGTCGAATGTAATGATATCGGTGTAATAGTCGTGCTGGAGATACTCACGGTTCACCTCTAGAATCTTTTCGTCGTTGCAGAAGATATAGGCTATTTCGCCCACCTTTTTACCATAGGAAGCTGCAACCGCCTTCACCCATGCATTGTTTTCGCGTTTCTTGATGGCAGGCATTTTCACGCCATCGGTCTGATAACTAATCATAAGCGTATAAATATAAGTTTATTGTCCGAAGAAAAGATAGGCCATGCCGATAGCAGCCAACACCCCGGCCAGATCGGCCAGCAATCCGCAAGCCACGGCATGCCGTGTGTAACGTATCCCCACACTGCCGAAGTAGACAGCCAAAATGTAAAATGTAGTATCGGTAGAGCCTTGGAAGATACATGCCAGGCGTCCCACGAACGAGTCGGGCCCATAAGCGTTCATCGCATCCACCATCAGTCCTCTGGCTCCGCTTCCGCTCAATGGTTTCATCAGTGCGGTGGGAAGTGCGCCCACAAAATCGGTGTCGCCTCCGCAAACAGCCACCATCCATTCTATTCCCCCGATGAGCATGTCCATGGCTCCCGAAGCACGAAACACCCCGATGGCTACCAGAATGGCCACCAGATAGGGGATGATGCGCACGGCAGTGGAGAATCCTTCTTTGGCTCCCTCGATGAACGTGTCGTACACATTGATGCGCTTGCGCATGCCGGCCAGTATGAACACGATAATAATAAGAAAAAGAAGAATGTTGGCCACCGAAGTGGAGAACCCGTTGATTTGTGCGCGTGGCATGCTGCCCAGTGCCCAGATGATGCCGGCCACAGCAGCCGATGCACCTCCAAGAGCGAGCAACAAGGTGCGGTTGAGCAGGTTGATGCGCTGATACAAGCTTACGCAGATGATGCCCGCCAGAGTGGAAAAGAAAGTGGCCAGAAGTAGAGGGACAAACACATCGGTAGGTTGGGCAGCTCCCATCTGTGCACGGTAGACCATGATGCTGATGGGAATGATGGTGAGTCCCGAAGTGTTCAGTACTAGAAACATTATCATAGGGTTGCTGGCTGTATCCTTGTGTGAGTTCAGATCCTGCAGCTGTTCCATAGCCTTTAGTCCCATGGGTGTGGCCGCATTGTCCAGTCCCAGCATATTGGCAGATAAGTTCATGAAAATAGTTCCTGTTACCGGGTGTCCTTTGGGTATGTCGGGAAACAGGCGGCAGAAAAGCGGACTGAGCAGGCGTGCCAGCAGAGCCACTATTCCGCCTCGTTCGCCGATGCGCATAATCCCGAGCCAGAGTGAGAGCACTCCGGTCAGTCCCAATGATATTTCGAATGCTGTTCTTGCCGAAGCAAAGGTTGATTCAATCATGGCCGGAAACACCGTGATATCGCCCCAAAATACTAGCTTGACAACAGCAATGAAAAATGCTGCCAAAAAGAAAGCTATCCAGATGTAATTTAAGACCATCAGTAAAACGGTTTGGAGATTATGCCTGCAAAAGTAATATAATAATATGAAAGACGGTGTAAAACAATAGTGTGCTTTTGTTTTTAGAAGCTCTTTTTATTGTTTATACAATCAAAATTGTTAAAACTACACTTATTTAGCGTTAAGCCCTATTTTTTAGCACTTAAAGCTTGCTTGAATTTGGAAAATACTCTAACTTTGCCCGCCAGAAATATAAGCAGGCAGAGATGCTATGAAAAAACTGAAATTACCTATTTTATTATCTTTATTATTGTTATTGCTGATTTTGCCTACCGAACATGCTTTTTCGCGTGAAAAAGGTGAGCGGTATAAGGTGTCAGTATGCGACTGGATGATTCTAAAACGACAAAAAATCGGTGAGTTTGCTTTGGCTCGTGAACTGGGATGCGATGGTATCGAAGTGGATATGGGAGGTTTGGGCAAACGGGATACTTTTGATAACAAGCTTCGTTATCTTCATTTTCAGAAATTATTTAAGGAAAAAGCTAAGGAAAATAACATCGAAATCTCTTCGATTGCGATGTCGGGTTTCTATGGGCAGTCTTTTGTGGAGAGAAGCAATTATGTGGAACTGGTGCAGGATTGTCTGAATACGATGAAGGCAATGAACGTAAAAACGGCATTTTTGCCTTTGGGTGTGTGCAACCTCACAAAGAATCCCGATTTGCGCCCTGAATTGGTTCGTCGTATGAAGGTGGTGGGTGATATGGCTGCAGCCGAAGGACTGGTGATAGGCATAGAAACCTCGCTCGATGCAAAAGGCGATGTGGAACTGTTGAAAGAAATAAATTCGAAAGGAATAAAAATATATTTCAAGTTCCAGAATGCGTTGGAGGCTGGACGTGATGTGTGCCGTGAATTGGAAATACTGGGTAAAGAAAACTTGTGTGAACTGATTCATTGCACGGATACCGATGGAGTGACTCTTGAACACAATACACGTCTGGACATGAAAAAAGTAAAAGTTACTCTCGACCGTATGGGATGGAGTGGATGGCTAGTTATGGAACGTTCGCGTGATAAAAACGATGTGCATAACGTGAAAAAAAACTATGGAACGAATGCGGCTTATCTGAAAACAATCTTTCAGAAATAATACAAAGTTCGTTCTTTGAATCTCCTTCCTCGAGCGATAAGAACTTTAGGGTATGGAGATAATGGCTTTAGGGCAAAGAATAAAGAAAAAGATAGATTTAATATAAACTTTTGTTTAACATCAATTTTTTAAGTATGAGGCACAAGATTCTTCTTGCGCTGCTTCTTGCCGGCTCCACAGTTCCCTCGTGGGCAGAAGTCGGTGTTGCAGCCAGCTTGTCGAATACTGCTTCGGTCCAACAGACCGGACGTAAGGTGACAGGTAAAGTTTTGGATGAAAAAGGCGAAACGATTATCGGCGCAAGTGTAAAGGTGGTAGGCACTACATTGGGTACTATTACTGATTTCGACGGTAACTTTACTCTCAACAATGTTCCTGAAGGAAAGAAAATAGAAATTTCCTATATCGGATACATCTCTCAGTCTTTAGAACCGAAAGGTAATCAACTTCTCACCATTAAACTGAAAGAAGATACTAAAACACTCGACGAAGTGGTTGTGGTGGGATATGGAACACAGAAAGCTAAAGACGTAACCGGTTCTATTGGTGTAATTACTCCCAAAGAAATTGAAGACTTGCCTGTGTCGAATCTTGGAGCTGCACTTGCCGGACAGATTCCCGGCTTGAGCGTGAGTGGTGGTGATGGTCGGCCGGGTGAGGCTGCTACTATTTCTATCCGTCAGTCATTCAACTATTCGAAAGATGGTGGAAATACAAACCCGATGGTGGTGATTGACGATGTGATACAGATTGACCCGAATACAGGTTTGCCTACTATGGAAACGTTCAACATGCTCGATGTCTCGGAAATTGAAAGCGTGTCGGTGCTTCGGGATGCCAGTGCAGCGATTTATGGTTCGCGTGCTTCGCAAGGTGCCATCATCGTAAAAACCAAACGTGGAAAGGCTGGAGTGCCTCGCATCAACTATTCGGGTAAATTCGGTGTGAACGATGCTGTTAGTCATCCGAAAGTTCTGAAAGGATCGGATTACGGACGTTTCTCTAACTCATTCAATATTGCTAACGGAAAAATTAATACCGGAACAGACGGGTGGAAAAATAAACTGTGGAGTGAGGATGAGTTGAAATATATGGATACGGTGGATTATGACTGGCTGGATGAGGCTTGGTCATCATCTTTCAGTATGAATCATTCGTTGAATGTAAGTGGTGGTAGCGAAAAAGCTACTTATTTTGCCGGTGCGTCTTATTATTCTCAAGATGCTAACCTTGGCAAACAGGATTATAGTAAATGGACTTTCCGTGCAGGTGTGGATATCAGCCTGACTTCTGATTTGAAATTCTCTGCTACTATCTCTGGAAACCAGAGTGACAAACTTACCAGCTTCTCTAAGGGACAGTCGTCAATCAATACTTATGGTGCTACACGTTCGGGAGAGAATGGCGATTACCGCATCCTTTCACACATGCCTCATTACTTGCCTTGGGAAATTACCTTGGACGATGGAAATACTTACTATACATCACCTATCATCTCTTCTGACCGTAACGCTGGTAATGCCAAATCAAACAACAAAATAGGTTCATGGAACTACTTTGCAACCAATGCTGACGACGGAAACTTCTCCAGTACTTCGCGTTTTGGATATGATGCTAACTTCTCTATGACTTATGCCATTCCTTACGTGAAAGGTTTGTCAATTAAAGGAAGTTATGCTTTGTCGCACAGTGCAACCGATGCCGAACAGGTATTTATGCCTTATACTTTGGCCTATCTGAATGCTTCGAATAAGCACGACCCGGGTTCACGTTTTTATCATACTCATCCTTCGGTGAGTGATTATAAATTCGACAAGTTTACCGGAAATACGCGTGTAACTTATCGCGATGTGTTGAGTAAGAGTGAACAAATGAACTTCTATATCAATTATGAAGGTAAATTTGGAAAACATAATATTACAGCTATGGCTGCTGTAGAGCGTTCAGAGTCTTCGCAAACACAGAAACAGATGATTTACGAAAAACCAGATCCTGACAGTTACCTCGGAACTTCATCTACTGCCGGTACGATGGATACCAGTAACTCTATAACCTATCGTTATGAGCAGGGATCGTTGTCTTATTTGGGACGTTTTACTTACAGTTATGATGACCGTTATCTCTTCCAGTTCCTTTTCCGTTCGGATGCTTCTACTAAGTTTGCACCTGCAAACTATTGGGGCTTCTTCCCCGGTGTGTCGGCAGGATGGGTGGTTTCTGAAGAGAAGTTCTACAAAGATTTTATGCCCGAATGGATGGAATACTTGAAACTGCGCTTCTCTTGGGGACAGACTGGTAAAGACAATATCAAACCATGGAAATGGATGCAGCTGTATTCGCTTGACTTGAACAAAGGTTATGGCTTTGGTGATAACAGTGGAAAGCAGACAACTGGATTGAAACCGGGAGCTACTGCAAACCCTGATGTGAAGTGGGACAAAACCGACAAGTTTAATGTGGGACTTGATTTACGCTTCCTGAACAGTCGCTTGAGCGCAAATGTTGATGTCTATTATGATATGAACAGCGATATCTTGAACCAGAATATCGGTAGCATTGTTGGTACTCCTATCTTTGCTGGTGGTGCTTTGAGCGAAGTAAACTATGGACGTGTTGATGCATGGGGAGCTGAGTTTGCTTTGAACTGGCGTGATAAAATCGGCGAAGTGAACTATAATGTAGGTGTGAACTTTGGTTTCAGCAGCAATGAAGTGAAAAAATGGCCTAATGTGCAGACCAACGATTATCTTTCAAAGAATATTATTGCTGAAGGCTATGGAACGATCTTCCCTACCTGGGGATTCAAGACATGGAAAGGAACATCAAGCCATGACGGAATCTTGAGAAACCAGACAGATATTGATAACTACTGGAATTATCTGGTGGCAAATACACCCGAAGGTGGAGAAACCAAATATTTGGGAAAGAATAAGAAGAGTGAATTGAAACCGGGTATGCTGGCTTATCAGGACTTGGGGGGTGTGATGAATGAGGATGGAACTCAAAGCGGACCTAACGGACAGATTGAGAAAGAGCAGGATTATGCCAAGTTGTGTGGACGCAGCCAATCGCAAGGTTTTACTACCAAATTGGGTGCCGATTGGAAAGGGTTGAGCTTCAGTATGATGATTTCTACTTCCTGGGGAGGAAGCCGTCTGATTGATATAAACAAGATTACTTCTTCAAGTGGTGATATGGTATGGACTCCGGACTCTTTCTGGAAAGATATGTTTGATGAAGAAACAAATCCCGATGGAAAATATCCGAATATCGGTATGGAGAACCGATTGGGTGGTTCGGTGGCAACACCTTCTGATTTCTGGGAAATCAGTACGTTCCGTTGCTACATACGTAACTTGAGTATTGGTTATACTTTGCCTAAGAAATGGTTGGAACCGTTGAAAATTCAATCGGCTAAGTTGAGCCTCACCGGTAATAACTTGTGGGATTTTTACAATCCTTATCCAGATCACTATCGCAACATGTACGATGAGTCTACTACTGCTTATCCTACTCTACGCACGTGGTCATTGGGTGTGAATGTTTCATTCTAATCAAAACACAAAACTGAACAAATCATGAAAAAGAAGACTTTATTATATAGCTTGGTGTTCGCTATGGGAGTGTCGTTCACTACAACTAGCTGCAGCGATAGTTTCCTGGAGGACATGCGTCCTTACGATTCATACAATCCGGAGAAGGTTTTCAGTAATGAGAATAATCTTGACCTGTATATTCAGAACACCTATTATAACTATTTCCGCAAGGGTGGATACACTCCTAACTTGTCGTATTCGCAGGTGGGACAGTTCAATGACTGGACTGCATATACTGAAGAACAGACTGGTATAGAGAAGTTTTTCGATGGAACTCAATCGTTTGAACAGGCTTCTGAAGCGAATGACTATTTTGGTAGCAACTTGGGTACTAATCAAAGCAATAACCCCTATTCACGTATTCGTGCTTGTAACGATATTCTTGAGGGAGTGGACAAGTATGGACAGAAGCTATCGGAAGATGCAAAAAGGAAGGCAAAAGGACAGGTATATTTCTTGCGTGCCATGCAGTTGTTCGACTTGGTTCGTACCTATGGTGGTGTTCCCATCGTAGAGAAAGTGCTCGATGCTACCGACCGTGAAGCTGCTAAGAGTTATACCCGTCAGACAGTGGAGGTGTGTGTAAAGCATATCCTTACCGATTTGGAAAATGCCTATACTTTGCTTCCCAGTCGTAGCGAGTGGGGAAATTCACAATACGGACGTTTGACAAAAGAGGCTGCCTTGGCCTACAAGAGCCGTGTGGCTTTGGTGTTTGCCAGTCCGATATTTAATGCCGACTGGAATAACACCGGTAACCAACGTTGGAAAGATGCTTTGACCATTACTGAAAGAGCGAAAAGCGAGCTTGATGGTATGGGTTATGGATTGTATGGTTCTTCGGCTAAAGACTGGGATGCCATGTTCCATGAGTTTGATAACAAATGGGTGAAAGAGGCTATCATGGTGAAGATGCTGGCCAGTACAGCTATCAAAGACGATGAGCATAGCAACTGGCAGAAGGCCATTCGCCCTAAGACGATGGGTGGAAGTGGTTCTGGTAAGACTGCTCCCTGGGGTATGATTGATGCCTTCCCTATGGCAAACGGACAGCCGGCTGTGGATGAAAATGGAAATCCGGTGAACAATTATGATTCGTTCTTGTTTTTCAAGAACCGTGACCCTCGTTTCTATTATACATTTGCCTTCTCGGGCATGAAGTGGGGATATGACAAGGATGCCAATGCTGTTTTGTGGAATTATCGTTGGGTGAAAACCGACGGACAAGGTATGACGGATGGTGAATATAACTATGAGTCTACTTATACTCCAGAGGATATTGGTGGAAGCAGCCCTGCTTTGGTTCGTAAGTTCTCCGACCCGAAGGAGAACAGCGAGAATACATATCAGTATGACGGTACCGATGTGTTGGAATTCCGTTATGCAGAACTCTTACTGAATTTGGCAGAGTGTTATGCTGCTACCGGAAAGCCTGCTGAGGCCGTGAAACTGATAGGACAGGTGCGCGAGCGTGTGGGTATAGAAAAAGGTTCGGACAACTGGGGATTGGGTTCGGCTGTTGCTTCGGACAAGAATGAGGCTATTAAGGCTGTGTTGAACGAACGTCGTATAGAGTTGGCCTATGAAGGTAAACGCTTTTGGGATTTGTGGCGTTGGATGCTCTTTAATGACGACGCAGCTGAAGAAAACACTACTTGTGCTACCTTGGGGGTGAAGCCGTTGAATGGAACTTATCGTGAAACCAAGCGTTTGCAAGTGAAGGTGAATCTGTATGATTTGCATAATCGTCCCGATGTTGATGTAAAGCTTGACCCCTTGGCCAATCCGTCATTGGGTGTAGTTACAGAGGATGAGCGTGGAAATTATGTGGTTGATGTAGATAATTCAAGCAATCTGCAGGCCGATTTGGAAAAGTTAGGTCAATATTGGACCAAATACTTCGAGATTGTTAAACCGGATACTCCGGACGATGTGATGAGCGACGGTACCACACAGGCTTACATCACCTGGCGTCAGAATTATTATTTGTTTGGATTGAAAGATAATGTCTTGAAGATGAATCCTTGGTTGAAACAATCGAAAGGTTGGCTTGATGCCTATAATGAACAAGGCGATTTTGATACCAGGAAGTAATAAGATTGTCACTTTATATAATGCAAAAAAGGATGCTCGTTTTCGGGCATCCTTTTTTGCATTATATAAAGTAAGGTAGTTTCATTTCAAGCCTTCCAACCACACGGTTATGTCTTCCAGCACTTCGGGACTGATGGTTTCCTTGATGCTTTCATATTCGGTGAACAAGCCGGTTTGGCAGTGTTGGAACAAGTGGTTCAGTTCGGGATAGAGTTTTATGTTCACTTGTCGTCCTTTCAAAGGCGCTGTGGCTGTACGGATAGCTTCCAGGTTTGTAGTAGCATCCACTTGCGAGTCTTTGTTGCCGTTGATGGCCATGATGTGGCATTTCAGCTTTTTCAAGTCGGTTTGTGGGTCGTAGCGTAGGAAGAATCGAATCCAGGGAGCAGTGAAGGTTGTCATTTGTCGGCGTATTTGTTCGCGTTCTCCTTCGCTCATGGGGCGTGTGGGGTAGAGGTGTTTCTCATAGATGTTTACCACTTGGTTCAGCACTTCCTCATCAGGGAGGTCTGTTTCGGCTACAGCATAAATTTCTTTCCACAGTTTTCGGAACGATTCTATTTTTTGTTCAGGATAACCTTCCAGTCGCATCATGTCCAAGTTTTGCTTCAGCATTACGCTGTCGCCTTTCACACCGGGTCCGGCCATCGAAATAACGAAGTCTACTTCTTTGCGTGTGGCGGCGGTGATGAAGGCTATGGGTCCACCTTCACTGTGTCCCAATAATCCTATTTTTTTAGGATTGATTTCGCGATGTGTTTTTAAATAGTCAATCATGGCTTCGGCATCCGAGGCTCCTGTAGCTGTGGTAGCCAGGTTGGCATCACCGGTTGATTGACCCACACCTCGGTCGTCGCATCGGAGAACGGCAAATCCATGGCGGGTGAGATAATCGGCTATTACCCAAAAAGGCTTGTGGTTAAACAGGGATTCATCGCGGTCTTGTGCTCCACTTCCGGTGAGTAGAATGACAGCCCGACACCGTTTTTTCCCTTGTGGAAGTGTGAGGGTTCCGGCCAGTGATACGCCATCTTTCGGATTTTTAATTACCACTTCTTCGGTTTGGTAGGGGAAAGGTTCGCAGGGTGTTTGCGGACGTAACTTTTTCCAGTCGATACGTTTGAGAGTAATGGGAATTACAGCCTGTCGTTGCATAATGGAACCAGTTAAAATGGAGTCGGATTGTAATGTGCCGGCAAACTTCAGTTGAGCAGAAGGTACAGAGAGTGAAACGTCCTTGTCTTTGAGCAATACTTGTTCCATAGGTACGCCCAAGGCTCCTTGGTCGGGGCTATCCATGGTGCCTTTATAAACACCGTTTTCATGTGTGAAATGCAAGACGATACGTAGTGAGGCACGGCCGGCATCCAGCTGTCCTTGCCAGTCTCCGGTGAGTTTTTGCGCTTCGGCCGGTAGGCAGGCGCAGAGAGCAATTAGTAGTAAAAAGCGAAAAGCTTTCATAAAGTTAGGTTTTAAAAATGGTTTGTATTCAAGATAAGAGTCGGTAGCTTCCTCCGGCAAGCATCATCACCACGCCTTTCATCTCCAGTTCCAGCAGCATGGCGCTGAGTTTCTGCACCGGCATGTTGGCTTGTACAGTGAGTGTATTGATGTGTATACCGGCAGGAGATTGTTGTAGTAGGTGTACGATGTATTGTTCTTCTTCATTCAGTTCGGGAAACAGGGAGCGTTGCACCGGTTGTTGAGGCGATAAGGGTGTGTTCCACTGCATGGCTTTCACCAGGTCTTCGGCACTTTGCAGGAGCATGGCGCCGTTGTCGCGAATTAGATTGTTGCATCCTTCAGAGTAGGGTGCGCCCACTAGTCCGGGAAAGGCAAAACAGTCTCTTCCATAGCCTCCTGCTATTTCGGCTGTGATGAGCGAACCGCCTTTGAAGGCCGATTCTACAACCACTGTGGCATCGCTCACACCAGCTATGATTCGGTTTCGGCACACGAAGTTCTGCCTGTCGGGGTTGGTTTCGCTCATGAATTCGGTGAGTAGTCCACCATGTTCCATCATTTGTACAGCATCATTGCGGTGCGAGGCCGGGTAAATCCGGTCCAGACCGTGTGCCAATACGCCTACTGTTTCGAATCCATGTTTTAAGGCTGCTCTGTGAGCACAAATGTCTACTCCATAGGCGAGTCCACTCACGATGAGTGCATCGGGACAAAGTTCTTTTAGTTCGGTCACGAAGCGTTCGCATAGCATGCGTCCGTAATCGGTGATGTGGCGTGTGCCTACTATGTTCACCACGTGCAGTCGGTTGAGCGGTGCATTCCCTTTATAAAAGAGTACGAGCGGAGCATCGGTGCATTCTCTCATACGTGAGGGGTAGTCTTCATCGTTCAGACACAAGCATTTTATGTTATGTTTGTTGGCAAATTCCCATTCGCGGGCAGCTCGCTCAAATAGTTCCGGAGTGTTGAGGGCATCGGCTTGCCGTTGTGAGAATCCAGGAACCAGTTTGGGCAATTCCCGGCGGTGTTCGAAAATTGCAGTGGCCGACCCCATGGCATCTATCAGACGGCGTGCGCTTACCAATCCCACACCTGGTGTCAGACTGAGAGCCATCAGTGCTTTTAGTTCGTCTTCATTCATGCAGGTAAGGGGCAAAGGTTTCGTCGAATAGGGTGCTTGTACTTAGGCGTCCGTTCACTACACAAACGCTTTCCACTGTCGATTTGATACAGGGCTTTAAATCGGGCAGGCGGAAGATGTCTTGGTAGAACACATATTTTATTCCTTCTTTTTTCAGATAGAGTTTAGACACAAATTCATCGCCACTGCGCAAAGGAGTTTTGAATGCCATGTTGATGCGTGCTACCACGGGGTCTACCCCTTCATCGTGCAGACGAGCAAAGCTGATGCCTACAGAACTGAGGAATTCGTGACGGGTATGTTCCAGATAATGCTGGTAGTTGGCGTTGTTCACGATGCCTTGTAAGTCGCATTCGTAGTCGCGCACTTTCATTTTCAGTTCGAAAATATACTTGTTCATTTGTTAATTATGATTACAGTAAAGGCAAAGATAGGTATTCGTTTCGATGACCGTGCATGGACTATGAGATTTTATCATTTACTTTGCGGAAAAAGCTATTAGAGTATGATAAATGACGAGATTTTCCAAATTATATATAGCTGGCTTCGTCAGCAAGGATTTGATATTGCTATAAGTTCGGTCAACATGTTGCATCATTTGTTTTGGCTGATGGTGGTTATGTTGTGTGCTTATTTGACTGGAGTGCTTTGTCGGCGTGTGTTTATTCCTTTGATTGCTAAAATAGTGCAGAAAACCAGGGCTACGTGGGACGACTATCTGTTCAATCCTAGGGTTCTGAATGCTTTTTCGCGTCTGGTTCCGGCTTTTGTGGTTTATCTGGCCCTTCCGTTTATCTTTATAGATACTCCGTTGTGGATGAATTTTCTGATGCGTGTGGTATTGATATGGCTCACGGTTATGGGTATGCGTTTCTTTTATGTCTTCATATCTTCGGCTTATGAGTTGTCGAGCCAGCATGAAGATTTGAAAGATCGTCCGTTGAAAGGTATCTATCAGATGCTGAAGATAGTAATTCTGTGTGTGGGTTTGATAGGTATTGTGAGTGTCATTCTGAACAAGTCGCCTTTGGCTCTGTTTACGGCTTTGGGTGCCGCGGCTACGGTGCTTATGTTGGTGTTTAAAGATACCATTACCGGATTGGTGGCGGGAGTACAGCTTTCGGCTAACGAAATGCTTCGTCCGGGCGATTGGATAAAGATGCCCAAACTGGGTATAGACGGTGTGGTGACCGATGTGAATCTCACCACTGTAAAAGTGCAGAATTGGGATAATACGGTGACTACCGTGCCACCTTATACGCTGGTGAGCGATACGTTTGAAAATTGGCGGATGATGCAGGAGAGTGGTGGACGGCGTGTGAAACGTTCTGTGAATATCGATATGCAGAGTGTTCGTTTCTGTACGTCCGAAGAAATAGAAAAATATCAAAAGGAAGATTGGTTTGCTCCGCTTGCCGGAGAAAAAGAACTGGTGAACCTGCGTGTGTTTCGTGAATATTTTACCGATTGTCTGCGTCGGAATCCACGTGTAAGCCAAGAGCTTACTTTAATGATACGTCAGCTTCAGCCCACATCCCAAGGCTTGCCATTGGAGCTTTATTTCTTTTCGGCAAATCGTAACTGGATTCCTTATGAGATGCTTCAGTCCGAAGTGTTCGAGTATTTGCTGGCTGTACTTCCTCAGTTTGGATTGCGTGTGTTTCAATCGCCTTCGGGATTGGATTTGGAACGTTTCAACGAAAAAAAGGATAACCGATATTAATTAGCTGTAGAATAGAGATTTAATCTGCTTTGTAGGAGAACTTAAAGACTGGGCTTCTTTGTCCTTAA
>Cinder_p2__coassemble_2230_pt1 | contig 13661 bp, 12 predicted proteins | sample Cinder_p2__metabat2_low_PE_026 | metagenome-assembled genome bin Cinder_p2
TATCTATAACAACCTCATATTCATCGTACCTATAAATCGTTTAGGACAACATTGAGCCCCTCCCCTTTAATTAATTCTTATGTAAAATGATGCGATGATTAATTACTGAAGGAAAATCCTCTTCATAATGTGATACCATAACCAATGCTTTGTTTTTGCGTTGACAAAAAGCTTCAATAATATCTTTAACCATCTGGCAGTTTCGTAGATCTAATCCATGCAAAGGTTCATCTAAAATAAGTAATTCTGGGTCTTTTACAAAAGCTCTAGCCAATAGAACTAGACGTTGTTCTCCACTAGACAATTGTAGAAAGCTTCGGTCTTTTAAGTTTGCAATGCCAAATATATCCATCCACCATACACATAATTTTAAATCTTGTGGATTTATTTGCTTGTATAAACCTATAGAATCATGCAATCCAGAAGCAACAATAACCACAGCCGGCAAGTTTTTAAAATATGCTCGATGCATCTCTGGCGATACATATCCGATGTGTTTTTTTATTTCCCAAATGCTTTCACCAGAACCACGTTTTTTTCCGAATAAAGCGATATCGCAAGCATAAGATTGTGGATTATCCGCGCAAACCAAACTAAGCAATGTAGATTTTCCAGCTCCGTTCTCTCCATGCAAAGCCCAATATTCACCAGTTTTTACATTCCACGTCAAACCGTTCAAAATGGTGTGACTACCATAACGAATGCTTACATTGTTTAAATCAATGACATGTTCTGAGAAATATTGCTGCTCTTTTTCCGGTAGATTAAGAATACGTTGCTTCTTTTCTTCACTTAACACATGTGTCATTTCAGAAATCCTATGCATCGCATAGGTTTCACGCAGTATTTTAGGACCACATATCAAACTGTCAACCGGAATTACATGTGTTATAAAAGATGGAATTTCATTATCTTTGGACAGCACTAAAATTATTTGTAAATCGGTATTTTTAGCTAATAGACAAAGTAAATTTTCTAGTTGGTTACGTGTTGGAGCATCTAGTCCGATAAACGGATTATCCATTATCAAAACTTTTGGGTTGCATAAAAGTACTTTAATTAGCTGAAATTTGCGAAGTTCTCCACTTGATAATAAAACTAAATGCTTATCAAGTAATCTTTCCATTTTAAATATTTGGAAAAGTTTCTCTTCCAAAATTTTATTTTCAGGTTGTGGTAGACATTCGCGCACAAGGGGCGTACTCTCTAAGTCTTGAGAATTCCATCGTTGTTGATAATAATAGCTATTATCCGATTCACCATAAGAATCCCTGAAAGTGATGTATTTTATTTGTTCAGAAGCCAGCGAAGATTTATCTTCAAAATTATATTCCACTTCATTCCTCAATAATGGATATCGTCCCACTATAGCATTAACCAATAAACTTTTACCTGCTCCGTTGGGACCTACTATAGCTACGTGTTCTCCAGCTTCTATACACAAATTAATAGGAGATTTTAAACGATAGACCGGATTACGTGCCACTCCATTAGTTACTGTAATTACTTTTTTCATCTCTTTAGTTGTTATTTGTATTTATTTTAGTCACATATTTTCCGGTTTTATGTGGAGCAGAGTTTTTTATTTCATCACTTTGCTCGGGTTTTTATGAATGAAATCTTTCCAGCTGCCATAGACTTTTTTTACATCCGGACGTCCCATTTGTAAGAAATGGCAGTAGGCAGCAGCTAAACCATCGGTTGCATCCATATAGGGCAACATATTTTCTTGAGGTATTTTCAAAATACGTTGCAGCATATCAGCTACTTGTTCTTTGCTGGCTTGTCCGTTACCGGTTAGGGCCATTTTAATTTTTAGTGGGGCATACTCTGTAATAGGAATATCATGATGTAATGCAGCAGCCATAGCTACACCTTGTGCTCTTCCCAGTTTTAGCATCGATTGCACATTCTTTCCAAAAAACGGAGCTTCTATAGCCAATTCATCGGGCATATAAGCCTCTATAATTCCAGTAACTCTTTCAAATATGCGATGAAGTTTCAAATAATGATCGCTGTATTTGCGCAAATCAATTACTCCCAATGTCACCATTTCCGGTTTTACACCAGTCACTTTCAACACCCCATATCCCATTATGGTAGTACCGGGATCAATACCTAATATTATTTTTTCTTTTACGGCATGTATCACTCTATAACCTCCATTAAAGTAGGGAATCCCACAACCTTATCTTTAAAAATTCGAAGAAGCTCTTCATTAAGTTTCATACCTTGGGCTACATGCCACTTGTGTAGGTCTGCAGAATCCTCTACTTCCCATTGTAGTGAAAAGCATTCTGTTTCTTGTTCTTTATGACTCAGTATTCTTACAAGACGCGGATTCTTCAATATTCCATGTTCTAAAACTTGTGGTATATAACTCTCATGAATCCAAATTACGAAATTTCGAGCATCATTTATGTCTATCTGATACGTTGTATTATATATAAGCATAGCTAAATTCTTATAATTTCTAATTAAATACAAAGGTAAACAAACCTAATAAAAAATCCGCTTCATCCAGAGTATTTCTCTTAATGAAGCGGATTTAAATAATAGATAGCTTATTTGCTAAGGCATCAGAATTTAACCAAAACGCGGAAAACTTTGGCAGGTGCAGCAGCCCAATCAGTCATTGCTTTCATCGCATTTTCTGGTTCAGCTATACAGCTTATCAATTTATCCACCGGACATGTACCTTGGCGCATGTAACGAATTACAGCACGGAAATCTTCAGGTAAAGCATTACGTGAACCACGGATATCCAATTCTTTTTGAACGAAATATTTGGTTTGGAAAGCCACTTCTGATTTAGCATATCCAATGCAAACTACCCGACCGGTAAATGCTACCTCATCTACGGCCATCACATAAGTAACCGGACTTCCTACTGCTTCAATCACCACATCAGGACCATTTCCTTCGGTAATTTCCTGCAAACGCTCGTGCACATTTTCTGTCTTTGAATTGATAACAAAACTTGCTCCCAATTGTTTAGCCAAAGCCAGTTTGTCATCATCAAGGTCAACAGCAATAACTGTTGCACCACGCAAAGAAGCACGCACAATAGCACCAACTCCAATCATTCCACATCCAACTACCATAACAGTATCAATGTCAGTAACCTGAGCACGAGATACAGCATGGAATCCTACACTCATTGGTTCAATCAAAGCACAGTCTCGAGGTGAAATGCCTTCTGCCGGAATCACTTTATTCCAAGGCACAGCAATAAATTCACACATTGCTCCATCGCGTTGTACTCCTAACGTTTCATTATGTTGGCACGCATTTACACGTCGGTTTCGACAAGATGGACATTTTTCACAATTGGTGTATGGATTGATAGTTACTACCATTCCAACCTTTAAAGAATCTGGAACTTCCGCTCCTATTTCTTCTATAACAGCCCCTATTTCATGTCCGGGAATTACAGGCATTTTAACCATTGGATTACGGCCTAAAAATGTATTCAGATCCGAACCGCAGAAACCTACATAACTTAATCTTACCAGAACTTCTCCGGCTTTGATAGCCGGTTTTTCAATTTCAACCACCTGCATTTCTTGAGGTGCTGTAATTTTTACTGCTTTCATGTTGTTTTTACTATTTAAAAACGGTTGTTTCAATCAATTACTTTATATCCCTTCCATCCATAATAAGCGCAAAAAGCGAAACAGATTAAAGGTATGGCATATGCCATATAATAAGCTTGTTCATTCACATGCATAAAGTAAGCTGTCAATTGAGGCAGACAGGCATTTCCCACTATAGCCATTACAAGAAAAGCCGATCCACTCTTAGTATCGCTACCTAAATCTTTCAAAGCTAAAGAGAATTGTGTAGGATACATAATCGACATAAAAAATGAAATGGCTAACATTGCATATAATCCCACCATTCCTCCACAGCAAGCCACTACACCACATAGAATCACATTGGCCAAGGCATAAACCAACAGCATGTCTTGTGGACGGAAACGTACCATTAATAATGTACCTACCCATCGTCCCAATAAGAAAGCTAACATATAGAAACCGAAGAATGTAGTAGCTGTACTTTCCGATAAACCTGCATAAGAGCAGCAATATACAAGGAACAAGCTGTTAATAGCTGTTTGCCCTCCATTGTAAAAGAATTGTGCTATCACTCCCCAACGTAAGTGAGAACGTCGAAGTACTCCAAAATTAATCAATTTCTCTTTGGGGGTATTCTCGCCTTCCACATGACTTCCTTCTTGAATTTTAGGAAGGTGAGAGAAAACAAATACAACAGCTATGATAATAAGCAAAGTCGCCAATATTAAATAAGGTAGTTTCATGGCATCAGTTTCCATTTGAATATAACCTTCCCATCCTCCAGGATAATCTATCGGAAGTGTTTCTCGTGTAAATTCATTTCCACTTAAAACCAATTTACTCAAGAACATAGCAGCAATAAATGCTCCCAGCCCATTAAATGATTGGGCTAAATTCAGACGACGTGGGGCTGTGCTTTGGTCTCCTAAAACTGTTACGTAAGGATTTGCAGCCGTTTCGAGGAAGCACATACCGGTAGCAATGATGAAGAAAATACCCAAATAAGCCCAATATTCTTTAATCATAGCAGCCGGAATAAAAAGTAATCCTCCACATGCAGCCAATACTAGTCCGAAAATAATTCCTGATTTATAGCTATACTTTTTCATGTACATAGCTATGGGAATAGGAAAAATAAAATAAGCGAGCCAATAAAATGTTTCTGTAAAAGACGCTTCAAAAGTATTCAGTTCACAAGTTTTCATCAACTGCCGAATCATCGTAGGCAACAGATTACTGCTTATAGCCCACAAAAAGAAAAGGCAAAAAATGAGTGATAACGGTATCAAATAAGTATTCTTTTTCATATATATTAGGTTACAAAGATGTTCTTATTATCATTCAGACATATTTTTAATGTATGGTAGTTCCACCAGATTCTTAAAGCCATAAAAACGTTCTGCATTCATTCCCAAGAAAAAAGCTTTTTCTTCTTCACTCATTTCTTTGGATTTTAAAATGAAGTCATATGACATTTTGTAGGTGATGGCAGTAATAGTTCGTGGATAATCCGACCCCCACATCAATTTATCCATACCGACTAAGTCGGCAGCTTCTTTAATGGCACGAACAGCACCATTAAATGGGTAAAATTCACTGTTAAACAACCAGGTAATACCTCCTGATTCAATCATTACTCTTGGATGGCGGGCCAATTTAATTTGTTTCTTCCATCCCGGCATTGTTACCATTCCAAAATGTCCGATTGCAATACGAAGTTTTGGGCATTCTGAGATTATCTCTTCCATTTCACTCACTTGTAAATCACCATCGGCCAAGTCAATAGAAAGTAATATGTCTTTCTCTTCCATACGATGAAACATTTCCATCATTTCGGGAGATGTTAGCATTACTCTACCTTCGGGAAGCAATAAACGTTGTGCAGGTATTTTAATAGCTTTAAATCCTCCCTGTATTAATTCGTCAGCTTCTTTCAAAAAACCAGGACGACGAAACTCGCACATACCGCAAACAAAAAAACGATTGGGATAGTTTTGCATAACTTCCCAAAGGTATTCATTTTGTATGCCGTCAATGAATTCTTGAGTGACAACTGCAGCCGATACTTGGGCATAATCCATATTTGATAGAAATACCTCAGCACTGTTTCGACCGTCAATCATGAAAGGCGGAATCATTTGTCGGATTTCTCCCATGAATTCCGAACGTCCATTTTGTAAGGTTCGTATAATTTTTCCATCCACCTTTGTATCTTGTTTAAGCCACAAATGTGAATGAGCATCTATTATTTTAAAATCCATGATTTTGCTTTATAGATTTATATAATAAACTCATCCTGTTGATGTTTGGATGTTTATACCAACAGGAGAGTTTATATATTTCGTAAAAATTCAATATTGACAAACAAAAAAGAATCAAGAATTAGCCCATCCTACACGTTTTTGGTCACCAATGATTTCTTGAACTTCTTTCACAAGTTCCCAATCAATTGGAGCTTCCGCATACTCAATGTTTTTTAACACATTATCCGGATTAGCTGAGCTAAATAGAGTTGTAGCTATGCGCGGATTGCTGATAGAATATTGAATAGCCAGCTTTTCTATAGGATATCCTTTAGCTTCGCAATGTTCTACAGCACGTTTACAAGCATCAACCAAGGCTTTTGGAGCAGGATGCCAAACAGGAACTCCACGTTTGGAAAGCAATCCCATAGAAAGAGGTGAAGCATTAATGATTCCTATTCCTTTGCTTTCTAGGAAATCCATATAGTCAACCAGTAAATCATCATTTAAACAATAGTGACAAAAACACAAAACGCTTTCCACTGTTCCTTGAGGTACATGATTAATTACATACTCTAAATTCTCGGGTTGCAAATCAGTAATTCCTACATGTTTTACTACTCCTTCATCACGAAGTTCACACAATGCAGGCAGGGTTTCATTGATAATTTGATTTAAATCTGCAAATTCAATATCATGAACATTTATTAAATCAATATAATCCAAATGAAGACGTTCTAAACTCTCATAAACACTTTCCTTGGCACGTTTGGCCGAATAGTTCCACATGTTTACACTATTTTCTCCATAACGTCCAACTTTGGTAGAAAGATAATATTTTTTACGGTCGATATTTAGGAGAGCTTTACCCAATACCGTTTCAGCCTTATAATGACCATAATAAGGAGAAACATCAATAAAGTTCATTCCGTTATCTACTGCAGTATATACAGCTTCCAAAGCCTTGTTTTCATTGATTTCGTGGAAGACTCCACCCAAAGACGATGCACCGAAACTTAAACTAGACACTTTCATTCCGGTTTTGCCAATTTCGTAGTATTTCATAGTTTCTATATATTAGGTTTCTAATAATTGTGGTACAAAAGTAACATTTTTACATCTATAGCCAATGAAAAACAAGCATTTATTTGTCTTTTTTATTAGATTTACTAGCTGTAGACAATGAAGATACTCTTCCTCACGTTTTAATGTCCAACGTCCTAATGTGGGATATTTATTTTTGTTTTTCCATTCATTATTTATATGCTCAATCAATTGTTCTTCTTTGCTATGAGCTAACTAAAGTAGAATCTTTTTTAAAAATATGATTTGAATATAAGTCTGGCATCTTGTATGGTTCTTATATTTTTCATAACTTGCCCCAACTTATTAAGATATCTTTAGACAGGACCTTAATAAATTGAACGAATACTAGCTTTAATGCTAACTACATTAATATTACGAATTATGAAAAAGTGGATTCTATCTATTGCATTGCTGATTTCAGCAAGCGGTATGCAGGCGCAGGAAATATTTAATACCTTACTGAACAAAGCCTCGCAAGTGGTCAATGAAAATGATGCAAACGACTACAATACAAAAATAAATTATTTCTATTTTACGGCTTTGAATTATATGAAGACAAAAGTAAAGCCACAAGACGTAGCTCAATACAAAGTGCTTGACGAACAAGCCTTGGCAATGCAGACCTATGTTACAGAATTTATAGGATGGATTAGTCGGACAAAAGATGCAGATTTACGTCGTAAGGGTATTGAACTATTTGTAAAAACAAGTATATCTCATCCATTTTTCGATGACAAGGATTCTGAAACTACCGGTTCGTTTATGGACGATACGAACTACATCACACCTTTTAGTCTTGATACCGATTGGGTTAAAGCCAAAAGTATTGTAGATAAAGAACTTCCCAAATTAAATTAAGATTTATGAGAATCAATATATAAAAACTTTAACATTGATTCTATTGACATACAATAAAAAAGAAGAGAGAAATAAAAGCTTTTATTTCTCTCTTCTTTTTTGTATATTAAATACCTGGCAAACTTTCTGTCTTGTCTATTACCGATTCTGGAATATCTTTTTTGGGTGTCAAGCCCAATTCTTTCAGTTTGTTTAAACTGACAATGATATTTCCGTTTCCCCGTGCCAGGGTTCCAAAAGCTGTATCATAATCCTTACGTGTATCATCTAATTGTTTTCCGAGTTTTTCAAAAACCTTTAAAAAAGTAACAAACTTTTCATAAAGTAGATTTCCACGATGGATAATTTCTTCCACATTGCGTGTTTGTTTTTCGCTTTGCCATAAATTATAAGCTAATTGTAAAGCCATCATCAAATTAGAAGGACTAATCACGATGATTCTCTTTTTATAGGCATAATTCAATAATTCTTTATCTTTTTCCAAAGCCGCAATATAAGAACCTTCATTTGGAATAAACATTAATACATAGCCAATAGAGTCTTTCACAACTTTTGAGTAGTCTTTTGCTGCCAATTCATTAATATGATCGCGAACAGAAGTCAGATGTTGAGCCAATGCTTGGTTCTGCTCAGGAACTGTCGAAGCGTTCATATAATTCACATAAGCAGTAAGTGATACTTTGGAGTCTATAATAATACAACGTTTTTCCGGAAAGCGGACAATCACATCTGGACGCAAATTTCTTCCGTCTTCGGTGATGCAGTTTTCTTGAACAAAATACTCTTCGCCTTTTCTCAGTCCAGATTCTTCAAGCATACGTTCCAATATCATCTCTCCCCAATCACCTTGAACCTTTGGATTGGCTTTCAGTGCTTTGGTAAGATTTATTGCATCCTCTCCTATCTTGTCTGTTCTTTCCACTAAGTTCCTGATAGCATGTTCTATTGATTCTTTTTGCTGTACTCCTGCAATACGAGTATCAATCACAGTTTTTCCCAGTTTTTCGATATTCTCTTTTAAAGGAGTAAGAATTGAATCAAGCTGCTCTTTATTAGAATTTTTAAGTGATGCCGATTTGACATCCAGAATTTCATTGGCCAAATTCTGGAATTCGATTTTCATCTGTTCTTCGCGCATACGTTGTTCTTCTTCCAAGCGTTTCATAAGATAGGCTTCACGTTCATTTTGCTCTTTGGCAGTCTGCACCAATGTTCGTAAATGTACAACTTCCTGCCGAGCTTCAGTTATATCGTTTTGCAATTTTCTATTTCGTGAACGTTCTAGTAAGAGTCCGATAAGTATACCTATCGCCAATCCGCACACCAGCGCTAATAATACTGTCATATTTTAATTTTTACTTTCAACTCATACAAATCATTTCTTCTGTCGCGTAGGTTTCGAACACTTCCATAGGTATGCAATTCATTCAACAAATCCAAATCTACATCCGAAACTAATATCATTTCTGTATTAGGTGTAGCTTCTGCTCTACGCCCATCTGTAGGGAAAGCAAAATCACACGGAGTAAATACTCCCGACTGTGCATATTGAATATCCATATTATGCACACGAGGAAGATTTCCCACACTTCCGGCAATAGCCACAAAACATTCATTTTCAATGGCACGTGCCTGTGCACAAATACGAACACGTGAATAACCGTTTTGTGTATCTGTAAGGAATGGTACAAATAAAATCTGCATGCCTTGATCTGCCATAATACGCGATAGTTCTGGGAACTCAACATCATAACAGATAAGTACACCTATCTTGGCACAATCCGTATCAAACGTGCGTACCATTTTTCCTCCACTTAGACCCCAGCTTTTTATTTCATCGGGAGTAACATGTACTTTCTCATACATTTCATAACTTCCATCCCGACGGCAAAGGAATCCTACATTGTATAAGGAGCCGTCTTCCTTGATATAAGGCATACTTCCGGTAATAATATTAATGTTATAGCTGATAGCTAAATTAATAAAACGCTCGCGTACTTGTTCGGTATATTCGGCAAGTCCACGGATGGACTGGGCTTCACCCAAGTGATTATACTTGGCCATAAGCGGAGCGTTGAAGTATTCAGGAAACAAAACAAAATCACTTTTGTAATCAGAAACAGCATCCACAAAAAATTCTACTTGCTCAAACACGTCATCCAATGAATTGTAGGAGCGCATCTGCCATTGTACCAGTCCGATACGTACCGTTGTTTTCTTATCTACAAAATCTTGTGTAGGAGGTTGATAATAGATATTATCCCATTGTAACAAAGTGGCACAATGTTTCGACTCTTCATCGTTGGGAAGATAGTTTTTCATTACACGCCGTACGTGAAAATCATTAGAAAGCTGGAAAGTCAGCACCGGGTCATAGATTTCTCGTGAACGAACCTTTTCAATGTATTCTTTCGGACGCATCTGGTCTGCATATTTGTAATAGTTCGGGATACGCCCTCCAAACATAATAGCTTTCAAATTTAGTTTTTCACAGAGTTCCTTACGATACTCATACATACGTCTAGCCAGACGTAATCCACGGTAATCAGGATGGATGAACACTTCTATTCCGTAAAGTATATTTCCTTCGGGATTATGCGTGTTGAATGTTTCATTTCCGGTTACTTTGGCATAAGTATGGTCGCCTTTCACCATTTCATAGTCAACAATGATGGAAAGAGCACAACCCACTATTTTATCATCAACCACCGTTACCACTTGACCTTCAGGAAATATGGTAATAAGTTTTTTGATTTGTGCGTGAGTCCAGAATACATCCTTGTCGGCGTATACGCGAGTAAAGGATTGTGCCAGTTGGTTATAGTCTTCCAGTTGAAGATTTCGAACCTCCACCTTGTTTATTTTATGTAATGTTTCCATTGTTTTTTGCTTTACTAATCAAACATCTAAAGTATGCATGTGTAGCTCATCAACGTGCCAGTTCATATATCTCTCGTGTATCCTTACGGCCTAAACATACATAGCAACCTAACGATTCCCCTTTGTTTTCATGTAGTTTCTTGACCATAAGATCGATATCGGGATTTTCTATGCCCAATTGCGCAAAGGTTATGGGCATTCCGATAGATACAAGAAAAGCCTTAAAACGAGCTATGCCTTCTAAAGCCATTTCTTCAAGATTATTTAATACTGGTACATCCCAAACTCTTTCAGCATATTGAGCTATCTTCTTTGCATGATGAGATACCATCCAAGTCATCCAGGCCGGAAATACAACAGCCAGTCCCGCGCCATGTGTTACATTATACAATGCGCTGATTTCATGCTCTATACCATGCGAAGCCCAATCCTCTTCACGTCCCACTCCGCAAGTACCATTATGTGCTATCATTCCGCTCCACATAATATTGGCTCTAGCTCCATAATTATCCGGTTCCTTCATTACACGAGGAGCTTCTGTTATAATTGCTTTCAATATACCCTCACAGAGTCTGTCTGTTACTTCGGTTTCCTCTGTATTGCTAAAATAGCGTTCCATGATGTGTGCCATCATATCCACAATACCTGCAGCAGTCTGATACGGAGGCAATGTACAAGTAAGTTCCGGATTCATAATGGAAAAGCAAGGACGAAGCAATTCCGGAGCCCGTATACCTAACTTTTGCAAAGTAGCCACCTTGGTAATTACTGAATTTCCGGAACCTTCACTTCCGGCTGCTGGAATAGTCAATACTACAGCCACTTTTAAAGCTTTCTTTATACTTGCTTTTTGTATGTAAAAATCCCAAAAATCGCCATCATAAGGAACTCCGACAGCAATGGCTTTTGCCGTATCAATAACCGAACCTCCACCCACTGCCAATATAAAATCCACTTGTTCCTTACGGCAAATATCTATACCTTCATACACCTTTTCGTCTGTGGGGTTTGGCTGTACGCCTCCCATTTCCACAAACTCAAGTCCCGCCTTTAAGAATGCCTGTCGTACACGTTCTAACAATCCATTACGTAACACAGAACCTCCTCCGTACACAACCAGCACTTTTGTAGCGCCATATTTAATGGCCAATTCTCCTGCACGGTTTTCTGTTTCTTTTCCAAAAACGAACTCTGTTGGGCTGTAAAAAGTAAAATTGTTCATAAATTTAATTTTCGTATTTTGATGTTTAAATATACAGTAGATAATAAAGACACGGACTACGCAGATTTTCAACTCTCATTTCAAGAGTAATCCAATCTGTGTAATCCGTGCAATGTAAAATCTATTTTGATTCTTTATTTTTGTGGATTCAAGGGAATATTCAAAGCTTTATAGCATTTAACCAGTTTTTCGATAGCAAAGTCTACTTGCTCTTTCGTGTGGGTAGCCATGAGCGAGAAACGAATCAGTGTATCGTTAGGCGAACAAGCAGGAGGAACAACTGGATTAACAAAAACACCTTCATCAAACAACATTTTTGTAACCATGAAAGTCTTGTCCATGTCACGTACATAAAGTGGAATAATGGGAGTTGAAGTATGCCCGATTTCAAATCCTAATTCACGGAAACACTTCAAAGAATAGTTGGTAACATCCCACAAATGCTGAAGACGTTCGGGTTCGGTTTTCATAATATGCAATGCCGCGCGCGCAGCAGCAGTTGCCGCAGGTGTATTGCTTGCACTGAATATATAAGAACGAGAATTATGGCGTAAGTAATTTATTACAGATGAATCCGAAGCAATAAATCCACCAATAGCAGCCAAGGACTTACTGAATGTGCCCATAATCAGATCCACATCTTGAGTCAGCCCGAAATGGTTACATGTTCCTCGACCTTGTTCTCCCAGGACACCTAAACCGTGTGCTTCATCCACCATGATGCTTGCGTTATATTTCTTTTTTAAACGTACAATCTCTGGCAGATTTGCAATATCGCCTTCCATGCTGAATACACCGTCCACCACAATCAGCTTGATGGCTTCCGGAGTACATTTTTGTAATTCGCGTTCCAGGTCTTCCATATCGTTATGCTTAAATTTTACAGCATTCGAGAAAGACAAACGACGTCCTTCTACAATGGAAGCGTGATCAAGTTCATCACATAAAATATAATCATTACGGCCGGTTATGCATGATACTACACCCAAATTAACCTGAAATCCTGTAGAATAAATGATGGCTTCTTCTTTTCCTACGAATTCAGCCAATTCTTTTTCTAAAGCCAAATGAAGGTCCAATGTTCCATTCAAGAAACGTGAGCCGGCACATCCCGTTCCATATTTTCTGGTTGCTTCTACAGCAGCTTCAATAACTTTAGGATGATTGGTCAATCCCAAATAAGAATTGGAGCCGAACATTAAAACTTTATGTCCGCTCATAATCACCTCTGTATTTTGTCCACTTTCAATGCTTCTAAAATAAGGATATACGCCTTTTGCCATGATTTGTTGTGGCAAATCGTACTTCACTAATTTGTCTTGTAATAATCCCATATTCGTTTTTATAGTAAGCCACACACTTACGTTCTGATTATCTTAATTTTTCTTCTATTCTAAAAAATGATAGTAGTATCGTTTTTAAACAGGGTGCAAAGATATACAAAATATGTATTACGGAAATTGAATCTTAAAGTTTTTTTCTTTTAACTATTGAATTATTCTTTGTGTCAGAATATATTTCGAGTAAAAATATAGTATCAGGAATTTACAAACAAAAAAGACATCTAAAAGCATTAATTTAAATCATTATGTTATAAGAATCTCCATTTTTCTTTGATTTGTCCTTAAAACAAAAGAGAACAAAGGAAGTATTGTATGAATATGCTGTAATAATATGTAATTAACTACTTAGTATATGTCATTTTTTAAAATTAACCGATAATACATTAATTATCAGGTAATTATATTGCAAAAGACCTTAAAATTTCGTAACTTTAAGGTAGTTAACTCCCAC
>Cinder_p2__coassemble_2261_pt1 | contig 13427 bp, 10 predicted proteins | sample Cinder_p2__metabat2_low_PE_026 | metagenome-assembled genome bin Cinder_p2
GGTCACCACCACATCTTTCAATACTTGTGCATCCGACTCCATCAGCACTTCCATTCCCTGTGCGGCATTAACGGTCAGACTCTTCATTCCTATATAGGAAATTTGCAGTTTCTTCCCTGCAGGCACATTGTTTATTTCAAAACGTCCGTCCACATCGGTAGCAGCACCCAGGTCTGAGCCTTCCACACGCACCGAAGCACCGATTATAGGGAGTCCGTCTTCCTTTGAAATAACCACTCCAGAAATTTTATTAGCTCCTCCCACAGGTTTCTTACTCCCATTTTTCAGCAGATTTACATTAATAAAACGACCGTCTTTTACATATTCAAAAGGTTTGCCTTTCAGAATCTGTTTCAAGGCAGTGTCAACAGTCGCATTTTTCAATGTACAAGTCACCCGATATTTATTCACATCATCGTATGAGAACAAAATCTTGTAACCCGAAGCATCTTCCAGTTTTTTTAAAGCCGAAGACAAACTTTCATCCTTAAACTCCATTGTTATGCTTTTCTCTCTTACATTCTGGGCTGCCGTCGGAGGCGTCAGAACAAAAATACAAAGAAGCATCACAAAGCCTAAAAATTTACATTTCTCCATAGTTTTGCATTCTTTAAATTAATGTTAGTTATTTCTTTCTCTGTATATATAACGTTTAAGGGTATTAAAAAGTACACTATTGTTCCATACTTTTTTTAGTTTTTCATTAAAAAAGTTTGTTTTCAGTCAAATGCTGCATAGAATAAGGCTTAAATTGCTATGTAGAGATAGCAATTTAAGCCTTATTCTATATTAATAGCATCAATCTACTGCAAAAAAAATATTCGAAAGGAGCTTGGACTTTTCCACGCCTAACCTTCCGAATATTTTACATTCCTCAACAATTATATACTTTCAGACACGCACTGTTTTGGGCAGAAATATCTGCAGGCAACACCATGCCAGTAAATAAGCCAAACCGGCAATCATGAATACCACAAAATAGCTTCCGGTAATTTCGAGTACATTACCCACAAAAGAGGCTGCCAGCACTCCACCTACCGAACCGGTGAAACTCGACAACGATGTCATGGTAGCCACATTGGCTTTAGGATAATAATCGGACACCAAAGTATAGATATTCGAAGCCCATCCCTGATGCGCAAAACAAGCCACACTGATAATGACGATAGATACCCACAAAGAATTAATTTCGGGAATCAACATCACCGGAACTACCAATAAGGCACATACCAGCAATCCGGCCTTTCTGGAGAAAGACACGGTTCTGCCTAAACTTATCAACTTGGATGATATATAACCTCCTGTAATACCTCCGAACGAGGAGAACGTATAGATAACAATCAAAGGAAGTACCATTTGCTGTATGTTTGTTCCATAAGTCTTTTCCATAAAATCCGGTGTCCAGAACAAGAAGAACCACCACACCCAATCGCACACAAAACGTGCCAGACAAATGCCTATCGAGCTACGCTTCTTCATCAAGTTCCACCATCCGTCTTGCTTTTCTGTTGCAGGTTCTTCCTGTTCTCTTCTGTCGTCCTGGTTAATATAGTCGAACTCAGCTTTCGACAATCCGGCTGCATCTTTCGGCAATTTATAGAATACCAGCCAGAACAACATCCATACAATACCCAGTGCACCGGTTATGATAAAAGCCATCTGCCAACCGTATACCACCGTTACATACGTCACTATAATCGGCGATACCACCGCCCCAATATTACTTCCGGCATTAAATATACCGGTGGCCAGTGCACGCTCTTTCACAGGGAACCATTCGGCTGTAGCTTTAATAGCAGCTGGAAAGTTGGCACTCTCGCCCAATCCCAGGAAGAAACGGGCTATGCCAAAACCCATGGCCCCTCTTGCCGCTGCATGAAAGCATCCTGCAAGACTCCACACCACAATCGCTACAGCGTAGGAAATACGCGTACCGAACTTATCGATTATACGGCCCACAAAAAGCAGTCCCAAAGCATAGGCTGCCTGAAAGGCTGAAACAATGTAACCGTAATCAGCTTCGGAAATATGAATATCATCGGTAATGACAGGCTTTAACATGCCCAGAACCTGGCGGTCGATGTAGTTGATTGTTGTTGCAAAAAACAACAGGGCTATTACCCGCCAACGATAATGCCCCACTTTAGAATCTGTCAAAGACATAAATCACAGTGTTTTTATAGTTAGTATAAGATTTTCAATGGCGAAAATAGTAACTTTTAGGAAAACTGCCTACTCTTTTCAAACAAAAAAGCCCGTTGCCCCATAGGGAAGGGCAACGGACTCCATCATTATTATTATTATTGAGAGATTATGCAAGCATTATTCTGCTGCCGGCTTCTGCTCCGGTTGTGCTGCATTGTCTTGCGCAGGAGCTTCCTGTTCTGCATTCATTTTTGAAGCATCAAAGCCCGGAAGACCTTGTGGATTCATCTGACTTTCCTTTTGTGCTTCTTTCAAAATAACCGAATCACTCTGTCCGGCTGTAGGAAGAGCATATGCCGAAATCACACTCACCACTACCATGAAAGCAGCCAGCCCCCAAGTGGCTTTTTCCAGCACATCGGTAGTTTTACGCACACCCATAATTTGGTTTGATGATGCGAAACCTGCTGCCAAGCCACCGCCTTTTGAATTTTGAATCAATACAATGAAACACATCAAAACAGCTGCCACTACAATCAAGCAGACTAATATTACAAATATAACCATTTTATTTTTTTGATTTAGTGTTAATAATCAATTTCTCTAAGTCCTTAATTTGGTCTGCTAAGTAAGTGTTTTTTTTTGGATATTTCAAACTTAGCTTTTTAATAATTTCAATTGCTTTTGAATATCGTTGTTGTTTAATATAGATTTTTGCCAATGTTTCGGTGAAATAACTTTCCTCCTCAATCTCGGTCGTTTCATCAACCGGAACCTTCTCATGAGATTCCTCTTCTTCATTTTCCATCCGCTTGTGGAAAGCAAAGCCTTCGTTAGACTTTTCTATAAAGCTGTCTATCAGTTCTTGTCTTCTCAAAGGATTCTGCATCGGCAGCTTCTGTTCCGACTGTTCTTCCTGGGCTTCTTTTTCCATCAGATAAGTACTGTAGTCGGTAGCTATACCGTTTCCGATGGCAGCATAGGACGATTCTTCGGGAACAGACGAAAGAAAAGCATCAATGATGGCCAGAGTCCGGTCATCGGCATTACTTTCTTCTTTCACAGCCTCACCTGCCCGGATTTTCCGGAGTGGCACACCCAGTTCATCTTCTATGAAATGGTAAAGAAAAGCACCGTTTGTAATATAGATTATTGCCTTACGCAGTTCTTCGGAAAAGGCATCGTCATGCAACAGATACAAATTCTTGAGATACAGCAGTCTTACTGGTTGAAAATAAGGATAGCGCGCCACCATCTCACGCAAAGACGACACCGTTTCCCTGTTGAGTTTGTTCGGGTCGGACAACCATTCCACCAAATTCACCATCTCTCCCATTATTTTACCAGTTTGCCACCGTAGCATTGAAAATCTGATCCACTATATCCTTGGTCATCTCTTCTATCAGTCCATCCTGCACCGAAGTAAGCTGCAAGGTAGAGTCATAAGTTTGCGAAGCCGTGAACTTTTGTTCGAAATCCTCGGCATGATTTGTATTGTTCACAAAACGTACGTTGATGGTCAGACGTAACTCCACCTGTGCCGAATATCCGTCGGCAGCCACCGACTTGTTATACACGTCATATCCCACAATCTCGCCCGATACTTCCAGGTCTCCTCCCCGTTTCACAAACTGCAGGCGTGTCTGTTGTGCATAGGCATCCTGCAACTTGTTATTAAACAGAGGAGCCAATGGGCCGTATTGATAAAGAGCCCGGTTTTCGAATGTGTTCACCGTAATGGTTTTCACTTTATCATAGTTTATCGATGCGCCATTGAATTTATAGGAAACCGTGCACGATACTAGCACCGCCAATGCTGCCAGTATCACACTTCCTTTCTTTATATATTTAGTCCAATCCATATTCTTTAAGTTTTCTATATAATGTACGTTCTGAAATATTCAAATCCTTCGCTGCATTTTTCCGTTTTCCGTGATTCTTCTCCAATGCTTTTTTTATCAACTCCCTCTCCACATCGTTCAGCGACAGCGATTCTTCTACATACTCTGCTGTGTCCTGCACCTCTGTCATGGGAGTTTTCTCCTTTTTGGGTGTCGAAATATTAATGGTAGGCATCGAAGTCGAAGATGACACCGATACCAACTGCATATCAGGATGCTGCGGATAATATGGAACGGGTGCCGGCTGAACCTTTCCAGCCGACAGTTGGCGTTCGGCCATGATATCATGTACCAGTTTCTTCAGTTCGGTCACATCATTCCGCATGTCGAACAGAATCTTATAAAGAATTTCCCGTTCACTTTCAAAGCTCTTTTCATGAGAGCTTCCTCCCACCAATGCAGGGAAACGGCTTTCTTCTTTCAAAGGAATGTAAGTCTGCAGAATTCCGGAATCTATCTCACGCTTCTTTTCAATAATGGAAATCTGTTCTGTAATGTTCTTTAACTCGCGGATATTTCCCGGCCATGGATAAGTTGTGAGCACCTGACGCGCATCATCGGTCAGCTGGATGGGAGGCATGTGGTAGTTCTCAGCAAAATCCGAAGCGAACTTACGAAACAGCAGATAAATATCTTCCTTTCTTTCGCGCAAGGGCGGTATTTTAATAGGCACCGTATTCAAACGGTAGTAGAGGTCTTCCCTGAAACGTCCGTCCACAATAGCCTGGGCCAGGTTCACATTGGTGGCAGCCACAATGCGCACATTGGTTTTCTCCACCTTGGAAGATCCCACCTTGATAAACTCACCACTCTCCAACACACGCAACAGACGTGCCTGGGTGGAAAGAGGAAGTTCGCCCACTTCGTCCAAAAAAATGGTTCCGCCGTTGGCTTCGCCAAAGTAGCCTTTCCGTTCACCGATAGCTCCGGTAAAAGCTCCTTTTTCATGCCCGAACAGTTCGGAATCAATCGTTCCTTCGGGGATAGCTCCGCAGTTCACAGCTATATATTGTCCGTGCTTGCGGCTGCTGTTCTGATGAATGATTTTCGGAAAATGTTCCTTACCAACTCCGCTTTCTCCGGTTATCAGTACAGAGAGGTCTGTGGGTGCCACTTGAATGGCGATATCTATTGCCCGGTTCAACCCTTCGGAATTACCAATGATGCCAAATTTCAGTTTTACCTGTTGAATCTCGGATGTTACCATATTGCTACTTCTAAGTTATCGTACAAAAGTACGAATAAGTTTATTAAGAGGACTGCTATTTTGGCAGTTTTTAGCATAATGTACCGTTAAGAAGAACACCCAGACACCCACAGACAGTTTGCTTATAGCATCAAGTGTCATCTGTCTACATCAACAACTGTGTGGTGCAGATGAGCTGCAAGAACCTGGTGGATTACCTACACTCTTATGAGGAAAAGATGGTTTCGTGCAACTTCATGGGTAAGGGGCTTCAGGAAAGCAGGTCAGACTGGTATATGATTGACATTCATCTTAACAGGTGTGAAGTCTGCTGCTAAAACAGTTAATAACAAGGATATAAAAGGGGGGATGCCGGAAAGAAAACCTTTTCCGGTATCCCCCTTTGGGTACGGACAACATCCGCTTATCTTCTTTCAACCATCACAGTGTATCCTCTTCCACCGAATCGAGCTTCAGCTTATCGCTGTCGTCACGTTTGTCATAATACTGCTTGCGGAGCGGATTTACACGTATTTCCTTATCCTGCTGACGGTTACGGAACACATCTATCGCTGTATATACCGCATGACGGAACGAAGCTTCCGAAGCGACACCTTTACCTGCTATATCATAGGCCGTACCGTGGTCGGGCGAAGTACGGACCAATGGCAAACCGGCAGTATAGTTCACTCCCTCGTCCATAGCCAAAGCCTTGAACGGAGCCAATCCCTGATCATGATACATGGCCAGCACACCATCAAAATGAACAATTTGGTCGGACCCCATGAATCCATCTGCCGGATAAGGTCCGAAACAGCGTACACCCCGGGCATTTATCTCTTCCATAGCCGGAACAATCACTTCCTGTTCCTCCTTACCCAACAGCCCATTATCACCGGCATGAGGATTCAAAGCCAATACTGCAATACGCGGACAGTCTATATTGAAATCCACTTTCAACGATTGGTTGAAAATCGTAAGTTTTTCTTCAATCAGTTCCTTGGTAAGAGAAGAAGCTATATCTTTCACGGGAATATGTCCGGTAACAAGAGCCACCCGGAAATCGTCTTTCAACAAAATCATCAATGCCTGGTTCCCTTGTCCAACACGTTCCTGAATATACTCAGTATGCCCGGGAAAATGAAATTTGTCCGACTGAATGGTGTGTTTGTTTATCGGTGCAGTTACCAGCACATCTATCAATCCGGCACGATATTCGGCCAAAGCGCGTTCCAACGCATCGAAAGCAGCTTTTCCGGCATCTTCCGACGGCTTGGCAAACTCCACTTTCACTTCATCATCGGCACAGTTCACCACGCTCAGTTTTCCATGACTTGCTTCCGAAGCCGAATTCACAATACTGAAATTGGCCTGAAGATTCATCGCCTTGCGGTGATAGGCCGCCACCTTGGGCGAACCGTATATAATAGGGGTGCAAAGCTCCAGCATGGTAGGGTCGGAAAAAGTCTTGAAGATAACCTCGTATCCCACTCCGTTGATATCACCCTGGGTAATACCCACTCTTATCTTGTTTCGTTCCATTATATTGTCTTTTTTAAATTAATTCTATTTCTTGTCAATGTCAATGTGCTGCTGTTTGGCAGTGGAAAGCATGCCACACGCTGCAAATATATCTTCTCCACGCGAAGCCCGAATGGTTGTGAACACACCGTGCTCTGTCAGATAATCACGAAAAGCTATCATAGTATTCATGCTACTACCTTCCAGATTGACATTCGGGATGGAATGAAAGCGTATCAGATTGATTCGACAATCCAACCCTCGCAACAGACGAACCAGTTCCTTGGCATAGACCGGAGAATCGTTCACTTCTTTAAACATGATATATTCAAAAGACAAACGACGCTGCTTGCTGAAATCGTAGTTGTGAAGCAAATCTACCATCTCGACGATGGAATAGGCCCGCTCGGCAGGCATCAAAGAACTCCGTTGCTCGGGAACAGGCGAATGCAGACTGATGGCCAGGTGACAATCGCTTTCCTCAATGAAACGCTGCAAGCCTTTACGCAATCCCACTGTAGACACCGTAATGCGCTTCGGGCTCCACTTGTATCCGTAATCGGATGTCAGAATCTCCAATGCCTTCAACACAGCATCCAGATTATCAAACGGCTCCCCCATTCCCATAAACACCACATTGGTCAACGTATCGCGTTCCGGAATGGAATAAATCTGATTCAGAATCTGATTCACCGTCAACGACGCTGTGAACCCTTGCTTTCCCGTCATGCAGAACTTGCAGTGCATCTTGCATCCCACCTGCGACGACACACACAAGGTGGCCCGATCTTCATCGGGGATATAAACCGACTCGATGTAATTACCGGTTTGGGTACGGAACAGATACTTCACTGTTCCATCCACCGAACGCATAGCCTCCACCGGAGCCGATGCCCCCACTTCGTAGTGCTCTTTCAATTGTTCGCGGTGTTTCAACGAGAGGTTGGTCATTTCGTCAATTGAATTTATCTTCTTTTCATAAATCCATCCAGCTATCTGCTTGGCGGCGAATTTCGGCATCCCCAACTCGTTCACCACAGCCTGAAGCTCCTGCAATGTCATTCCCAAGAGTGTCTGTTTCACGTTCTCCATTTCTTCCGTATCAAGTAATTTATACAGGCAAAGGTAACAGAAAAAATATCGATAATGGTTATATTTGCATCACTTTATAGCTAAAATAAAAAGATTCTGACCGAATGAAACACTCCATTTGTTGCTTTCTCCCTTATATCGACAGGGAGATGACAGCACTGTCTATTCAAGAACTACAACAAAGTGAACTCACTGGACATGTGTTCCTGCTTACCGACAGGATACCCGATGAAGAAGCTCCCGAAGGTTGTTCCTTCCTTTGTTCTGATTCACTTTTCTCCACACGCGGACTTCAAGCCATTGCCCGTGCGGCACAGGATTTCAAATACTTGTTACTCTACACCAAGGGTACCCCACTGAAACTGGGTTTTCATGCTCTGGAACGTTTTTTCCAAATAGCCCGCCAAACCGAAGCCTCTTGGGTGTATGCCGACCATTACCTGATAAAAAAAGATGGAACCCGGACATACTGCCCGGTAATAGACTATCAAAAAGGTAGTCTGCGTGATGATTTTGATTTCGGCTCTGTGCTGCTTATTGAAAGCAAGTGTCTGGCACACTACATGGAACATGCTCCGGAACTGGAAGCCGCTGCCTTGTATTACTTCCGTCTGAAACTGACTGCCCGACATCTACATGGCATTATCCACATCAATGAGTTTCTTTACACTGAAACCGAACTGGACCACCGCTTGTCCGGAGAAAAACAGTTCGACTACGTAAATCCACGAAACCGGGCCGTGCAAGTGGAAATGGAAAAGGTTTGTACGGAACATCTTAAGGAAACAGGAGGATATCTTTATCCGAACGACTTTGAAGATATTGACTTGAATGCTGGTGTTTTCGAAACCGAAGCATCCGTCATCATTCCTGTGTTCAACCGCGTGCGCACCATTGAAGACGCCATCCAATCGGTTCTACAGCAACAGACTTCTTTCCGCTTTAATCTGATTATCATCGACAATCATTCAACCGATGGAACCTCTGAAATCATCCGGCAATATGCCGACGACCCACGCATCGTTCATCTGATTCCCGAACGGAACGACCTGGGCATAGGCGGATGTTGGAATGCCGGGATTCTCCATCCTGCATGCGGAAAATTTGCCATACAGCTCGATAGCGACGACCTTTACAGCAGCGAACATACACTGCAAACCATGGTTGATGCCTTCTATGCACAAAACTGTGCCATGGTGATAGGCACCTACCGCATGACAAACTTCGCCCTTGAGACACTGCCTCCGGGCATTATAGACCATAAGGAATGGACTCCGCACAACGGACGAAACAACGCTCTGCGCATCAATGGGTTGGGTGCTCCACGCGCTTTCTACACCCCGGTGCTGCGACAGATGCTGCTACCCAACACCAGCTATGGCGAAGACTATGCTGCCGGATTGGCCATTTCGCGCCGTTATCGCATCGGACGTATCTACGAGGTTGTTTATCTGTGCCGACGATGGGAAGGAAATTCCGATGCCGCCCTCAGCATAGAACGCACCAATACCAATAACCTTTATAAAGACCGGTTGCGCACTCTGGAACTGGAAGCACGTATCCGACATAACCGTTCCCGATGGGGACATCTGCCGACACCGGAGGAAACCGACGGGTATTTCAAACTACAGCTGGAAGAATGGAACGAGACGCAGAAACGCTACATACAATTGGAACACAGCGAACAGAAAATATTGGAAAACGGAATTATCTTGCAACACAATCCGGCACGTATCCTCTCTACCGGAGCACGCATCGACCAGAAAAGCGTGGCAGAACGACCGTGTTTCCTGTGCTCTAAAAACCGCCCGAAAGAACAACGGCACTTGTCTTGCTTCGGTTACTACGAATTGCTGGTAAATCCCTATCCCATTCTATCCAAGCACTTTACCTTAACGCACCGCGACCATCTGCCGCAACGCATTGAAGGACATTTCATCCAACTACTTCACATGGCACATAGCTTGAATGACCTCACGGTGTTCTATAACGGACCTCGATGTGGCGCTTCAGCCCCCGACCACCTGCATTTTCAAGCCGGAAGCCGAGGAGTGATTCCACTTGAGCACCAACTTCTTCGCTGGATGAAACCGGAAGCATTCCATTCCTTGTATAATATCAAATTATTCATTACAGAAAACTACTTCTGCCCTTGTCTGGTGATGAGAATAAACGGATGGGAAGATGATACTCTTCGCCTGGCCGACAAACTGTTTAAGAACATCTGCCGAATGCTCCCCTGCCGAAAAGAGGAACCCGAACCGGGTATGAACCTGCTGGCCTGGCATGAAGCCGAACGGAGTCAGACTACCGTGGTGATTATTCCGCGCAGCAAACACCGACCTCAATGCTATACTGCCAATGAAACAGAACAGCGTATGGTCAGCCCGGGTGCATTGGATATGGGAGGATTCGTCATCACCCCGCGTGCCGAAGATTTTGCTGCACTGACAGCTCCCGAAACAGCCGGCATTCTGGCCGAAGTAGGTATCAGCCACACAGACATGCAACTTCTGGTTCAACGTATCAAAACAGAATTATGACAACACCTAATGTTACCGTAGGCATCACACGCGCCCAATATATCCGTTTCACCCTGCACGGAAATTTTCTGTTCGAAAACACCGTGATTCAAGGCGAAAACGAAATATGCTGCACCGGAGATTCACTTCTGTGGAACGGATATATATTGCCGGAACTGATATTTACACCACAAAATGACTTCAGCTCATTCTCCATACAAGATGTAACAATCGGCATTGAGTTTCATTGGGAACGAAAAGAGACCCAATGCTTTAACGGCACATTGAAATTCATTGTGGAAAACGGACAGGTGCGGGTTCTCAATATACTCCCGGTGGAAAGTTATCTGACGAGTGTCATCTCTTCGGAAATGAAAGCCACCTCGCCGGTGGAATTTCTGAAAGCACATGCCGTTATATCACGAAGCTGGCTGCTGGCACAGATGAAAAAAAGGCAACACCGGCAAAACCAACCGTACAAGCCAACGACTCATGCCGTCTGCAACGAACAAGAATACATCCGCTGGTACGACCGCGAAGACCACACGTTGTTTGACGTATGTGCCGACGACCATTGCCAACGCTACCAGGGAATTACCCGAGCAACCGACCCGGCCATAGCACAAGCCATCAAAGAAACGAGAGGACAGGTGCTGATGAGCGGAGAAAGCATCTGCGATGCACGCTTCTCAAAATGCTGTGGTGGAGTGAGCGAACAATTCTCGACCTGCTGGGAAAATACCGACTATCCTTACCTGATGCCGGTGCGCGATGCTGAAGAAGAACTTCTGCCGGACCTTACACATGAAGAGAACGCCAACCGCTGGATTCGTTCCACCCCCAATGCTTTCTGCCACACAGACGACAACCGTATTTTAGAAAGCATACTGAACTACTACGACCGGGAAACAGCCGATTTCTATCGATGGAAAGTGCATTACCAACAAGAGGAACTGGCTACCCTACTGCATGAACGCTCCGGTATCGATTTCGGACATGTTGTCGACCTTGTTCCGGTGAAACGTGGTCCATCGGGCAGAATCATGCTCTTGAAAATCATTGGTACCCTGCGCAGCTTAATCATTGGAAAAGAACTGGAAATACGTCGGGTTCTATCAACCTCACACCTGCTCAGCTCGGCTTTTGTTGTAGATAAAGGCAGAACGGTAAATGGCATACCCGAAACTTTCACTCTTACCGGAGCCGGATGGGGACACGGAGTTGGTCTGTGCCAAATAGGAGCGGCCGTCATGGGAGAACAAGGATATACTTACCGCGAAATTCTGCTTCACTACTACCGTGGAGCAAGCATAGAAACCCTGTATTAAAGATGAAAAAAGATATAACACCGTGGGCCTGGATACCCACACTCTATTTTGCCGAAGCACTCCCCTACATCGCTGTCATGACTGTTTCGGTAATGATGTACAAACGATTGGGAATCTCCAATGCCGATATCGCACTCTACACCAGCTGGCTCTATCTGCCCTGGGTGATAAAACCGTTTTGGAGCCCGTTCATTGACCTGCTCAAAACCAAACGCTGGTGGGTGACTTCCATGCAACTCCTCATCGGTGCCGGACTGGCAGGAGTGGCTTTCACCATACCCATGGATTATTTCTTCCAGGCCACACTGGCCCTCTTCTGGCTCATGGCTTTCAGCTCGGCTACACACGACATTGCAGCCGACGGATTCTATATGCTGGCACTCACACCGCACGAACAGTCGATGTATGTGGGTATCCGAAGCACTTTCTACCGTGCGGCTACGATTACCGGACAAGGAGTTCTCATCATGCTTGCCGGATATCTGGAACGAACAACCGGCCGAATTCCTTATGCCTGGAGTATCACGTTCTTTATCTTTGCCGGACTGTTTCTTGCTGCATTTCTTTACCACACATGGTGCCTGCCACACCCCGACTCCGACCGCCCTTCCAAAGAGGTTAGCCATAAAAATATTCTGAATGAGTTCTTTGCTACGTTCCTTTCGTTTTTTCACAAAAAACAAGCATGGGCTGCCATTCTCTTCATGTTGCTTTATCGCCTGCCGGAAGCACAACTGGCCAAAATGGCCAACTTGTTTCTTATCGATTCCGTAGAAAGTGGCGGACTGGGATTGAGCACCGAAGAAGTTGGATTTGTACAAGGAACCGTGGGCATTATCGGACTGACACTGGGAGGTATTGCCGGCGGACTGGTGGCTGCACAAGGTGGACTGAAACGATGGCTATGGTGGATGGTATGGGCGATTTCTCTGCCGGATATTGTCTATGTGTATCTGAGCTATTTTCAAACCGGAAATATGTGGATTATCGGCTCCTGTATCTTTATTGAACAACTAGGTTACGGATTTGGATTTACTGCTTATATGCTCTACCTCATTTACTATTCTCAAGGCTCGCATCAAACGGCACACTATGCTATCTGTACAGCCTTCATGGCGTTGGGAATGATGCTGCCAGGAATGATTGCCGGAGAGCTGCAGGAATTACTAGGCTACCGCCACTTCTTCATTTGGGTAATGGTGTGCTGCCTGGCTACTTTTGGAGCTACTGCCTTGCTGAAAATAGACCCGGAGTTTGGCAAGAAAAGAAAAACATCCAACAATTGAAAACGGATGTACCCCCCAATAACATATCAAGAACAGTTTTTGATAAGTTTCAAAGACTGTTCTTGATATGCCCAAAATCCAAAGATTATGTAACCATCCAACACACGATTACAACATTTTATCAATCTACATAATTATGCAATCTTTTTTATAAATATACACACTCGAAAATTATTTAATACCTGCGAAGGGATATTCCTCATAAACAAGAAAAAGTGGCATAGAAGGGCTAAAAAATGGGTCTACGTCCATCTGCTCCTGAATTTATATTTGACTCCTATTAAAATTAGAAATCTGCGGAACAAACATACATTAAGAAAAAAGATTACTTCAACATCTTGAACCTTGATAATCCGACTAAAATTCGCCTTTTCAATTTTAATCATTACGCCTAAGTATATGACAAAAATTTGAAGATATTGATTTGATATCGGTTTCTATTGTTC